>Ga0164313_10005855_pt1 | contig 10862 bp, 7 predicted proteins | sample GuaBasSedimGuay4_FD_113735 | JGI IMG/M metagenome (GOLD analysis project Ga0164313, IMG submission 113735) | Subseafloor sediment microbial communities from Guaymas Basin, Gulf of California, Mexico - Guay4, Core 4569-4, 0-3 cm | ecosystem: Environmental > Aquatic > Marine > Hydrothermal vents >...
AGGTTAAAATATTGGCTGGAATTCCATATTTTCCTTTGCGTCTTAGGGCCAATTATGATCTTATTCCATACAGCCTTTAAATTTGGTGGGATCGTATCAATTAGTTTCTGGAGCATGGTTATTGTTGTAGCGAGTGGAATTATTGGCAGGTTCATTTATCTCCAGATACCAAGAACAATAGAAGGGAGAGAGTTGAGTCTAAATGAAGTTAAGGAGATTAAAAACAACTTAAATGCTACTATAAAAAGCCCTTACAAACATGATGACACAAGCTATAATGCAATATTAAATTACACTAGTATCTATACCGCAAATCAACAAGGAAACTTAATGATCCAGATGATCAGAAAGTATTTTGAAGATAAAAAAAGAATCAGGGGATTAAAAAAAACTTTGAGGAAAAATAAACTTTCTGAAGCAAGGATCAAAGAAATATCCAGGCTCCTTAAAAATGAAATTTCCTTGAATAATAAGTTAGAACGTTTGCAGACCATGCAAAGGTTATTTAAATATTGGCACATAGCACATTTGCCTTTTGCGCTCATTATGCTGGTAATTATGATTATTCACGTGGGGATAGCACTTGCTTTTGGAGCCAGATGGATTTTCTGAATTGAAAGGTATGATAGAACAGTTAATCACATATTTTATTGTCTTTTTGTTTTGTGCAGTTGTCATTTATATTTATTTGAGAAAGCAAAAAAAGGACTCAAGGGTTGTTGAAGCTAAAATAGTGAAAGCAAAGAAGGAGGGCCTTTTTGAGCCAGTATCACTTTACCCGGAAATAAATATAAATAACTGCATTAGAAGCGGTGCTTGTGTGACTGCCTGCCCTGAAAAGGACATTTTGGGGATAATGAATGGCAGAGCTACTCTCATAAATGCTTCTCAATGTATAGGACATGGGGCATGTTTTCACAGTTGTCCGGTTGAAGCAATTTCCCTGGTAATTGGAACTGAAAAAAGAGGAGTCGACCTTCCTCATATAGATCAAGACTTTCAGACTAATATTGCAGGCATTTATATAGCCGGAGAGTTAGGCGGAATGGGGCTTATAAAGAATAGTGTAGAGCAAGGGCAATCTGCAGTTGAAAACATGATAAAATCTGGATTTAAAAAAGATGGTTCTACATATGATTTAATAATAGTAGGTGCCGGACCTGCTGGCATATCTGCTTCACTGAAAGCTAAAAAACACAATTTAAATTTTTTGACTCTGGAGCAAGACTCTTTAGGCGGCACAGTTTTCACTTTTCCCAGATCTAAAATTGTTATGACCTCACCAATGCATTTACCTCTCTATGGTAAAGTACATCTTCATAATACCAGCAAATCAGAATTGCTTGAGTTATGGCGAAAAGTATTATCGGAAAACAATATCTCAATAAAAGAGAAGACTAAAGTAGATATGATATCCTATAAAAATGATCATTTTAAACTGAAGACAAATACAAATGAGGAATTTAAAGCCAAGAAAATTCTTTTAGCAATAGGAAGACGAGGTAGTCCAAGAAAATTAAATATCTCCGGAGAGGATACCGAAAAAGTAGCATACAGATTACTTGAGCCGGAAAATATTCAAAACAAAAAGATTGTCGTCGTTGGGGGCGGTGATTCTGCAATAGAAGCTGCACTTTCCCTGGCAGAACAAAACAAAGTAATCCTATCCTATCGAAGTGAGTCATTTAATAGAATTAAGCCTAAAAACAGAGAAAAAATGAATAAGGCTGCTGAAAAGGGAATGTTAAAGATTAAATATAAATCCAATTTAATAGCGGTAGAAAAGGAGCATGTAACGCTGGCAATTGAAAATGAAAAACTAAATATCAAAAATGACCTGGTCTATATTTTTGCAGGAGGAGAATTACCAACACAGTTTCTCCAAAAAGCAGGTGTCATGATCACCAAAAGATTTGGTTATACATTAAAAAAACACGGATAAAAAATGGATTCAAATAATCACTAATTATAGTATGAGGCAAAATTCTCTACATATTGCAGTGCTATTACTTTTTTCGGCAATAATGACAAAAGCTCAAATATCACCCGGCGATTTGTCAAACACTCACGCTGAAATGGAAGGAATCCTGAATTGTACGAAATGCCATGTATTAGGTGGAAAGGTCTCAAATGAAAAGTGTCTGGATTGTCATCAAGAGTTAAAAACTCGCATATACCAAAAAAAGGGTTATCATGTTTCTGATGAAGTGAATAATAAAGATTGCGCCACCTGTCACAGTGATCATCACGGACGAAATTTTAAATTGATCCGGTTTAATGAAGATGATTTTAAACATCAATTAGCAGGCTACGAGCTCACAGGCCAACACAATAGAATAGATTGTCGGGATTGCCATAAGCCGGATCTTATCCAAAATGAAGATCTGAAAAAAAATAAAACCACATTTTTAGGTTTAGAACAAGATTGTCTCTCATGCCATGAGGATTTCCATCAAAAAACATTATCACAAAATTGTGCTAGTTGCCACACTACGGATGCATTTTCACCTCCTAGTATTTTTAATCATAACATGTCTAACTTTACTCTTTTGGGGCAACATCAAAATGTAGCATGCATAGAATGCCACCGAATGGAGATAAGGAACGGTAAAGATTTCCAACGATTTGTTGATATAGAATACCAAAATTGCACCGCATGCCACACGGATGTGCATAATAATAAATTTGGAAAAAACTGTTCGGAATGTCATAGTGAAGTCTCATTCAATTTCGTTAGATCTTCGAAAATATTTAATCATAAAATGACTGGATTTGAGTTGCAAGGCAAGCACAGATATGTGGATTGCAAGCAATGCCATAAGACAAGTTTTACTAATCCGATACCACATAATAGGTGTGCATCATGTCACCAGGACTATCACAAAAGAGAATTTGCGGGAATCCAGCAAAGTCCTGATTGTGATGAGTGCCATACAGTTAAAGGTTTTAGCGGCAGCTCGTATACTATTGAAAAACATAATGAAAATCAGTTTCCTTTAGAGGGAGCTCATTTAGCCACACCTTGTTCTGCTTGTCATAAGCGGGAAGTAAGGTGGAGTTTCAGGGGCATTGGGGAAAGATGTGTCGATTGCCATGAGGATGTACATAATGGATATATTGATGAAAAATACTATCCCGATCAATCTTGTGAACAATGTCATGCAGTCACCCATTGGCAAGAGAACCGGTTTAACCATAGTTTGACAAAATTTGAACTTTTAGGTGCTCATGCAAAACAAGAATGTATGGCTTGCCATGGTGTAGATGATAAAAATAATGGTAATAAATATGATAATTTTCAATATTTATCCATGGTTTGCGTTGGATGTCACAATGATGTGCATCTCCAACAATTCGAACGAGGAGGTGTAACTGATTGCATGGAATGTCATGGCTTTGAAAGCTGGGGATCTATCGACTTTAATCATAACAAAGCGGCATTTAAGTTAGATGGAAAACATGTGGATGTGGATTGTGCTGCTTGTCATAAAGAAATAGAAGCACAAGGAGAAATATTTGTTCTGTATAAAATATCAAATTTCGAATGTATAGACTGTCACCAATAATACTTCTGCTTGGGTTGACAATCAATTTGTTTGCTCAAAATCCTCACGGCGCCGATTTCAAAATGGACTGTGCTGATTGTCATACATCTGATGGATGGGAAATACCTGCTGAATTTTGGAAAAACAATACTCCAACCAAACAAATAAATTCAGAGACAACTGTGCAAGAGTCATCATTAAGTTCAAGGCATTTTGATCATAACGCTACCAAATTCTCCCTTCTTGGACAACATTATATAGTTGACTGTAGAGGTTGTCACCAATCTTTAGTTTTTTCTGAAGCCCGGACAGAATGTGTTTCATGCCATACTGATATGCACAGCCAAACGGTTGGTGCTGATTGCGACAGATGCCATAACTCAGAAAACTGGTTGGTAGATGATATCACTCAACTTCATTACGATAATGGATTCCCACTCCTAGGTGCGCATGCTATATCAAGTTGTTATGATTGTCATAAATCGGCATCAGAACTAAGATTTGACAGAATTGGAAATGATTGTATTAATTGTCATTTAGATGAATATTCAGCATCTACAAATCCAAACCACACAAATGCGGGCTATTCTACGAACTGCATCGAGTGCCACAGTATCAATGGTTTTGATTGGTCAACCGAAAATATCAATCATGAATTTTTCCCTTTGACTAAGGGCCATGAAATAGAAAATTGTGCTAAATGCCACACCTCTGGTGACTATAACAATACGTCTACGGACTGTTTATCTTGTCACCAGGCAGATTACAATGCCTCCATTAATCCAAGTCATCAAAATCAGAATTTTCCTACCGATTGTGCATCATGCCATACTACAGAGCCTGAATGGAACCCTGCTTCCTTTACCGATCACAATAATTATTATGCATTGAACGGGGCTCATGCTAATATCTCCAACGACTGCGCTACTTGTCATAATGGGGACTATAGCACTACACCTAATACCTGTGTTGGTTGCCATTTGGATAATTATAATAATACCAACAATCCTAATCACAGCAGTGCACAATTTCCCACAGATTGTGAGAGTTGTCACTCTGAAAATGACTGGGAACCTTCAACTTTTGACCATGATGGGCAGTATTTTCCAATTTATAGCGGAAAGCACAGAGAGGCCTGGAATCAATGCGTAGAATGTCATACCATTGCTGGCAATTTTTCGACTTTTAGTTGCATTGATTGCCATGAACATAGCAACCAGGCTTCACTTAATGACAAACACAGTGAAATTTCAGACTATTCATACACAAGTCTGAGTTGTTTTACATGTCATCCTACCGGCAATGATGATTAATTTATAAATCTAAATGAGATACCTATTTCTCATATTCCATTTTTTCGCAATTGCATTCTCCCTGCAAGGTCAAGACAATACAATGCTAAAAAAAGGCAAGGTGTCTTATATTTCTTCACAAAATGTTTATGTAAAATTTGAATCTACTGAAGGTATAAATATTGGGGATACCCTATTTCTAAATAGAAAGGGTCAAATGATCCCATCTCTAGTAGTAGACAATAAGTCCTCAATTTCGTGTGTATGTACCCCTATTTCTTCAGTAGAGATAAGCATTTCAGATGAAATATTTACTCAAAAGGTAGAAATAGAAAAAATTCAAGTCGAAAAACTATTGCTTCTACAAGAAAATAGAGCAACCCCGGAAACTCATCAGCCACATGAAATTGAAGATCCTGATCCTCCAATTCAAATGGCAAAAGAATTGCCAAAACCAATATTCAAACAGAGAATCAACGGTCGGGTTTCCATAGCATCCTATAATATTATATCCGGTTCAAGAACCAATCATAGAATGCGATATACCTTTGCTATGAGAGGTGATAATTTGGGTAACTCAAGATTATCGATGGATAGTTATATAACATTTCGTCATACGCTTAACGAATGGGAAGAAGTTAAGAATAATATAAACAATGCCCTTAAAGTATATTCTCTTGCCTTAAAGTATGATTTCAACAAAACTACAAGTCTAACATTGGGGAGGAAGATAAATCCTAAAATATCAAGTATGGGTTCCATTGATGGCCTCCAATTTGAGAAAGGATTTGGAAATTTTCTTTTTGGGGTTCTTTTGGGTTCAAGACCTGATTATTTTGACTATAGTTTGAATTTAAACCTTTTTCAATATGGTGCTTATTTTACTCATGAATCAAATACTAATAATAAATTTTTGCATAGTACCATCGCTTTTATAGAACAAAGAAATAATTCTAAAATTGACAGGAGGTTTATTTACTTCCAGCACACAAATTCTATATTTAAAAACTTAAACTTATTTAGTTCTGTTGAAATATCTCTTTACGAAAACATCAATGAGGAGCCAAAGAATGTTTTGGATTTGACTAATTTGTATGTATCCTTAAGGTACAGATTTTCAAAAAAATTGAATTTTTCAGCATCTTACGATAACAGAAAAAACATACATTATTTTGAAACTTTTAAAACTTTTATCGATAGTCTAATTGAAAAAGAATCACGTCAGGGAGTTCGATTAAGTGCAAACTATCGTCTATTTAAAAATATTACCTGGGGTATAAATACAGGATGGAGATTTCAAAAAAGTGAGAAAAATCTTTCAAAAAACCTGAACAGTTACCTAACTTTTAGCCGAGTTCCTTTGTTGAATATAAGAACAACTATTACCGCAAACTTTCTAAAAACAAATTATCTGGAGAGTAGAATTTTCGGAATAAGGATTTCAAAGGAAATTGTATCTAATAAATTAGATGGGAACATTAATTTCCGAATGGTGGATTATAAATACTTGAATTATGAATCTGCAACTCATCAAAATGTCATGGGAATTAATTTGTCAATGAGAATTATTAAGAAATTGACTTTATATGTAAATTATGAAGGAACTTTTGATAGTCAAAATATAGTCTATAATCGATTTTATACCAAAATCATTCAGCGGTTCTAAATATATGATTTCAAAAAATGGACTAAATGAACTTTAATAAACAATTCAAATGAATATTCTAAATATTAAAATTTTTGCAGCCCTTATAGTTTATCTGTTTATTTCAGCATGCGAGTCAAAACCTAAAGTAATTGAAGGCGAGTCAAAACACCATGATGAGTCTTCAAATAGATTTAAAAACCATACTGGTATGCCAACTTTAAACTTTGGGAGCTCGAATGAGCACAAGGTGAAAGTGGAAGAAGTACTGAATACAGAAAGGTATACATATCTTAATGTAACTGAAAAAGGAAAAAAGTTTTGGATAGCCATTCCAAGAAAAAAAGTTGAAATAGGTGACACGTATTATTTTAAAGGAGGCCTTTTAAAAAGAAATTTTAAAAGTAAGGAATATGACAGGGTATTTGAGACGCTTTATTTGGTTTCAGATGTAATTCCACATCCATTATATTCTAATCCTTCTGCAGTCAATAAAGCTGCTGAGCAAAAGATAAATACCCAGGAATCAATAAGCATAACGCCTGCAACAGGCTCAATTAAATTATCTGAGTTATTTTCTGATCCAGCTAAATATCAGGGTAAGGTGATACAAATAACCGGCAAATGTGTTAAAGTGAACCCAATGATTATGAATAGAAATTGGATTCATATCCAGGATGGATCCAGTGATGACCTGGATTTGACTGTTACCACAACTGAAAATGTCCCCATTAATGCCATTGTTTCCTTTGAAGGAGTTATTGCAATAAATAAAGATTTTGGCGCAGGATACAGATATGATATTATTATGGAAAAGGCAATTCTTAAGTAACCTTCCCATATTGAAAATATTCACATACTAATCGGTTTAGGGGAACCATAAGTTGGCGTCACGCGGAAGACTCAGAATGGGACTGGCGCGCCTCGGCTAGCAGCGACCAGACCGTAGGTCAGATTTTTGCACTTACACTAATTGCAGAATATATATATGATGAGGAATGGAAACAAAGAGCTATCAATCTATTGGATGGCCTAATGACTTATATAGTTGAAAACGATATGTGTCTCATAGATTATAACGGCCGGCCAACACTTTGGGGGATGAACATCCGGAACTCAAGCACAACCGAAACCTTTTTAGACTTGATGCCGGTGACCGTAATAGCGAGCTGAGTGCTGGAGATACCTTTCTCCTACCCTACTGGATGGGAAGATTTTTGGGTGTGATCAGTCCGTCAATGCGGGAGTAATTGGAAATCATTTCTGCGCATATCTTAGCTATCTATGGAAAATATTTTTGAGCCAAAAGTGATATTACTATCAATTTCAAAACTATATCGTTCAATATTTTTATAGAACTATATTTTTCGTACATTTTCATTTAAAAAAGAATTACAACTATGAATCTATCAAGAGTATCTTTTTTATTAGTAAGCATTGTATTAGTTTCATTTTTTACAGGCTGCAATAAGGCTCCAAAATCATATGAAAACCACTCGCTCACCATCGTTTCGATGGAAAAGGCGGTATTGGTTGGGCAACCTGTCTCGTTTGAACTGAGAGAAAAAAATACTGATGGATTGAAGATCAAATGGGATCTGGGAGATAATACTATGGCAGAGGGTATATCGACTGAACACGTGTATAATAAACCGGGTATATATAATATCCTGGTTTATTCAGACGATGGATGCTGCCCTGAAGCAAGATCCTCCATGATCCTCAGAGCACACACTCCTGAAACTGTTCACCTGCCACAAGTCGTGATCGATACAGATGCTCGCAATGAAGCTGACGACCAGCATTACATTGCCTATGTACTGTACAGTGATCTGGATGTACTTGCAATCAACAGTATTCATAACGACGAACCCGGATCGGAGACCATAAATTACGGTGAGATATTTTATATCCTTAAACTGATGCGTTACTCGGGTGTTCCTCTGGATTCCTTGCCCATGGACAAGATATATCACGGCGCAGCCAACAAACTGGTGCCTCCTGCCAGTGCTATATGGTCTGATACAAAACCCATCATTACGGAGGGAAGCAATGCCATCCTTGCATCTGCAAGAGGCGCATCGCCCGATAATCCAGTCTGGATCTTACCTGTTGGCCCCTGTACAAACATCGCCAGTGCAATTCTACAGGCGCGCAACGAGGGATTTGATCTCAGCAAAAGAATCCGTGTTTACTGGCTCGGCGGACTTGAAAAGGATTATCACAAAGAGTACAACGGAGGTAACGATCCATGGTCTGTGTACGTGACAGGACAAAGCGGTTTGGAATTCAGAATATTATTAAGTCACCCGACAAGTCTTAAATTAAATTTTGACAAGCGTGTAGAATCTCACCTCTACCCCGATAATGATCTGGGTGCTTATTTAAATAAGATCATCCCTGTTTTCCAGTGGGGGAGCAGCACAATACTAAAATCTATCCATGACGTATGTGTGCCGGCAGCAATCATCAGCGATTTCAAGGGCCTTGGATGGGTAACAAAATCCGAACCCATAAAAGTAACAGGACCAGATCATGATTATACATGGCAACATGTTGATGGCCCTTCCAATGTACACCTAATCTGGGACATCGATGGGAAAGCTATGAAAGTTGATCTTTTCAACACACTAAATGGTAATCCGACACGACTGGAATGAATTACGAATTAATAATTACGGATTACGAACGGACATATTAGGGATTTATCTGAATCTATATATCCCTACAATTATGGTTTCGCAAATCAATATTCAATAGTTTGTTGATTGCCCGGAATAAGAGATACTGAAAAATTCAGCATGACAATCAATCAGTTGGTTCATCCTTTAGTAAGGTATTGTTCCCTCACTCCTGTGGTTCCTCCTCCTTTTAGTTCTATGTCCAATGGAGTATTTCCTTCATATGAACCACAAGTGAAATCAGGGACCTTGATCGGTTGAGAACCATTGGCAACTGACCACTCTGTAAGGGCAACTATCGAGCTCCATGATGCTGCATCATAAACATCCTGATCTAATGGCAATCCGTTTCGCAAACAATCTATTAGCCGCCAATCCATTGTAAAATCCATTCCGCCATGACCTCCAACTTTCTTTGCCAGCTCTCCTATTTTCTTTATTATTGGAGGAGTATATTTTTTCTCAATTTCTTTCATCTCTTTTTCACTTAACCAGTCTTCTCCACCAAGGGAAATTTTTGGAGGTAAAGGCCATTTCTGTGCAGCAGCTTTGGTGCCGCTCATCATATATATTCTTGAATAGGGTCGCGGACTGGATACATCATGTTGAAGCATAATTGTTTTTCCATTTTTCGTTTTGATAATGGAGGTATTCATATTTCCACGATAAGAATTGGTATCATATTCTTCGTAAAAAGAGTCTTCTTTCGCCAAAGCCGATGCTCTTGGCCCATATGAGAAATCATTGGACTGCATGGAAACCAAACTATCCAATCGATCTCCCCTATTGATATTCATTGCCTGACATACCGGACCCAGACCATGTGTAGGATAATGGTTTCCGTTCCTCGTCTGGCTCTCCTTCAATAGCCACATGCCGGGGTAATTATTTTTTCTGAAAGCAATTTCAATTTGATCATGAATGTAGCCAGCATCGGCATGAATTAATTCTCCAAAAACTCCCTGACGAACCATATTGAGTGTTAATAATTCAAAAAAATCATAACAACAATTTTCAAGCATCATGCAGTGCTTCCTGGTCTGCTCGGAGGTCTCCACGAGCTTCCAGCTATCTTCGATAGTCATGGCAGCCGGCATTTCAACAGCTGCATGCTTATCATTCTCCATTGCAAAAACAGAAACCGGTGTATGTAACCTCCATGGAGTAACCTGATATATCAAATCAATATCCTTACTCTCGCACATCCTTTTCCAGTCATTTTCATCTTTTCCATATTCCCTGGCCGGAGGCATTCCCGAATCGGCCAATATTTTTTGGCCAACTTCCAGTCTTTCTGGCCGTATATCACACAATGCCTTAATTTCTACTCCTTCTATAAGGCTTAATCTTCTAAGTGAAGAAGGCCCCCTGTGTCCCAAGCCAATAAATCCTATCCGAACGGTTTTCAATGGAGGAGCTGCATAACCACTCATATTGAAACGTTGAGTTCTTTCTTTATACACCTCTTTATAGGTGTTTTCAAACTTCATCGCATCGGTTTGTGTTGAGCATGATGATGCAGAACCACTAAAGACCGCTCCAGCGGAAATCGCCCCTGCAAGTTTTAAAAATTCTCTTCTTTTTGCCATGGTTTTTTATTGTAATTTATTCGGTTCAAACGACACTTCCAAATCTTGCACTTTTGGATTTTTCTCAGGGGTTAGTGTAAAAAACACCTCAATAACACCATATTCGGCAT
>Ga0164313_10005856_pt1 | contig 10861 bp, 17 predicted proteins | sample GuaBasSedimGuay4_FD_113735 | JGI IMG/M metagenome (GOLD analysis project Ga0164313, IMG submission 113735) | Subseafloor sediment microbial communities from Guaymas Basin, Gulf of California, Mexico - Guay4, Core 4569-4, 0-3 cm | ecosystem: Environmental > Aquatic > Marine > Hydrothermal vents...
GGGACGATCATATTAAACCCGTCAAGGAAAACCCAAACAATCCGCGATGCAAGATCGATGGCGGGGTGGCGCTGATTATGGCAATGAAAGCATACACAATGGAAGAGGAAACCGGCTCATTGGACTCGTGGCTGGATAACCCAGTGGTGATGGCATGAGCGTTTGGGGATGGTTTAAAGGTGCGTTCGGCGGTGGTGCGTTAACTAACCCAGATGAAGGAGCCCAGCAATCAGGTCCAGCTGGGGGGCGTAGCGAAGCCAATGTGGTCGTGACCGATGAGCGGGCAATGAAGATATCCACTGTCTTTGCTTGCGTCCGTTTGCTGGTGCAGACAGGCGCAACCATGCCGCTGGGGTTCTTTACCCGGACAGAAGATGGCAGAGATCCGTTAGCCAGTGATCATTATTTATGCCAGTTGCTGAAGTACCAGCCAAATAATTTCATGACAGCCAAAGAGTTCCGGCAAGCGCTATGGACGCAGCGGGTCTTGTGGGGCAACGGATACGCCAAGATCAGGTGGATGGGCAACAGGCCCGTATCGTTAACCCCGTTAAAGCCTGAGTTTATGACGGTTGAGCGTGGCAATGATGGGCTTATTTACCACTATTCGACCCAAAACGGCATTATTGATTACAGTCAAAGAGACATATTTCACCTAAAAGGATTTAGTGCTGATGGAATTATGGGCATGTCTGCCCTTGCATACGCTCGTGAAAGCATGGGATTGAGTGTTTCGGCTGACAGATCCGCAGCTACATCAATCAACGGTACTGCCAGAGTAGTACTGGAAACGGATGATTTCCCAACATCGGACCAAAAAGAACAGCTACGCCGGATGTACGGTCATGATGCTGACACGGTAGAGTTTCGTGATGGTCTGATGATCGTGCCAGGCGGCATGAAGTATCGCGGAATCAGTATTCCGCCTGATGACTTGCAGCTTTTGGAGTCACGACAGTTTCAAGTGCCGGAAATATGCCGTTTCTTTGGTGTTCCTGCTGTTATGGTTGATGGTGCCGCCGGCGCTACAGCAGCATGGCCGGCAAGTTATGAACAACAGGTTTTGAGTTTCCTTCAGTTTGGCTTAAAGCCCTATCTTGAGGAGTGGGAAGATAAAGTCCCTGCATCTCTGGTGACTGGCTCAGAACGTCAATCCGTGATCGTTGAACACAACGTAGAAGGTTTATTGAGGGCCGACAGCGCTGGCCGGTCAAGTTTTTATTCGAGCATGGTGCAGAACGGTATTTTATCACGCAATGAAGTACGCAAAAAAGAAAACCTGCCCTCAGTTGAGGGCGCTGATGAATTGACGGTGCAAGTTAATATGACCAATCTGGAAGATTTGCCACAGGTCAACGACCAAGGACAGACAAATGCTGCTGAATAAAGTTTTTAATCCGCTGACTCGATGTAATTTAAAGTTTGGTCAAACCGGCGTGGACGGCGTAACTAACGGATTGTTTGACGGTTACGCCTCAACGTTCGGCAATATTGATAGTTATGGCGACACGATCATGGCGGGGGCGTTCAAAAACACCATTACGGACCGGGTCAGGCCAGTAAAAATGCTTTACGGTCACTCAGTCGGGCGAGTGATCGGCAAATGGTTGAACCTGGATGAAGATGATACCGGGTTGTTTGTGCATGGAGAATTAACCCCTAATCATACAGATGCAAGCGATGTATACGCATCCATGAAGCATGGCGCAATTGACGGTTTATCAATCGGGTTTCGATTAGCCGAAGGCGACTATGAGGACGTTGATGGGGGTGGGCGCCGGATCAATAATGTTTCGGAACTGGTTGAGATATCGGTGGTTTCAATGCCAGCCGAAGATACGGCCAGAATCGGGACAGTCAAATCACTAATTGAGTCGATAGAATCTATACGTGACGTTGAAACCATCCTGCGGGATGCCGGGTTCTCACGTCAAATGGCAAAAGCCTTTATCAGCCAGTGCCGACCGTTATATCAGCGCGAAGTTGAAAGCGAGTTGGAACGAAAAGAGGTAATGAAACGCGACTTGGAATGGTTGCAGAACTTAACTGATTAAGGAGTCCATTATGGATACCGTGACATTGAACAAGAATGACCTTGAGGCAGCATTGCTTAAGTCTCAAGGCGAGTTAATGAAGGCCAACGACAAGGTTGAAGCCACTATTGAAAAGATGCAAGGCGAGATCGATGAAGCCAAAACCGCGTCTGTTGAATCAAAGAACGAACTGGAAGCACTGACAACCAAGGCCGCTGATTTGGCTGATCGTTGTGTTGAGCTGGAACAGCGTGAGGATGACTTGCACAAGGATGCGGAAGATTCTCTCGGCGCTCAATTTGTCAAGAACGCGGACTATCTTTCAACTATTGAACGGCGTCAAGGTTCAGCGCGGATGGAAACCAAAACCGCAATCATCAACACGTTCCCGGCTTCCAGCGTACAACCGTTGGTACAGGGCGACAGGTTGAGCGGTATCAGTGCCGTACCAAATCGCAGATTGACTATTAAGGACGTTATTCCTACAGGGACGACTTCCAGCAATTTGGTTGAGTTTGCCAAAGAGAACGCGTATACAAATAACGCCGGACCGCAACGTGATACAGCATCACCAATGGCCGCTGTTGAAAATGTTGCAAAGAATGAATCAGCAATCACATTTACATTGGCTACCATGCCGGTTGTAACGCTTGCTCATTTCATCCCGGTCAGTAAGCAGGTTCTTGCCGATAGCCCGCAGCTTTCCGCGTATATTGATGGACGGCTGAGTTATGGGTTGTCACTGAAAGAGGAAACTCAAATACTGAAGGGCCTGGGGACAGGCAATGAGTATGAAGGTATCCAGACGCAGGCAACTGCATACGTGCCGGAATCTCCGCAACTGACCAACGAGATTGACATCGTTCGTGATGCGATCACGCAGGCCCAGGTTGCTGAGTACAGTCCTAATCTGCTGGTAATCAATCCCGTTGATTGGGATAGCATCCAGCGCCGCAAAGTTGGCTCATCCGATGACCGTTATGTATACGGTGATCCGAATATGAGCTGGCTGGCTACACCGCTGTGGGGTCTGACTCCGGTTGTGACAAACAGTCAAACGGCGGGTACGTTCTTGCTGGGTGACAGCATGGGCGCGATGGTCTTTGACCGTCAGCAGTCCGCTGTTGAAATCTCGTATGAACATTCCGACAACTTCACCAAAAACATGGCGACTATTCTCGCTGAGTTGCGGGGTTGTGTTGTGGTGTTCAGAAATGAGGCGTGGATCACCGGCAGTCTGTAAGTAACCAACGGGACTTGCCCCCCTTCGGGGGGGCTCTTCTCTTGAGGATTTTAAATCATGAAATACAGATGCACTCAGCCCTTTATTGCTTTTGGTAAGACTCCGGAAGTTGGCGAGATTGTGGAATTAACAACAGATCAGGCGGAAGCATTGCGCGAGATGGATTCTATAGCGCCGTATGAAGTAAAAGTCATGCGCCCGCCAAAGGAAACAAAAAAAAAGTCATCGCAGTCATCGCGTCGGGCCCCAGTCTCACGAAAGAAGACTGCGAAAAAGCGCGGGAAAACTGCGACGAAGTAATCGCGGTAAATGATACATACCGAATGGTCAATGCTGATCATCTGTATGCCGCTGATTACCATTGGTGGAACTTTCACATTGCTAATATTGCGCGGGATTTTAACGGTAAATGTTGGTCATGCGAACCATACACTGAAGAGGGCGCACGTAAGACTAACTGGGTCAATCAGGATCCGGCAGCCTGGGGCGTAACAGCTCTGAAATGCAAGATAAAACAGAAAGGGTTATCGAAAGATCCGGCGTTTGTTCATTCGGGCGGTAACTCAGGGTATCAAGCCATTAATCTTGCGCTACATTTGGGCGCAACCAGAATTATATTGCTCGGGTTTGATATGCACTGTCACAGTGGGCAGAGTCACTTTTTCGGCGACCATCCGAGCAAGTTTATAAGCAACAATAAATATGAGCGGTTTATTGCCGATTTCCGGACAATCAAGCCTGAACGCTATGGGATCGAGGTTCTAAATTGCAGTCGGGAGACAGCACTGGACGCCTTCCCACGCCATCACCTTGAGGATGTTTTTTAATGTCAAAGATCATCCCAAAATATGATGATTATGAGTTAATCGGTCGTACTCGCATGGATGCGGATATTGCGATGGCCAACTCAGACCCGATGTTAATCTCACGCAGGCTTGTTGATGGTGCACAGGCGGTCAGGAAGTTTGGCGCGGCTATGGGAATCGGCACAAGCCTGGTCCCGATTGCAACATCGCAGGTCTATCGCACACCAACGACAGCCGCATCTTTAGAGTTGGTTTCTGACTCTAACGATGACACCTCGCCCAGCGGATCCGGCGCGCTGTCGGTTGAAGTGATAGGCATTGCTGATTGGAGTGTGGGCGAGGTATCCGAAACGGTAGCGATGAACGGCACCACTGCAGTCGCATTATCAACGTCATTCTTGCGGGTTTACCGCATGAAAGTCGCGACATCCGGCACGTATGCAAGTTCGACTGCACCCTCTCATAATAGCGTTATCACATTGCGCGAGACTGGTGATGGTGATGAGTGGGCAAGCATGAACAGTACATCTGGGTTTGGTCTTGGTCAGTCAGAGATTGCCGCATCCAGTATTGCCACTGGCAAGATCGGTATCATGTCAAAGGCTAGTGTGTTTGTTGAGGCGTCAAAGACCGCAACCGTAGTGTTTTTTGAACGTCCTAATGCGGACATTATTGTGGCTCCGTTTGATGTCATGCGTAGCAAGCTGACAATCCACAATATTGAGGGTGGATTTAATGCAGACCCTATCGTCCCTTATGGCCCGTTTGTCGGGCCTTGCGACATTGGCTGGATGGGTGCTGCAACCTCACAAACGGCAAATATTTCCGCATCCTATACGATGGTTATATTTGATGCATAAGATTGGCGTGGTGCTCGGCACTGGCCCCAGCCTTGCCGGTCAGCGCGAACAGATCATTGAGATGCGCAAACAAGACAAGATCCGGATTTACGGAATTAACAGGACGTTTGAGGATTTCCCTGTTGATGTATTAATCTGTTGTGACCCGTCATTCCACGCTCATTACGGCAAGATGGAAGGCGACTTTGACCATTATCACTGGGATAAGGCGATATGCGATAAGTACGGATACAAATACATTGAGGGCCGATGGGAAGACGGGCTATCAACTGACCCAAACTATATAAGTTTCGGGCATAGCTCAGGTTGGCAGGCGCTTAATTTAGCGGTTCATCACGGATGCGAGCCAATCTTGCTGGCTGGTTACGATATGTCTTATGACTCAGCGACCAGGCATTATTTTACCGGACTAAGTGAAGTTGAGGGCGAATACCCTGAACCTTTGCGGAAGTGGTCACTGTTCGACAAGCCCGATAAGACCGGGTTACTTTATGACTACGCCCACATCGCTGATCAGTGCAGACGCGGGGAAGTGCCGGCCATTTACAATTGCACAGCGCGCAGCGCATTGAAGTGTTTCCCGATGCGCGAACTTTCTGATTTTGCTTGAACATGGCCTTTTGCCTGTGGATAACCTGTGCATAAGTATAGCACAGGCATACAAAACCACTTAAAACGATAGATAAAGCCTATGACTAAAAAATACATGAACCAGTCAGACTTTGCAGCTGGATGGCGTAGCGGTATGCCAGAAACACCATGTGGGCGCGGGTCCAGACTTGTCGAAACCCAAATACAGCGTAAGTGGATCCCTGCTGTGGTGGCCGAGTATGGCATTAAATCAATTGCTGACATCGGCGCTGGCGATCTTAACTGGATCAAGAAAACCAAGCTCGGATGCAAGTACGAAGCGTTCGACCTGGTGCCGCGAGTTGATGGCGTGACAAAGCTCAACCTGCTGACCGATCAGATACCAAAAGCCGATTGTTTAATGGTGCTTTGGGTCATCAATCACTTTTCACCAGCGAACCAGATCAAGGCAATGAAAAAGCTGATGTCTTCTGGTGCTCGTTACCTGATCATCACATATGACAACCGACTGGAATCAATCATTAACCAACCGTACATTGAAATGGTTTTGTTACGCCATGACCGAGGCATTGATTCAGAAATGCGCTTGCTCAAGCTGAAGGCCAAGCCGGCTAAAAAGAAGGTATCGAAAAAAGGTAAAAAGTAATGCTTTCCGTCTGGTGCGTCTACTGGGGTGATAAATACCCAAAAGAATACGTCCACATTTTGAAGCGCATGGTTGAACGCAACCTGACCATACCGCACAGATTCAGATGCTTGACCGATCAGCACATCGAGGGCATTGATACACACCCAGAGATAAGCGACAAGCAGGGATGGTTTCAAAAGTGCGACCTGCTGACCCTTGAAGGCGAAAACCTGTATTTCGATTTGGATGTTGTCATTGTTGGCAATGTTGATGGGTTCGTCGGAACAGATGCAGAGATAAAATCCTGTAAGAATTGGGCAGAATCAGGATATGGCGGGGTGCAATCATCAGTCATGTACTGGAAAAAGCCAGTGCTGGCTATGCAGGATTTTGATTTTGAAACCCGCGCGCACTGGCCGGCAAAGAACTACTTGCCATACATATACGGGGACCAAGAAATAATTACCGAATACCGCGATGCTGGCGAGTTGCAAGTTGATTACTTTGACGAATCTCAAGTGCAGTCATTTAAGTACCATTTGCGGCAAGGTTTAACGCATGATTGTCGAGTGGCTGTATTCCACGGGAAACCGGACCCTGCAGATGTAGACGACCCATGGGTGCTGGAAGCCCGTGCATAAAATCCTGTTTCACTACAACACCGGGTTGGCGCACCAGTGCGAACATGCCCGCGCATTTATCAAGGGATGTCGTGAAGTCATTGTCACCGATCTGCCCACCGGTGAAGCAGACATACACATCATTTCAGGCCCGCACTTTGCTTATGAGCAATGGAAAGACCATCCACGGGTACTGATGATTGACCGGGCATGGTGGGATGACCCAAACAGTGTATCAATCGGCTGGTTACAGCCTGATGGTTCGCGCAAGTTTGCAAGCGGACTACATCAAAGGCCGCACCCGGTTCCAGAACCGTGGAAAGTGCGAGAGTGTTCGTGCCTGGTAATGGCCGATTACGGTCAAAACGTATCCGAGGTTGAACACCTGGCAAAGATGCGGTTTACCAGTGTTAAAACACGACTGCACCCGGCGGACAGCACTGAACGGCACGTAACGACACTACAAACAAAGCTCAGACTACACGATGTAGCCATAGGCCATGCCGGCACATCTGTATTTGATGCTGTTATGCAGGGCGTGCCAACGATATGTACAGATCCGTTAAACGAATGTATGCCAGTTTGCGCACCATCGACCAGCAGCGTGCTGTATCGGGGTAGCCGTACAAAATGGTTAAGAGAAATGAGCTATAAGCAATTTACGCTGGCTGAGATTAAAGACGGCACAGCATGGGAATTATTGGAAAATGCCCTATAAAGTTTCAACTAGACAGATCACCGAAACTGTTGCACCGGCTATTGAGCCTGTTTCGCTTGCGGAAATGAAAGCACATCTGAGGGTTGATGGCAGCGACAGCGACACACTCATAAACGCTCAGATAACAGCTGTGCGGCAATGGGTGGAAATGCACCTGCAGCGGTCACTGGTGCGAAGAACATATCGGGCTGACCTGTGGGCGTTTTTTTCAGCGATTGAACTGCCCAGGTTGCCTTTGTCATCAGTAACCAGCATCCAGTATTACAACACTGACAGTCCGCAGGTTCTGACTACACTTTCGGCCAGCCTATACCTGGCGAATCTAGGCCGTAGCATGATTTATATTGACCCGGCTGATACAACCAGCCTGCCGTCAGTTGCGTCAAGGCATGACGCCGTTCAGATTACTTATGTGGCCGGATATGAGCCAAGCAGCGACAGCCCGCAGGATTTGACCGGCAATGTTCCGAGTGCTATCAAGTCTGCAATAAAATTGCAAGCGGCGGACCTGTTCGAGAACCGCGAAACCAATACCCAATTAAAAGTAACCCAACTGCCAACTGTGGATCGTTTGTTGGCTGTGTACAGGCAATATTGATGAGGGCAGGACGTTTACGGCACAGGCTGAAACTACAGCAACAGGTGATTACCCGTGACAGTTACGGTGCAGCAATTATCACTTGGACAACCACGGCGACTGTTTGGGGTGCTGTTGAGGCTCTTTGGGGAAAGGAATCAGTTGTTACCGATCAGCAGGTCAGTGACCTGACTGTCAGAATCATAATCCGTTATGACTCCAGTTGGTCCGCAATAGATACCAAATGGCGTATTGAGGACGCGAACACGTCCCGCAAATACGACATCAAGACAGTCATCCTGCCCGAACAGCGTAGCAGGCCCAATACAGTCATTGAGTTTCAGTGTGTTGAGGGCCAGTCTGATGACGAATAACGCGACGCGCATTGATGGCCTGGATGACTTGGAAAAGGCATTACGGGATTTCGGGCCCATGATGCAGGGGAAAAAGGGCTATCCGAAAAACCCACTACGGACTGCCGCAAGAACTATGGCGAAAGCTGCAAAAGCAAACGCCGAGACTAGAGTTCCGGTAGCTACCGGGCGGCTACAAAAGGCAATCACTATCAAACTCATGTCTGCGAAATACAGAGATGTGGTGACGGCCAAAGGTGATTCGGTTGAATTTTACTATCTCGGTGCTAAATCGGGAAAGTCACGCAGCGACACTGACGGTGCCTATTACGCAAGATTCGTTGAAGTTGGTACAGCAAACATGTCCGCCCGTCCATTTTTGCGCCCGGCAGTAGAGGAACACCAGTCGCAATTGATTGGCGCTTTTAAAGATAACCTATCAAAAAGCATGGAAGGTGTTCGTAAAAAGCTGAATAACGAAGGGCTGATATGAGCATTGAAACCACGCTCTACAACGCCCTGTCAGGTGACGCGGCCATTATCGCATTGGTATCAGATCGGATTTACCCGCAGATAGCGCCCGACAGCGCAGCTGTGCCGTACATCACGTATCAAGTGATTGCCACAAATGCATATAACGTTTTGGTTGGCGCGCCGGGAAGTGAGCGCAAAGTAATACAAATCAACTGTGTTTCAAACACGTATGCACAAGCCAAATCAATATCAACAGCGGTTAAAACCGCGCTGGTTGATGTGGGCTATTTAACCGGTGGTGGAGATGACTATTTTTCCAGCACCGAACGTCACAGAGTCAGATTAGATTTTGCATTGATTGGATGATTTCAGGGGGTCAGTTGCCCTTAAACGACTGGTCTTCCCATACCGATCTGGTGTGGGCTTTTTATATAAAGCATGGAGTAAATAAATATGTCTAATACTAAATCACAGGGCTGTATTTTAGCCCTTGGCGATGGAGCATCACCCGAAGTATTTGCAAGTCTGGTTGGCAGTATCGCAGATTTCAATTTTGGAAGCTCGCGGTCCGAACTGACAGGCACAACACTCGCCAGCACGAATGTTGAAACAGAGCCGGGCCTTATTGATAACGGGACCATTGACTTTAATGGCAAGTTTCAGGCCAGCGACGGCGCGCTTGTCGATTTGTGGGATGCGGTTCAAGGCGGCACATCACACAATTGGCGCGTTACGTTTACTGATTCACCGGCAACTGTTTTTGATGTGACTGGCTGGGCCAAAGATTTCAGCATATCTGTCGGCGCTGATGATCTTGTACGCGTGAGCGGAGCAATCAGAATCACTAGCGTGTATACAGACAACCTGGCGTAATCCACCACCACCAAACAGGCACAGTCCACCATAGAGGTGGTTTTTTTGTGCCTGAAAAAGAGGCGATTTAAAATGACCTTGTTAACAAAAGACCAGATTTTAGGTAGCGATGACCGGGAATCGAAAGATATTGAGGTTTCCGAATGGGGCGGTTCCGTTCGTATTTCGGCTATGGCCGCTTGCGACCGTGACGCCTTTGAAGCGTCAATGCTTGACAATAAAGGCAAGGGATCAAGCGCGAAGCTGTCAAACTTTCGCGCCCGATTCATCGCCGCTTGTATTGTTGATGACGCTGGCAAGTGCCTGTTTAGCGGTAAAGACATCGCAGAACTTGGCAAAAAGTCAGCGGCCCCCATTTCGCGTTTGTTTGATGCTTGCCGGGAATTAAACGGCATGTCAGAAAAAGACCTGGAGGAAATCGAGGGAAACTGAGGGCACGCCCCACACTCAAATTTTTAGTGTTTCTGAGTGTGAGTATGGGCGTGCCATTCCACGAAGTGCGGCAGTGGTCTGCCGCAGAAATATCTCTCTATATGGCTTACTACCACATCGCCCCTTGGGGTGATGACCGCGAAGATTTGCGTAATGCAATGAACATGCAATTACTGGCAGCAGTACACGGTAACGAGCGCACTATTGACGACTTTATGCCGTTTAAAGATAAGCCTGAGAAAACGGGCGGCGCTAATCCAGCGTTACGCGCACATCTCATGGCTATAGCGCGTCGATCTAAATCGTAATACCACTCCATAGGGGTCGGAATCCTCCGGCCCCGTGCTTTTGGGATTTGAATAATGGGTACACTTGCATCATTAGTCGTGCGTGTTGGCGCTGACATTTCAAGTTTCACAACTGATATGGGCCGTGCTGCCAAGATTTCCAAAAAGCAGTCTGCAGCGTTGATCAAAGACCTGAAGCGTGTTGGAGTTGCTGGCGCGGCTGGTTTAGCGGTTGCAATCAATGAGGCGGTGAAGTTCGAGAAAGCAATGGCTGAAGTCATTACCTTGCTGGATGACACCTCATCTGTCGAAAGTATGACCAAATCCATGAAGGAATTATCAATTCAGTTTGGTACTACTCAGGTA
>Ga0164313_10005857_pt1 | contig 10857 bp, 9 predicted proteins | sample GuaBasSedimGuay4_FD_113735 | JGI IMG/M metagenome (GOLD analysis project Ga0164313, IMG submission 113735) | Subseafloor sediment microbial communities from Guaymas Basin, Gulf of California, Mexico - Guay4, Core 4569-4, 0-3 cm | ecosystem: Environmental > Aquatic > Marine > Hydrothermal vents >...
ACTTTGTACTGCTATTTTCAAGCTGTTCAAAATCCCGTTAAACAAATGGTCAGTTCCAACAGCAGCCCTGGGTGGCGTTGTTCTGATCGGTACGTTGTTTGTCGTGATGAACTACAACCACCCCTATGCGGGAATCAGTCGCGAATACTTTGTCACCACGCCTATTAGCCCGGTGGTCACCGGCACGGTCATCGAGGTTCCCGTTAGCCCCCTGACCCACCTGCAGCAGGGTGATGTGTTATTCGTCATTGATCCGGTGCCGTTTCAAAACACCGTGCATGCCCTGACATCCCGCCTCGCACTGGCGCAAGATGATGCGGAACGGGCGACCACACTACTGGAAAGCAATAATATCAGTCAGCGGGATGCACAGGCGACATTCACCAGACTGGCAACCGTGACAGAAGAACTGGCAACCGCCGAGTTCAAACTTTATCATTCCGTAGTTCGTGCCCCTACCGATGGTTATGTGGCACAAATGGCACTTCGGCCCGGTATGAGGGCTGTGGAGTTTCCATTGCGCCCGGTCATGATCTTTGTGCACAAAGAAAGCCACTATTTTGTCGGCTGGTTCCGGCAAAACAGCATGCTGCGTTTAAAAGAGGGTGCTGATGCCGAGGTTGCTTTCGATGGAATCCCTGGCAGGGTGTTTTCCGGCAAGGTACAGACCATGCTACCCGCGATTGCAGAAGGTCAGGTGCAGCCAGGCAGTGATTTAATCACCGCCCAGATGGCGCCAAAGCCGGGCCTTATCCCGGTCAGGATTGAAATCACCGACCCTGAATTTGAACCCTTTGCAGGGAATGTGCCCGGAGGTGCTTTTGCGCAGGCTGCAATTTATTCAGAAAAAGCGCATCACCTGGCTGTATTAAGGAAAATACTGCTGCGAATGTCGGCCTGGATGAACTACATATTTCCGCTCCATTGACATAGCACAGACAATTTATACATTAAATTCAACAGGATCAAAAGCATGGGAAAGACAAACAAACTAACTAAAAAGATGTACACGGAAGAGTTGTACAAACTGCAGGTTGAACTGTGCAAACTGCAGGAGTGGGTCACAAGCACCGGAAAACGCGCGATTATCATATTCGAGGGTCGTGATGCTGCGGGTAAAGGCGGCGTGATCAAGGCCTTAACCGAACAGGTCAGTCCCCGTATTTTCCAGATCAACGCCCTGCCAGCGCCAAGTGAGCGTGAAAAAACACAGATGTACCTGCAGCGCTACATCGCGCGCTTCCCGGCAGCAGGGGAAATCGCCATATTCGATCGTAGCTGGTATAACCGGGCCGGTGTTGAGCGGGTGATGGGTTTTTGCACTGAAACAGAACACCAGCGTTTCATGAGCACGGTACCCGGTTTCGAAAAAACCATTATAGATAACGGTATTACCTTGCTTAAGTACTGGTTCGATGTAAACGCAGATGAACAGAGCAAGCGTTTTGAAGCTCGCATGACCGACCCGCGTAAGCACTGGAAACTCAGCCCGATGGATCTTGAGGGGCAAAGCCGCTGGTATGACTATTCCAGGGCCAGAGATGAGATGCTGCTGACCACTGACACGACATGGGCGCCATGGCACGTGGTTAATTCGGACAATAAAAAGCGCGCACGACTTAACTGTCTGACACACCTGATCAGTCAGTTCCCCTACGAGAGCACCCCTTACGAAAAACCACAACTGCTCCCGCGTCAGGAAAGTGGCGGTTACGTTGATCCTGACTATGAGTACAAACACATCCCTGAGAAGTTCTAAGGCAAAGTCGATATGTACATAGAGTTGGCAATTCTTGCCCTGTTCATTTTTCTTTACAGCCTGGTTGCCGGCCGTATCGAGAGATCCGCGATTTCAGGGCCCATGGTGTTTGTTGTCGCTGGATTCCTGATGGGGCCATTTGCTCTTGGCTGGCTCAACGGCGATGCTACCAGTGCGGATTTGCGCACGCTTGCAGACTTAACCCTGGCTTTAATCCTGTTCATTGATGCGGCCAATGCAGACAGGTCGATCCTTAAACGGCAATTCCGGATTCCATCACGAATGTTGCTGCTCGGGCTTCCTGGTGTAATCGCTCTCGGCTTCGGTTTCGCTGTACTGATATTTGACGGCCTGTCACTGTACGAAGCCGCCATCCTGGCGGTGATGCTCGCTGCCACTGATGCAGCGCTTGGTAAAGCCGTCATTACCAATAAAGCTGTACCGGCCCGGATGCGTGAAGGGCTCAACGTCGAAAGCGGGCTGAATGACGGTATTTGTGTTCCCATTCTGCTGTTCTTTATCGCTCTGGCGGTCAGTGGCGAACATGGTGGCAGTGAAACTTCTGCTTTAGCCCTGGTTGCACAGGAAATAGGAATTGGCATGGCCGTTGGCCTGGGTCTGGCCCTGGTCGGAACAACCTTGCTGATGTGGTGCCGGAAACAGGGTTGGGTTACTCCAATCTGGATGCAGGTTACCGTGGTCGGGCTGGCTCTCGCCTCCTTTGCAATAGCGCAAAGCCTGCATGGCAGCGGCTATATCGCTGCATTTACCGGCGGGATGCTGTTCGGAGTCCTGGCCAAAGATGCCACCCATGACTTGGTGCTGGCTGCTGAAGGTACCGGCGAGACACTGGCGCTGATGACATGGATGCTGTTTGGCGCAATGGTAATCGGCCCGGCACTGAAGTTGTTCGACTGGCAAGTGGTCGTCTACTCGCTATTAAGCCTTACTGTCATACGTGTTTTGCCTATTTACTTATCGCTGGCCGGAACCGGGGAAAGTGTTTCCAATCGCTTGTTCCTGGGTTGGTTCGGGCCGCGTGGACTGGCCAGTATTGTTTTTGCCATTATTGTGATCAACGCAGAAGTTCCCCACGGGGAGTTTCTGGCGCTGGTGGTTATTTGTACGGTTTTCCTGAGCCTGGTTGCCCACGGCATCTCCGCAAACCCATTGGCAAAACGACTGGGGAGCAAAGAAAACAGCGGGTAACGCTGCGAGCTTACGATGCTTTGTCGTTTTCCGCACCTTTGGCAATAATTTCTGTGTAAAGGTCCATAAACCCGGTGGCCAGTTCCTGATATTCGGGGTTACGCTCGATCAGTGACAAGTTACCCCTGCTGTCCTCATACACTCTCTTGAGAAACTGGATGTCGCTATCGCTTAGTTTTTCACCGCGATTGACCTTTTCCAGCAACTGCTTTGCCCGTGGCAGGCGAAATTCTTTCAGCCTGAGCACTAGTGCCATGATTGTGCCTTTATCTTTTTCTGACTGGTCCATCATTGTTGAAAACTCCTGTGCCTGGCACATTAATGTTTGGGGATTACAGCTTTTCGGGCTTGCCGCTATATATTACCAAAATACATCGGGAATTGATCGTCAGACCAGGAAATTTAATGACGAAAGCACCTGTCGTATAACTCAATCACCTTACGTGAGTCACATAGGCTAAACACATCAGCTTCATACAGATAATTCATTGGACATATGCTGTATAAAGCATTAGATTACTCTACCCACCTTCCCGGGTGGCATATCAACCATGAGTAAACTCGATTTCATGACCCCAGAATTTGTTCCCGGTACTGCTAATGCGAATGAGGTTGTAGAAATACAGGCCCGCATCAACTCAATTGCGCTATTGAATCGCGACATCGTCGAGATTGCGTTAGTACTTGAACAGCCACTGACAAATCAGGCAAAGCAAGCCTCGCGCTTTTGTGCTGCCTTTGAAACTCCTCCGACTGGTGAACAAGAAGACCAGGCCTTTGTTCGCGATGACTCAGCGGCAAACGTCAACACAATGCAATTTCATGTACGAAAAGTACCGGGAGGCGCTTTTAATGAATGGCTTTTTGGCGGAAACAGAAAAGGTGCCAAGGTAACACTGCAAGGCCCTTACGGCTCATTTGCACGAATTCGACCACACACAGCTTACGGTCATAACCAGAAAGCAGCTACAGAGTTAGCTTTATGTGTGCACACCTCCGTGCTCAGCCCCGCCTGAGCCGGATCAGTCTCTCAACCCGGTTCACTTTCCTGCGCTATCCATTGCCGCCGAGCGTGACGGGGCGCAGCATAAAGGAAATCCGGGTGATTGCTAATCACGCAACAAGATCGTCGCGCTCAATTTATATCAACGGCACCGGCACGGGTAATAAACGGCGATTTTGTTCAGCAAAAACTCCAGCCAGACCTTATAATCTTTGATTAATTATTAACGAGAATGGTCGTGTACAAAGTATTCATCAAATATATTATTGTCGTCATGCTGGTGTTGTCGCCCGGCGTGCAAGCGGATGACCAGAGCGCTGGGCTGGACTCGGTTCAGAACCTGCGCGCCCAACCTGATAACATTTATTCCAGCGGCCAGCCTCATCCGGAAGTATTTGTAGAATTTGCAAGCCGCGGGGGCAGCGATGTCATCAACCTGCGTAGCCTTGAAGAAATGAAAAGCATTGACGAGGAGACTGCAGTCACAGATGCCGGAATGCGCTATCACCACATTCCTGTCGCCAGCATAGGGGATCTTAATCAGGATAATGCTCAGCAACTGCATCAGTTATTGGCACAGGCAGATAATCAGAACACTTTAATTCATTGTAAAAGCTCTAACCGGGTTGGTGCTTTAATGGCACTGAGGGCTGTCTGGTTTCAAGACAAAAGCACTGAAGAAGCTTTGGCTATAGGTAAGCAGCATGGCTTGACCACCCTGGAGACGAAAGTCATTGAAATTCTGAATCAGCCATAGACTAAAAGCGAATGAAATTGGAAAAAATGATTAATATACTGTTTGTATTCCTGCTTGCTTTCACGGGTTCTGCACTGGCTGCGGAAGCCTCCCGGCCGGATAGCTATAACCTTGGCCGGTCGGTAGATGCAGCTGAGATATCAGCCTGGGATATCGATGTGAGCCCCGATGGTCGTGGATTGCCCGACGGCAGTGGCACGGTGCAGCAGGGTGAAAAAATATATTTGCAGAAATGTGCCTCCTGCCACGGCGAAAAGGGCACCGGCAACAGACCCTTTCCCGCCCTGGTAGGGCGTTTCCCTGACGATGCTTTTCCTTTTGGAAAAGATCCTTCTGCGGTAAAGACAGTTGGCAACTACTGGCCCTACGCGACCACCCTTTATGACTATGTGAACCGGGCCATGCCCTTCAATGACCCCGGTTCGCTGGAGAATAATGAAGTCTATGCACTGGTTGCATATATACTTCACAAAAATGAAATTGTGTCATCTGACACGGTCTTATCCGCAAAAAATCTTGCGGCAATCAGCATGCCTGCCAGACACCGGTTTGTCCCGGATAACAGGCATGGCGGCCCTGAAGTACGTTAGGGAATATATGAGCGACAAAAAATTACCTGTTAATGCCACCCGTCGACAATTTCTGGCCGGCATGACTGCAGCCGGAGGAATGGCGGCCAGTAGCTGGGGTGTGGCGCTGCCATCAACACCGGTATTGGAGCCTACCCGCATACAGGGTGCTACCTCTTCTGCACTGGGGACCCGGTCGGTTCACGAGTCTCTGAAACGGCTGCCAATGTATAACATTGCCTCACTTACTCCGCTGGAGAGCCTGCACGGCACTATCACACCTGCTGATTTGCATTTTGAACGTCATCACGGCGGTGTGCCTCAAATCGATCCCGCCAATCACGAATTATTGATTCATGGCATGGTCGACAAGCCACTAAAGTTCAGTCTGGATGACCTCAAACGGTTTCCCTCTGTCACGCGCATCTGTTTTCTCGAGTGCTCCGGAAATTTCAATCCCCGTGCGGGAGAAAACTCTTCCCCACAAATGTTATGCGGAATGACCAGTCAGAGCGAATGGACGGGCGTCGCCCTTAGCACACTGTTTCGCGAGGTGGGTGTAAAACCCAAAGCCAGTTGGTTTCTGGCGGAAGGTTCGGATGCAGCGGTAATGACCCGCAGTATCCCCATGGATAAGGCCTGGGATGATGCACTGATAGCCTATGCCCAGAACGGCGAGGCCATCAGACCTGAACAGGGTTACCCCATGCGATTAGTGCTGCCCGGCTGGGAAGGTAACACCAGTATTAAGTGGCTGCGCCGTCTGGAACTTTCCGATGCAGCCTTCATGACCCGGGAAGAAACCTCAAAGTACACTGAGCCCTTGAAAGATGGCAGCGTGCGTATGTTCAGCGTAGTTATGGATGCCAGATCAATCATCACCTCGCCCGCATACCCTAAAACCCTGGAAAAAGGCTGGCACGAGATTCGCGGTATTGCCTGGAGCGGCAGAGGCCGGATTAAAATGGTTGAAGTGAGCGTTGACGGCGGCAAACACTGGCAGGCTGCACGCTTGCAGGGACCCGTTCTTGCCAAGGCACATACCCGTTTCAGTTTACCCTGGAAATGGAACGGTCAGGCCACAGAAATCAGCAGCCGCGCCACGGATGAAACAGGATATGTTCAGCCTACTCGCCGGGAACTGATAAATGCGAGGGGAGCCGGAGGTCAGTCCTACCATTTGAATCCGGTAACTACATGGATTGTGCAGGCAGACGGGCAGATAATCTACAAGGCCGAAGCCTGGGTTTAGACATCACCCACCGGTCAGATTAACCGCCCTGGAGTCATTACTCTCGACTTTGTCGATACATCTGACCACCAGTTTATTCAACGCATCCTGGTTGAATGTGGTGATGTTGGACTTCTTGGAGTGATGCATTAACGCTGATAAGGCCGCACCCAGTTCGGATGCCGCGAACGCAGCCTGCATACCGTCTTTCATGACTTCAACAAAGTAAGGGTAAAGTAAATGCCCGGTTATACGCGCATCACCACGGCCAACCTGATATTTACCATTAATTGCCGACTCAACCAGCGGATCATTGAATTCTTCCGCTATTTTCGTAGAATCCTTTACATCCAAAGGAAGATGGATCAGGTATTGTTTATTTTGGTACTGGTAACAGGTCAAAGACCCGCCGGTTGAGAAACCCAGCGCAAATGTCATCCCCGGATCCATATGCGGGTTATGATTTTTTGTGAACCTTTCGGTGATGTTTAACAGCACGTCATCCGACATTTCATCCGGAAAAACCGGTGTACCAAATTTTTCGATCAGCTCATCATCGTTCAAACATACAATGACATCGTTGTTACCAACACGCGGCTGGATGGAATCAAAGCCAATACCGGTAGGCACAATAATTTGCGGCCCCAGGTAACTGTTCAAATAACCCGGTGTTATGATCGGGATGCTATCCGCCCTTCTGAATCGCTTCTTGATTTCATCATCAAGGGTGTCAATGGGCGGGTGTGGCGAAACCAGCAAATACGTTCGACTATGGGCATTGCCGTTATAACACTCACGCGGGCCCCAAATATTGGTGTGCACCTGAACGACATTTACGTCATTGAATATGTGATTGTCAATTTCCTGCTGCGCGATAGACGAGCGGTCCTCAGGCAGTATAATTTTAAATTGCACATCCACCTGCATGGCGGAATAAAGTGCCGTTAAGCCCAGAAAAACATTGGTCGTATTTCCACCGGAATTGGGGGCCGAAACATCTTGCCTTGCAATGAAATATTCTGAGTGCTCGGTATCATCGAGTGTTAAACAAAACCCGTCTTTGTCCTTGGTCACCTTCTCAAGCGGGACCTTGTTATAACGGAGCTCGGGAATATCTACAAACTCTTTAACATAATAATCATTGACCGGCACGCCGATTCCACGCATTTTTGGCATTATTCCACTCACATCACTGCCCTCTTCATGTTATCCACTATTTCATTTGACCATATGTAATTTTAGTCTAGCCTAATCTACCTGAAAAGGTGTCAACTTTTGAGCTGCCATATGCTTTACCCGGCATTACTGCTGTTCAAAACCATTCTGGAAAATAAAAAAAGAGGCCAGGCTCTCCCTGCAGTCCAGTCTTGGATAACTCAGCCCGTTGCTTGCATCGGTTACCAGCGTTTGTGAACTTTTCAATGCCAGTTCCAATGCTGGTGGTTGGATGCCCGACATTGACTCAATCAGTAATGCCGCGCAAGCGGTCACGGTGGGTGCTGCCTGCGAGGTGCCGTAGTATGTTGACGTTCCACCACCCCGGCCGGACGATGTGTAGGGTGCCCCGGGGGCAAACAGGTCCGTAGTTGCACTGGCGTTGGAAAAGCAGGTCACCTGATCTGCTGCAGTAGTAAAGTCAGAGCATCCCAATACAGTCCTGCTGCCAACGTTTGAATCCCATACGGCACCCACAGAAATCGCATTGGAAACACAGGCAGGCACCTGCATATCGACACCGGATCCATTGTTACCTGAGGAAACAATCACCGCCACGCCATTTGCCCTCAGCGTGTTGATTGCGACTGCGTAATCTGTCACAAAGGAGGCCGCAGCATCACAGTCTCCGGCATACCGGGCATTAGTTCCCAGGCTCATGTTGACCACATCAACGTCAGGGCGATCTGAAATAATCCAGTCCAGGGCCGCAATGACATCGGAAGAACAACAAAAACTGTTGCTGGAGTCCAGTACCTTGATCGCCACAATATCGGCATCGGGTGCCCCACCCTCGGGAGCAACTACACCATTGCTGCTGATAATGCCGCTCACATTGGTGCCATGCCCATGATCGTCTTCCGCCGCGCCGGTTCCTGACTGTGTGGCCTGGCCATTGGGGCAGCATGGACCGCCGGAACAGAAGCATTGCTCAGCAACCAGGCTGCCGGCAAGATCAGGGTGATCGGTATCAATACCGGAATCGATGACCGCAACAGTAACGCCCCGGCCACTTAAGCCACTGGATTTAACCCGATCCAGCTTCGCGAGCGGCAAGGCCTGCAATGCATTACCGCTGCCACCTTCATCCAGATCAACGCGCCAGACATCCGGATGCCGGCTGAGGGCATCTACCGCCGCAGCATCTGCCATGCCTGCGAATCCCGGGACGTTGCTGAATTCGCGCATCAGCTTGAACGAACTGCCCGGCAATGGGCCGATAACGCCTGCCCGCCTGGCTTTATTTGCTTTCGGGTCCCGCATACCAACATAGACACGCACCTGTCTGGTCTCGTTGAGTGCCTGAACAACACCTTTGCCGACACTCTGGCGAACGGCGAGGCTCGCGAGGATCTCTGAAGGATTCGCCAGTTCTTCTTTCGCCTGCAAAGTGCCTGAAAAAAAGGTTGCCAGAATCACCGCTATTACAGTCAGGTAATGTGTTTCGTTCGATACGAAGCAACTGTATCCGGCCATATGGTTTAAACCCTGTTTCATCGTCTGATTGTAGTGAAATGCAATCGTTGTTGTTTCCAGAACGTCCCGCACTGGACTTTACCCGATTAGCCACATATTGTGTTTAATAAATATTAACCGCTCGAATTCCAATACTATGCTCTACGCCTGGTAACCATTTTCTGCGCTGCGTAACGGACAATTAATTTGATGAATATAATCAGGGTTCTCACATGTATGAGTGTATTGGGGCTTGCATTGCTGCTAGGCGCTTGTGAACGTAGTCCCGACAATTCGACCACCGTCGTCACTGAGACTGAGCCTGCCACAGACACCGCTCAGCAGCAGGAAGACCAGCGTCTGGCTGAATTTTTTAATGAGATTTTCGAACGGGATCTTAGCCAGAGCCCGGAATTCCAAGCCTACCAGGGTCGTAAAACCGAAGATTACGGCCATTGGGATGATTATTCGGACGAATTCGCCCAAATGAGGCATCAGCAGACCGAAGCTGATTTGCAACAATTGCATACTGCGTTTGATTACGCGGCACTGAGCGACACCTCGAAGATGAGTTATCGCATTTTTGAGTATAACCAGCAGCGGGCCTTACGCAATTTCGAATGGCGGTTTCATAATTACGCCATTTCTCCGATGAATGACATTGCATCAGACCTGCCCACATTTTTACAAAACATACACAAGATCGATACCACAAAGGATGCCGAGGACTACGTGTCCCGGCTCAAAGGTGTTGAGAGCGTTATGCGCCAGGTGGTGGAGCACCTGCGTCAGGGCGAATCAATAGGTGTGATTCCTCCCATGATGGTGTACCCAAAGGTCTTGCCAAGCGCACAGAATGTGTTGAAAGGCGCACCGTTTGAGGAAGTGGCAGAAGATGGAATATTACTGGCAGATTTCCGTAGCAAACTGGATTTGCTTGAACTGGATTCAGAGAGCAAGGCCATCTTACTGAATGATGCAGCCAACGCACTCAACGGTCCATTTCGTAACGGTTACCAGACGCTCATCGGCGAACTGTTGCGGCTGCAAAAGCTTGCGAAAACTGACGATGGTGTATGGAGTTTGCCCGATGGCAAAGCCTTTTATGCCAATCGTATTCAAAATTGGACCACGGTGGAAAAACCGGTCGAAGAAATTCATCAACTGGGCCTCACAGAGGTCGGCCGCATTCGTAGTGAAATGCAACAGATTATGCTGGAAACAGGCTTCGAAGGGGATCTTGCCGCTTTTTTTGAGTATGTACGAAACAGCCCCGAAAATTATTACGAAAACACCGATGAAGGTCGTCAGGAATATATTCGTGAAGCCACAACACTAATCGAAGGTGTCTACGATATTGCCGATGAGTATTTCAATGTGCTGCCAAAAGCACCACTTGAGGTGCGGCGGGTTGAGCCGTGGCGTGAGGATGGATCATCCACCGCTTTTTATAACCGGCCGTCCCCGGATGGCTCGCGACCCGGAATTTATTACATCAACCAGAAAAACATGAACGCCGTACAAAAACACATCATGAACTCCCTCGCCTACCATGAAGGTGCACCCGGGCACCATTTCCAGATTGCTATCCAACAGGAACTACAGGATATACCGCAGTTCCGCAGATTTGGTGGCTATAGCGCCTATTCGGAAGGCTGG
>Ga0164313_10005858_pt1 | contig 10856 bp, 14 predicted proteins | sample GuaBasSedimGuay4_FD_113735 | JGI IMG/M metagenome (GOLD analysis project Ga0164313, IMG submission 113735) | Subseafloor sediment microbial communities from Guaymas Basin, Gulf of California, Mexico - Guay4, Core 4569-4, 0-3 cm | ecosystem: Environmental > Aquatic > Marine > Hydrothermal vents...
AAATAAAATGCCTGTCTTCCTAAAATACAATAAGAACAGACATCCCGGTAGGTTAATTTTGCCTTCCCGGTTTGAGATGCCTGAGTTGATGGTGCCTGGGAAGAAGCCTATAGGGGATGTTGTTGTCAATAGTTCAATGATCGGCCCAGATCATGCTTTGTATCTTTGTAATGATCTGAGGCTAACGAGTGGAGATCCTACAGCTGGGCATTTATCGGATAGCAATCAATCTAGTTATTTAAGTGTTAAAACCAGTATATTTAGAAAAAGATATATTCAACATAGCGGTGGGGACATGACTACCTTTCCTGGAGGGGACGGTTCTTTTTTTAGGAGGACCAAGTTAAAATTCTCTACGTTAATAATTACGACGCCTATATCTACTATTGCTGGTTATCAATTTTTGCGCCTTGGGGGTGCAGGTACTACTGGAGGTATTGCATTTTCCCACAGAAAAGCAGGTTTCGATTTAGATATAACACTTTATAATTTAAGCGGCACTACGATAATAACATCCGACGGTGATGGAAATATAAATACATGGCTCGCTAATGGGAACTGGTTTGGTATCGTACTAACAGTAAATGGTACAGCTATTACGGTAGACGCTTATAATTACTCTACCAACCTTGGTTGGTTTGCAACGGTAGAAATGTCGGATACAATGGGGTCTACTACTTATAATACATTTTTTGGGTCTGAAGCCGCTGATGCAGAGTCAGGGCTAGAGGTATTATTAGCCGAATACAAAACATGGCCTAGAGCTTTCGCAAAATCCCTACTTCGTGACCCCTACCAATTCCTTGAGCCTGCCTAAATGTATATCTCTAGCAGACCTTCAAGATTCTTTTTAGTAAAAGCTACCCAGGTAGGAGAAAGTAACACCTCTAATCTTACTTCTTTTTCCATTGGAATTGCTGGCAGTATTCCAGAATTCACTGCTACAACCATAGTACCTAATGTTTCTGAATTAACATCTTTCTCTGTAAATTTCATAGCAAATGTTCCTCAATCAGTAGTAACCAATAATAATGTAATAGAAGTAGACAATTACTCGATTACAGTAACTAGCCAATTACCACAGACTACTTATACAGATCATCATTATTCTGGAATTGCTTCTGATAGTTTAATTATTTCAGGGCAAGTTCCTCAAACAAGTGTTGTTCAGAATAATTACTTTGAAATTGTTTCTGATGATGTTCCTGTAACTTCTTATGATTTATCAGTAATAACAACAGAAAAAAATGTAAGTCAAATAACAAGTACTTCTATTGCGCTTACTTCATATATACCACAAGTAACTTATACTCAACATATTACATCTTCCATATTAAATGGAGAAATTGTAATATCAGGACAAGTTCCTAATGCAGCATATGGAGATCTTCAAAGTTCTCAAATACCCAACACTGTTGTAAATCTTACAGGTCGTGCTGTACAAGTAACCTATACTGAAAATGTTATAGCGGCCCTTACAAACAGTGTTATTGAGGTTTCTGGCAAAGTTCCTACAGCAGTTGCTGGAGATACTGCTATAGTAAATCTTCCTTCTGATTCTATACAAATTTCAGGAAGTGTACCTAATGTAACTGCCTCCGATCAAAATAGGAGTTCAGCACTTTCGGATACTATAGTTTTTTCAGGAAATACACCTTCTGTAGTAATTACAGAATTCAACATAAGTCAATTACCTGTAGATTTTTTAAGTGCTGAGGGACAAGTTCCTTCGATAATAAACGAACAAGGTAATATATCTCAAGTACCTTCAACTTCTATAGATATTAGTTTTAATGCTCCTTTAGCAATTTTATCTTCTATACAAATAGTAGAATTAACATCTTATTCTATTAGTGTTGCAGGAATTGTACCATCTGTTTTTGTATCGGATCATCTTATAAGTGCATTAGATGTGGATATAGAATCTCTAGATATTGTAGAAATTGTTCCTCAAATTAAAATCACTGAAAATAATATTAGCATAAGTGATTTTGATGAGATTTCTTTACAAACTAGAATTCCAACCACAATTGCAACTGATCAATCTATAGCAGAGATTCCTTCCGCTGCTCTTGTTTTTCAAGCATATCCTCCTATAGCATTTATTTATTCATATTTACCTTATGATGCAATTCATATAGAATTAAATGTAACTAGAAGTATGAATAAAGATTTAAAATTAACTAGCAGTTTTACTGGAAAATTGGAATTCTAATGGCGACTACTACTTCTTGTACAGCAGAAATCCATGTAAATGATACTGGAACACTTTTTGAAATAGCTTTAAAAGAATGTTCTGAAGTTGTAGATGTGTCTGCGGCAGATGTTTTAAATTTAATTTTTAAATTACCTGATGGAACTTTGCTGACTAAAACTGCTATATTTAAAACAGACGGTACAGATGGGATAATCCAATATGTATCTATAGATGGAGATTTGAATCAATCAGGTAAATGGAAAATTCAAGCTAAAGTAAGCTTCCCAAATGAAACTTCCTGGAAATCTGATATTGGATCTTTCAAGGTATTTGGAAATTTAACTGAATAATCATATGTTTAACATTCATCAATTGTTTGTTAGAATAATATCATTAGTAGTGATTGGTGATGATACTTATGGATTCTCAAAATGACAATAATTCAAATGAAAACCCTAACGAACTCCTCCAGACATTTGCAGAAATCAGTAAAGCATACAAAGGCATTCGCACTCTCATTGTTAGTGCTGTCTTGCTTGGCCTTACTGCTTTCGGTATACAGTTCACTTTCCCGATCAATGTCACTCAACTCGATGTCATCGATATCCTTGAACAACAAGGATCAAAATACACTCGTCCAGACCCTTGGACCGGAAAAAATGATAGAGACACAATGGCTATCTATGAAGAAGAACAAGAGTTAAGATTAGCAAATCTCCGTAAAAATGAACATGACCATAGAGTAAAAATTTGGAGGAGGATAGATGCCCTTGAATTGCAAAAAAATCTGAACAAAGAACAATTAATTGAAGAATTACATAAACTAGCTATCAAAACTGCAATTCTTGAAGATATTCATAGAACACTTATTATAGAAATAAATAAAATAGAAGAGTCTTTACATAGCGGAAAAAGTAGAGGTGCAGAACAACTTCGTAATTTAAAAGAACAAGTAAAAGAATTAAAAATAATTATATTCCGTCACCATGAAAATTAAAATAATAGAATTTTTTAATGTTTTATGGAAAGTTTTAGATGATGGAAAAATTACTCGTAGAATTACTTTAATATGGATGTTATGGATAACTACTGAGGTGTTTATGTGGGCTATGGATTTTGTAGGTTCAGAACCTACAACGATAGAGCTTGCTGCAACATTAGGTGCTATTTTAACGCCTCTTGCAGGATTACATGCTGCTATCTTTAATTTTTATATGAAAAATCCAAATTCTTTAAAGAAATGAATAAGAACTTTTGGGAGGTTGTTAAAGTAACAAATGGCAACATTTCATCGTATAAAAAAGATTTGACTTATAATCAAGCTGTAGTGGTAATGGAAAAAATAAATGCTCTTTTTTCCGTAGCTGTGTACATGATGAGGAAAGTAATTTAAAGGTATCTAAAAATGCAATTAAGTACAGCCTTAACTTCGACAGTGATTGATGAATATGCAGGTGATCGAGAATATAAAGATGAGAAAGGAGGCCGTATTAGGAGATTCAGTATCACGGAACATGAATTTTTTAAAAAAAACAAACTATTTCCAATTTCCATGCATAAGAAGTTTAAAAAAGATTTGTAAGATGTTATAAAAGATGCAATATTGTAAGAGAAGAAAGCTTTCTTTTTTTGTACAAGATAGGTGAATAATTATGTTAGATTTAAAATCTCGATTAACTGCTGTAGTTTCTCTGCCTGGTGCTGTCCGTTCCAGTGATGCAGAAGTCAATGGTGCTGCTGTTAGCCTGAGCGGTTATAATTCTGCTGTTGCGGTAGTTGCCACAGGTACTATCACTGATGGTACACATACCGTCAAGCTGGAAGAAAGTGACGATGCAGGTTCTACTTGGGCAGATGTTGCTTCGGCTGATTTGACTCAAGCTTTTACTTCTATTGTTGCTGCTAATGACGATGAGGTTCAAGTTGTAGGTTACAAAGGTAAGGCAGGTACTTTGCGTATTACCACAACTGATGCAACTTCGACTTCTGGTGGGTTAATTAGTGGTACTATCGTTTTAAGTGACGAGCAACACGCTGGCGGATCACCTGTTATTGCGTAAGTGTTGGGGGATAGTGTTTCGGGTTACATAGCGTAGCCCAGAGCACTAACTAGGACTTTCCCCGACTTAGTTATGCACACCTGGTGGGAATCTGGGATCTAGGCCATTGTGTAACAGCAGTGGCCTTTTTATTTTCTAGAATATAATTGCCAATGAATATCAATGTCTTGGCAAGGAGTATGTAGATCTAATAATAAAGCGTTCCATCTTGCTACTAAATAAGCTCTTACTCTTCCATTTACAGCTACTTCAGGTGTATAAGAAAGTACTCCTCCACAATAAACTTTTGAAGCAGATGTGTAATACACTCCTGCTTTAGGAGAAGGCATGTCTTTCCAAAACCTAGGTATCATATATTAAAATGTTCTGAAGTTATGTCTGAAATTTCTTTAAAAGAAATATTTAATAGTCCTGCCTCTTCCATTGTAAAAAGTGCTTCATACATAGGAATTTTTTCTCCTTCACTCACTTTTCTAAAAGAGTCACAGGTTCCTATTATTAAAGTTCTATTAGAAAAAAGTTCTGTATCTATTTTTAAAGGAACTACCTTGCTAAAAAACACATGCAAAGTTTCTTTTAATTCTTTTTCGTCCGAAGTTAAGAACTCTGTAGCAATATAAATTTTACCAAGTCGAGTGTCTCTCATAATTTTTATATTGTAGTACTATTTAGTGCAAATACATTAAAAGATTTTAGTGTTTAGCCGTATTGTAAAGCGTTTTAAGACGGTTGTTCAGTGTGTACAGTACACTGCTACTACTAAGCAAAAAACCAAGTTCAAACCGTCTTAAAACGCAAATTTCCTTACAAATTACCTAGTACGAATTCGCTAAGTACTTTAGGTGTGTCAGCAGAAAAACCACAAACATCCATCATACCTGGATCATTAGGATCCGCAATAGATATATCATTTGCTGCTGCTGCAACTACACACATCTTAGCATTTATACCGCTGCTATTTCTGTATGCTAATAAAGCTTGGGAAGCGTGTTCGCTTCCATACCAAGTTTCATTATCTGTGTACACAAAAAAAGCATCTACATCTAAGTTGTGTTGTCTTGCATAGGTCATAGGTAGGCTGCAATCAGTTCCACCAAAATCCAAATTAGATACTTTTTCAGTGGCTTGGGCTAAACTATCAGATGCTTTGATACCTAAAGTTCTGAAAGTATGAGCAAAACCAAAGAATTGATAGTTTGGTTCTACATTGGCAGTGACTAACGCCATTGCAGCAGTCAATTCTCTACATTGCATAAAATTTATGCCCATTACATCATGCCAACTCATAGATCCTGATACATCTAATGCAAGAAGAATATTCTTGTTAGTAGGTTGAACATTTTTAAATGCAAAATAAAACATGCTATCCAATGCATCTTCAATTGTAGATACAGGATTCCAAGTTAAGCTACCTTTGATACCTTTTCCTTTGTTGTATACCTTTAATGCTTGTAGTACAGCAATAGGATGGATTCTGCTTTTGGTAATTGCTTCTGCATCTCCAAATCTTGCATTGACAATCTTAGCAGCCTTGGACATAGGTTTTAGTAACCCAACACTTGTCATCTTTGCCAAATTTCGCAAAGTTGCAGTCATAGGCATGTGAGGAAGTAATGCATCCCAAACTTCAGGAAACTTCTTTATCTCATTAGGAATCATTTCATGAGTCAACTTATAATCTGTAATCAATTTCAAAGCTTTCTTTACAGAGATATCAGGCTCTTTTATGAGTTCCAAACCTTCCACAATTGACAAACCTGCAGGAAGCGCAATTGCCTCGTTATTTTTAATCCAACGATGTTCGTTAAAAGACACCTTATTAGTAGCGTATCCATATAAGAAATCGTGTTGATCATCTTTAGGAGTAGGTTTAGTCAAACGTAAGACATCCCTATGGGTGTAACCTTCACGATTCCGATATTTGATTATCTGATATGCTAGGTTAGGACCTCTGCGATCTTGATACCAATTTGCAACTGCGGTTTTTAAACCTCTTCCCCATCCTCGCATCTTTGTTACATACGAAACAAATGTGAACAGGTGAGTTGCAGTTCTAGCAATTTTAGGTAAGTTATCCAATGCATTTGTTCTTACATCAGAATCCTTGGCAGAAGCACATAATGCCAACACAAATAAAGCCGGATCATTACGTAATGCAAGACCTTGATCAGATACTCGTACAGCTTCTTGTACAACTTTGACACCGTTTTCCTTGATACAAGCTTTTATAGAGTCAATGTTGTCCATAGAAAGATCTCTTTGAGATACATAATAGGTACCTCCAACAGATCCGATAATGAGAAATCGAGATAACTTTTCCCAATCCCCAAGTTTAAATGCATACCCTCCTGCATTGTTTTCTTTCATGTCCTGCTCTCTTCCAGGAATAGGTTGAGATTGAGGAGTTCTTTTTGAATTTGCGTATTGACCATAATTTGTGGACATTTGGTGTTCCTCCAGACATAAAAAAGCCCTACGGAATGCAGGGCTCATTTTAATAATGCATACGGACAAGGAAGCTTATTTAGGAGTCTCAGTATGATTGGGTAACCTAAACAATTCGGTCCATAATTTAAAATTAAAATGAGCAAGTAAAGTTCGATTAGGGATTATCATCTAAAGTGGTAACCTAAACGAGTTCGGCTCATTATTTTTGATAGTGGACAAGATTGTCGCAGTGTGGGGGTTTATCTTAAAAGGATAACCCACGTTGCTTCGGTCCACTAAATCTTTTTTACATTTGTTTTCCTCAATTTAAATAACGAGCAAGTGTTCTTTTGCTAGGAAGTCATTTCGGAGGATAACCTAACAATATTGGCTCATTAAGATTTAACTTATATAAAGTGTATAGCGTTTCTGCTTTGCTTACAACAACTATACCTGAAATTTTTTTAAATTTTTATATTTCTTTTTTCTTTTCCTGATTTTTTTAAAAGATTCAAAAACTCTATGCCTACAGATACATTCAATTACAAAAACAGAAGTGTTATAGTTATATGCTAAATCAACATAGGACATTCCATTCTTTCTATGTTCGACAATATCAGGAACATCTATCGAATTAATTATTGGATCAATTTGTAAATGTTTTCTCCAACGCAATAAAGTTCTTTCTTGAAGTTCATAAAGTTTGTAAAGTTCTTCATTTGTGTACTTTACGAGTAATTTAGCAAGAGTTTGAACTGAAGGTCTTTTTAAGAGATTAGACATCAAGATTATTAAAATAGTGCCGGATCACTTTGGAGGATTACCCTTATGAGGTTGACAAAGCTCCGGCTGCAGATGTTATGTGATTAATAAACTGAAGAAATATCTAAAAAAAGATTTATTAATCACGCTCACTTTGCTGCTTGAGCAGTTAATCAATGCCATGCCATGAGAGCAATTTGTACACCGCATGATTTAACTTCTGTATTAATAACAATGTTAAAACTGGGCAATTGTTACAACAGTCATCGACAAATCTTTAATCCTGATAGGTTTAAGATGACGTTTCCTTGATTTTTCTGTTGAAACAAATTCATCCTCAACTACATGGGACTTCCTAAATTCGTTATGGGCTTTTAATAAATCCATCATAGGGATAGTAAAGAAAAGTTCTTCATTAGATAAATCTGTCATTTGAGGTTCTCCTTTATAGAGAACAGCTTTACTTAATGGTATTTTAGAATCAGCATCTACCACAAATACCTGTACATATCTACGAGATTCTTCATTTACTTTTGGCATGTGTAATTTTCCTTGTAAAAGTTTATCTATCGAACTGTAGGAAGTGTCTGTTCTTGTTGCAGCAGTTCCTAAGATTTTCAATGCGTCTACAGGATCAATTTCTTTTTTTGAGTCCTTCCAGCGCGTAGGATCTATATAATCAAAAGAATGACTGTTATCTATTAACAAACCTTCATTTGGATCATAATGATGTGTAGAGGCACCGTATACGCTGTTAGCGATTTTTGGAAGTTCTTGGTTCATTTATTCACCTAAATTCATGTTAACAAATTTAGTACCGGCATCCTTTTTATCCAACATCCGATGAATTGCACGATTCAACGCAATTACCAACCCCCTATTGTCGTCCGGGTTATCGCAATTAGGATTTCTTTTTGCGATACCTTGGTATTGCTTCGTTTTGCGTCCGATAGTAACAAATGTGTAATTCGCCACAAAGTCGAAGCTTACGATTGTGAAATCGGGCATATCTTTGTATTTTGCCTTTTTCTCCATAGTGTTTACTGCTTGGAGTAATACTTTTTTTACATCTCTGGAAATCATTGTTATTCCTTTTATTTGTGAAAAGGTATGCAGAACAAGTGGTAAAAATAGAGTTTACGCGCTCTACCAACTGAGCTATAGTGACCGTAATCACTAGCAGGACTTGAACCTACGACCTCGACATTAGCATTGTGATAACCTATTTTAATCGGCTCTGCAATTTTATTCCTGTTGAATTGAAAATAGGACAAGGTGTCATATTTAGATAAAAGACAGCTAACCTACCACTGGTTGACAGTACCTTTCAGCACTGGCAGGAATCGAACCTGCGTACTGCTGCTCCTGGGTAACTTATTTATTTCGGCCCTACAAATTTTAAATTAATACAGAACAAGTAGTTTAAAATAGAGCACAGGGTTTGAACCTGCATTGGCATGTAGCCAACTTATCCGAAAACTATTCTAATTCGGTTCTGTAAGTTATATATAGCATATAGTGTTTCTGCTTTGCTTACAATAGTTATACCTAACTTTCTTTTATGCAATGTACATTGTTTCTTGTAGGCCCATCGCTGTAATAAGAAAAATTTGGAGTAATGTAATTATCAAAGAAATGTAATTTTTTTATGTACACAATTTCATTGTTTCGGATAATTGGTACCACATCAAATAAATGATCATAACAAGTGATCATATTTTCTACGGTTATTCTACAAAGATTTGACATCCAAGGAACTGCATTATTTAAATCCTTGTGTGTGTTATCTACAAATTTATTATGATCATAAGGTGCACATCTTAAAAGTTCTTGAAACACGCTAGGACCATTTGTTTTGTCTCTTGTTTCTGTGCCTATTTCAAAAGGTAAAGGACCTGCTCCATGTCTTGTTGTGTAGCATCTGGTTACATAGGTAACAGCCAGTTCTTTAATAAGAAGTTGGTCACAAAGTTTTAAAACATTTTTTAATCCTGTAGAAGATCTAGTTACATGAGGAAATGTTCCATATTCAGGATCAAGTAACAGTCCTTGAGAACCTTCAAATATAATTTGAGACCAACTACGATTTTCAGATATAAGTGTTAAAAGGTCTGTTACAACAGTGATTTTGTTTCTCATGTATTTACAATCTTCTACAAAAAAATCATCAAAAGTAGAAAGTTCATCAAAATTTACATTTAAATAATTCCATAAAAGTTCTTTTATTAAATCTTCATTTTCTGCACCAATAAGAACTTTTAATCTGTCTAAAAAGTATGTGTTTTTAATCTCTTCTAAAAATTCTAAAATTTCATTGTCTTGCATCTTAATTAATTGGCCTACTGTAAGACGCAAATCCGTAGATTCCATTCTTTCAAGGGTTTCACCAAAACCTGCTCCAACACTTCCGTGATGAGTTCCCGAAGTTCTTCTGTATAATTCTATTAATTGATTAGTAAGCATGTCCAAATAAGTAGTTACAGGACTTTCTGCATCAATATAAATTTTAGGGATTAACTTTAATTCTTCAAAGTCTTTATATTCTTTTTTGAAGTAAGTAGGATTGGTTACAAAATATTTGCTAAGATATGTAGGCGCATAATTAAAAGCACCACTTCCAACATGAGAGAACACATGCCTTTGTCCTTCAGGAGTCTCTACTGTATGGAATGCTTGACTTCCTCCATTAAATCTTACATTTAAAGATTTTTCTTGTGCTGCAAAATAATCCGTTGCAAGACCTTTACCTTCGTCTCCGTACATACTACCTATAATAGCTCTAGCTTTCATAAAAGTTCCTTGTACACAGAGCCCTGTTAAGAGCCCTGTGCTTAATAGTTTTATAAACGAACTACACCTTCGGCACCGGGGCTGCTACTAATGCTGAGATCCTTTAAAGCACTTGCAATGACCATTCCGGTGTCACCGTCCCAACTTTTTGTAATGGTGTCAAGATCGGTACCGTTGCATAGTTCAATTGTTGAGACTACAAGTTCTGACACCTTTTCCCAATTTGAAAGAACAAGGACATGCTGTCCTAGAATTTCTGTCCAAGCATCCTTCACTTGCTGTAGGCGATGACTGGCATAATGACCTTCTGCCACAATAATGTGAAAAGGCTCATACATTTTTTCAGTAATGGCAATAAGGTCTTTGAAAGACGTAGGTTGGATATCATCCCCTATTACTTTTTTCACTTGTGAAGGAACTAAATCTTTAGGTGGCAATTCATCGCCTAATGTAAACAGAAATCCTTTCTTCCCCCGTTTCTCGAAACAGTCGATAGAAGTGTGGTAAGCTGCGAAGTAGTATGGCAGCTCATAGGATTCAAAATGATTACCACCTCCACCATGTTCCAGATACAAAGAATCTAACCATTTGGTAATAGTAATGTCGCCTTCAAATTGACC
>Ga0164313_10005859_pt1 | contig 10856 bp, 9 predicted proteins | sample GuaBasSedimGuay4_FD_113735 | JGI IMG/M metagenome (GOLD analysis project Ga0164313, IMG submission 113735) | Subseafloor sediment microbial communities from Guaymas Basin, Gulf of California, Mexico - Guay4, Core 4569-4, 0-3 cm | ecosystem: Environmental > Aquatic > Marine > Hydrothermal vents >...
GAGCGGGAACGGAAACGGACACGTTCACGGGAACGCAAACGGGAACTAGCCCTCCCCACTTCGATGGCGCAACAAGCCACCTTTCGATATCATACGACGGTGGAGATCAAGCCCGGCACCATGCTCGGCGGCTATCGCGTGCTGTCGCACCTGACGAAGGGCGGCATGGGCAGCCTCTATGTTGCCCGAAAAGATGGCCCCGGCGGCTTCGCGCGCGACGTCGTGCTCAAGGTAGTGCATCGCGAACTGTCCCTCGATGACGAGTTCGTGCGCCTCTTTCTCCAGGAGGCACGCCTCTCGGTGGCCATCCGGCACCCGAACGTCGTGCACGTCGAAGATCTCGGGCAGGCCGGCAATACCTACTTCATCGTCATGGAGCTCTTCGAGGGAGTCTCCCTGAGCCGCGTCCTCAAGAGGATGCGAGCGGTGGAGCAGCCCTTCCCGACGGCCATCGCGGTGTACATCGCACGCTGCCTCGCCGACGGAATGCACGCAGCCCACGAGACGACCGACCGCCAGGGCCGCCCCCTCGAGATCGTGCACCGCGACGCCACCCCCCACAACGTGCTCGTCGGGCGGAACGGCCAGGTGAAGCTCATCGACTTCGGCATCGCCAAGGCACGGACGGCGACGGTCTATACGCAGAAGGGCATGGTCCGAGGAAAAATCGCATACCTCGCTCCAGAACAGGTCTGGGGCAAACCCGTGGACCGGCGGACCGACATCTACGCCCTCGGCTCGGTGATCTACGAAATGCTCGCGGGCCGGCGCCTCGTCGAAGCGAAGAACCAGGCCGAGCTCTTCGCCAAAATACGGGAGCCTGACCACGCCCCCCTCCGGACCTTCCGCCCCGAGCTCCCGGCGGAGCTCGACCGTGCCGTCATGCGCGCCCTCGCGCCGAACCCCGACCAGCGTTACGCCACGGCGCGGGAGATGCGCGAGGCCCTGATGGATGCATACCCGGCCGCTCTACGCACGGACGCCGAAAACCTCGCCCCGGTCGTGCAACAGATGGCCGCGAAGGAGCTGGCGGCCATTCAGGGAGTCATTCGATCCTCGAGGGACTCGGCAGCGGCCGCCGCGCCGTCCCCGCAGCAAGAGCCGCCCCCGCAAGCGGTAGCGCAGAAGAACAGCCCTTCGGCCCCCCCCACTCGGATGGACATGCCGGCACCCGCGGTCCTCGATACCCCGGCGATCCCGCCCCCCTCGAACCACGCCCACGCCCTCGCGATGCCGGAGTCCGCGGGGACCGACACCCGCCTCCGGGCGGCGGGCATCGATCCGCGCTCGGGCAACTCAACAAACGGCGCACCGGCCAAAGCCCTTGCGGCAGGCACGATGCCGATCCCCCTCGTCTCCCCCGACCCCCTACCGAGCGGCGACGCCCGTCGGCGTGTCGACTCCGTCTCGGGCTCTCACCCGATTCGACAACGGGCCGAAACCGCTTCGGGCACGGTGCCCACGGACGCAGGGCCATCGCACCGATTCAGCATGGAGGTAGAGCATGAAGAGCAGGCCCGAATTCAGTCGCGGCGCGAAGCCCGGCAGCAGACGAAACGCCGGATGCTCATCGTATTGGCCCTCCTCACGCCCCTCGTCGGCGCGGCGATGGTCGTAGGGGCCCTCGCCGTTTTGGGGTTCATCTAATGAGCATCACAGTCGCCGAGTTGATGACGACCGACGTCATCACCCTGCCCGCGGACGCCACCATCGGCGAAGCGATGGGCGTCCTTGCCGAGACCGAATACCGGCACCTTCCCATGCTCGACGAAGGCCGCGTCGTCGGCATGCTCAGTGACCGCGACCTCCGGCGCATCGAGGGGCTCATGGCCCTCGCCGTGGAGGACCCCGCCAAGACCCAGGAGGTCCTCGACCAGCCCGCCGCGAGCCTGCTCTCGGGCGAGCCGGTGACCATCGAAGGAGACGCCTCGGTCGCCCACGCCATCGACATCCTCGTCCGGGAGCGAGTGGGTGCTCTGCTCGTGGTCGACGGTGCCGGGATGCTCACCGGCATGCTCAGCTACATCGACATCCTAGAAGCAGCCCGGGCGAGCTTCGAGTGAGCCGGCGGCCACCGAGGACCGGCATCTTTGCTATGGTGACCTACCCACGATGCGCGCTCTGACTCACACCCTGCTCGTTCTCGCCGGACTATGGCTCGCGGGGGCGCCCCAGGCGGCAGCTCAAGCCGGCTCCGCGGGGGAGCGGGCCGCCGCCCAGGAGCTCCTCGACCACGGCCTCGAAGCCTCCCGGGACGGACGCTGGACCGAGGCTCTCGAGAACTTCGAGCAGTCCTATGCGCTCACGAACGAAAACGCGACCCTGGTGAACGTCGCCGATGCCCAGGCTGCGACCGGCCAGCTCATGGCCGCCATCGCGAGCTACGAGCGATTCCTCGAACGCGCTCGCCGCCGAGACGCCCGCCTCGTCCCCGGGGCCCAGGAGGCCCTCGCCGAGGTGCGGGCGCGCCTGCCTCGAGTGGTCATTCGCGTCGAGGGTCTGCGCGGCGGCGACGAGGTCTGGCTCGACGACGGCATCCTGGACCACGGAGACCTCGACACTCCGCGGGCGATCGACCCGGGAGACCACACGGTGACGATCGCCCGGGGCGGAGCCTCGGCGGCAGAGGAGAGCTTCCACGTCGCCGAGGGTGGGGACTCGGAGGTCCTGGTCGACGCGAACCCCAGAGAGCGGGCAGCGCCTGACCCACGTCTTGCCCCCGACCCGGGCCCGGGAGAACCCGCCGACGACGGCGGCGGCAGCGTGCTCACCTCACCCTGGTTGTGGATCGGCGTCGGGCTGGTGGTCGCCGCCGCCATCGTGATTCCCGTCGCGGCTACGTCCGGAGGGAGCACCCCCGCCGAAACCTACACGGGCAGCCTCGGGGCGGGAGTCTTGACCTTCCGATGAGACGCCTTTTTCTCAGCTTCTCGTTCTCCTTCCTATTCAGCCTGGTGGGGTGCAGCAGCACCACCGACGCGACCCAGCTCATCGTCGTCGTGGACACCAACCTCATGGCGCCCATGGAGCTCGACGAAGTGACAATCGTCGTCACCGGTCCGTCGGCGGTGAGTTCATCGACCTCTGAGGCTCTGACCGGCCCCGGGGCCCCGCCGTTTCCCCTCTCCCTCACGGTCCTTCCGGAGGGAGAAGCGCTCGGCCCCGTGACGATCGCGGCCCTCGGCTCCCTCGGCGGCATGGAGGTGGTTCGCAGCGAAGTGACCACTCACCTCACCGCGGGTGAATCGAAGACCGTTCGCCTGCTCCTGCTCAGAGGATGCATCGGTCGCCCCTGCGCAGCGGACCAAACCTGCGCAGAAAATGGCTGCACACTCATCGAGCAAGCGGCAGAAGACCTCGAGTCGTTCACGACCGAACCCGAGCCCTTCAGCTCGAGTGACCCCTGTGTCGAGACCGCCTGGGACCAGGACGACGACGGCCAGGGTGCCGTCGCCTGCGGCGGCATGGACTGCGACGACCTCGAAGGCCTCTCCTTCGCGGGGGGCATCGAAGAGTGCGACGGGATCGACAACGACTGCGATGGGGACACCGACGAGGACTGCGACTGTGCGCCGCTGGGCGTGGCCGAAGGGTGCACCACGATGTGCGGTTCGATGGGCAGCCGCACCTGCGGCGATGCCGGGGTCTGGGGCTCCTGCGCGGCGACCGAGATCTGCAACGGCATCGACGACGACTGCGACGGTGACACCGACGAGGGCTTCGACTACGCCCCGGTCGCGCCGCGCATAATCGGCACGGCTGGCAACACCCCGTCAGAGCCCTACATGGTGTTCGCCGAAGACCGCTTCCACGTCACCTACATCGCCGAGGCCGGAAGCAACGACGGCATTCACTACCTGTCGGTCGACCGCATGGGCGACTCGGGGGGAGCGGCGCCCTTCTTCGTCGAGCGGGACGCTCGAAGGCCACGCATCGCCTGGAGTGGCACCGACTTCGGGCTGGTCTGGTGGGATCCCGACGTCGTGAGCTGCGGCACCGGTTGTTCGCGAACCGACCGACGGGTGAACTTCGCCGTGATGGACACCATGGGTGTGATCACCGGCGCCATCGACCGCCTCGAGAGCGCCGCGTCGAACCCACCCACGCCGCGGGTCGTTTGGAACGGCACGGGCTTCGCGGCGAGCTGGCACGACAACGCCGTCTACTTGCAGACCTTCGACGCCGCAGGAGCCCGGACCGGGACCCCTGCCAACGTAGAGAGCAGCAACGACGGCCCCCACGACATGATCTGGACCGGCTCCTCCTACGCGTTCCTCATCGGTCGGAACAAGAGAATCTACTTCAACCAAGGCACCCCAGCGGCCTTCCTCGATCCGAGCTTGGAGATCCACGACGCCGCCAACGACGTGGAAGTGCCCGTCCTCGTGAAGACCGATTCCGGCTTCTACGTCGCGTGGGCCGGCGAAAACGGCCGCGTCGCGTCAACCGCCTTCCTGAACGAAACGGGCGAGCTGATCTCGCCGATCACGACCCACGTACCCGCGGGGGCTGACACCCGCGACCGCATCCGCCCGCAGATCGCGGCGGCTCCCGGGCAGCTCTTCCTGGTCCTCGAGGCGGAAGACGCGATGGGCAACAAGGACCTCTACTTCGCGCGTTTCCGGGGCGATGGGACCGAACTCCAGGCGCTCACTCGCTTCACGAGTGCCCCGAGCGTCGATGACGAACCGACCATCGCCTACGGCGGCGGAGGCCTCGCAGTGACCTACCTCGGGCGCGAGACCGGCGAGCCCGAGCTCTACTTCACCAGCCTCGCCTGCGCGCCGTAGCACCTCGGGCTCACCGATAGCGCCGGGGCCGGAGAGTCCAGGCGAGGGCCAGTAAGACGAGGACCGCCGTCTGCTGGGGACCCCGGGGCCCGACCCGGCGCCGACCGCCGACCCGGCAGCTCCCCGCATCACCGGCACATCCAGCGCCACCGGCATCTCCACTGCACCCGCTGCCTCCGGCGTCCCCGGCACATCCAGCGCCACCGGTATCACCCTCGCAGCCGCCCCCGCCGCTCTCGCAGCCTCCTCCGTCGCTCTCGCAGCCCCCGCCGCCATCCCCCGAGCAACCCGACCCGGCACCGCCGCAGGACGACGTGCTCGCTCTGCCGAACGAGCTCTCGGACGGGTAGCGGTCATCTTCCCAGGAGACTGAAGAGCCCGACTCGGTGGGACCAACGACGCGACGGACCGCGTTGCAGCTCCGGGGGATGACCACGAGTTCGTCCGTCAGTTCGGTGAAGCGCACCCGGGGGATGCACTCTCGGTCTTCCCAGCCGAAGCGCCCCCGGCTGAGTCGGATGACGTCGCCAGCACCGTCCGTGAAGACGAGTTCGAGGCGGCCATCGAGGCACTCGCAGTCCTCGCCCAGTGCTTCTTCGGGGACCTCGAGGACGCCGCGAGCGTCCTCAGCCACAAAGACCGTCTCGCCATCGCGCTCCTCGGTATAGGCGAAGGTCGGCACGCCTTCGTCACCCAGGGGGATGTCGAGCTCACCGCGCCCGACGATCCCGCCGGCGCGCTCCAGCTCGAAGTAGACGAAGAGGCCGTCGGGGTGGTGCTGACTGGTCTCGGTCGTGAGGAAAGCAAACCCCGAAGGAGTCTCGTAGGGCGCCTCGATGCCAGCCTCATCGAGGCAAGCTTGGCCATCGAGGGTGCACTCGACCTGCCCCTCGTAGACATCCGCGACGAAGAGGCCTACCTCACTCTCCCCACTGCAAGAGGCGCAGACGAGGCTCCCGGAGAGGCCAGTGAGAACTCCGAGGCTGCGCAAGAACGTACGCATCACAGGTGCCAGGTGACGGTCCCCGATAGGACGACCGGCATCGGGGTATAGATGCCGAGGGCCTCGCGGGCATCGTCGAGGCCATCATCGGTCGCGAGGATTTTCACCCGGAGCCCCGCCGACAGTTCGCGGAAGATGCGGCCTTGAACGCCTCCGCCGAAGGCGAAGTGAGCGTACCAGCCGCTGGTATGCAGTTCGGTGAGACCATCCCGGGCGAGGGTGGAGGTGACGAAGGTGGCCCCGGGCAAGATATCGAGAAAGATGCGAAGGTCCCGGAGGATTGGCAGGTAGGTGCGTAGGCCGAGGGAAACGTCCCCGTACTCCCGACCATCGACGTAGCGCGCGCCATCGATTTGTCCGTCGCTTCCCCCGAGCTGAAAGCCGGCCTCGCCGACGAGATAGAAGATGGGAGGGAAACCGCGCAGACGTCCGCCGGCGCCGACGAGGAGACTGCCCGCAAAACCAACCGAGCCGGTGAAACTCGAACCGAGGTTCAGCTCGACGATGAAATGGGTGCCTGGGTCTTGGGGCTCGGGCGGGACCTCGACGGCCACCGGCGCGGCGCGAGTATCGACGACGACCTCGATCTGTGGCGGGTCGGCCGAATGCCTCACCATGACTTCTCGCGCCTCTTGCTCTCGGTGCACCGGAGCCGAGGCGCCAGCCCTCGCCCCGGGTCCGTCCTCTGCTCGCACGTCACCCGTGAAGATCGCGAATACGATCCCGAGCGACGCGAGGGCCCTGATTCCCCACGTCATGGAGTGACGACTCGCAAGGTCCGTGCCTCACGAATTGCGGCAATCTAGCCGCAATCCAGCCGCAATCTCGCCGCAGGCGTCCCCCCTGCTCACACCTGTGGTGGGGGAGTCACGGGACCCCCCACGTCACCCCGTGAAATCATCCCCCGAGGAGAGCGACGAGATAGCCGACGCCGTAGGGCCCTTCGTAGGACAGCACGCGGTGAGTTCCTTCTGCCCCTCCGTCGCCGCCGAGCACCCCGAGGGCGACGTCGAGGGAATCCACCACGTCTTCGGCAGCGCGGCGGCGGAGGGCGGGGTCGATGCGCCGGACGGCGGCGATGTCCGCGGCCGCGACGGCCTCGCAGACGGCTCGGTCGAAATCGGCGGCGTTCGCGTCGAACCCGGCCGGCGCGTCCGGGGTCAGGCGGTGACTCATGTCTCCGGACGCGATGAACGCCCAGCGCTCCCCCGAATTCGCTGCAGCGGTTGCGATCGCGGCACCCATCGCCTCACAATCTGCGTGGCGGGGAGTCATGGGATGCGCGAGCCGCACCGTCGGCCCAAGCCACCCCGCGGCGACGAGGAAATGCAGCGGCACGAGGGCCCCGTGGTCGACAGCTCCGAGGGATACCGCCGCTGCGGCGACACCCCGGTCCTCGGCGGCAGCTGCGATCGCCATCGCCCGATCCGGGGCGCCGGGGAGCGTCACCCCGACCTCGGGCACACCGAAGCGACCGAAGTCCCCGGAGGCCGTCACGTCCGCCGCGAGGAGGAAACCATCCTCGGCCCGGGGCGCGTGGGGGCTGACGATGACCAAGACATCGGGCCCGGATGCGACGACATGGGCCGCCGCCTCGACCATGGCCTCCGTCGTGGCCCGGCACAGGCGAGCACGCGCTTCCTGGGCGACGCCGGGCACCACGATTGGCGCATGGCACATCAACACGCTGTCGACCACGGACCCGCCGTTCATCCGCCCATACTACCCCGGAAGTCCTTTCGAGGCGCGCCCCCGCGGCGAAGAGGGGCCGGACCGAGCTATTCAAGGATCCGCGGCTGACGCATACTCGACGCCTGGTGACGAGCGCATTTCCCGGGCCCATATGGGCCGAGCGCACCCCGGTGCGGTTCATCCATCGCGGCGCATGGTCGGATACGGTCGAAGCCCATGCCCTCGGCGACGCCGAGAAGGTGAGCGCGATCAAGGTCGCGGAGGCCGGAGGAGAGCTCGAGACCCTCACCGAGGCGTGGGCCCGAGCGGCCGTCGAGGTGGCGGAGGCCGTGTCTCACCCGTGCATATCGACGTATCGCAGCGTCCAGATCGTGGACGGATTTCTGAGCGCCGAGCGCGAGTACGTACAAGGGGTCGACCTAGCCACCGCCATCCGAACCGGGGGCCCGGCGCCCGGGGCGGTCGCCGTGGGTATCGCCCACGCGGCGGCGGAGGGCGTCGCCGCTGTGCATGCGGCGGGGTTCGTTGCGGGGCGCGTGTCACCATCCCACGTGCTCGTCGGTCGGGACGGACGCGTCCGCGTGCTGCACGCGGTGACCCCCGAGGGGGCGGGTCACGTGAACCGGGAGCGCGCCGCAAACGTCGACCGTGAGGTCGCCTTCGCATCCCCCGAACGCTTCGCCGGAGCAGCGGTGACCCGGGCATCGGACGTCTTCTCGGTCGCCGCGGTCCTGCACCTGCTCGCGGTCGGTCGCCCCGGCATCCCCATCGAGCATCGCCTGGGCCGCGTGCTCGCGCGGCGCGGCGCCGTGCTCCTGCGCTCGGACACGCCCGTCACGGGCCTGCCCCCGGAGATCACGGCTATCGTATCGGCGGCCCTCAGCGGCGACGCAGAGCATCGACCATCGATAGAGGAGCTGCAGTCGGCGCTGGCATCGGCGGCGGCCTCCACCGACGAGATCGCGACGTGGACCCGAGCTGTCCTCGGGGCGGCGGCCCTCGGCGCGAGCACCTGAGCCAGCCTGGCCGGCCCGCCTGGAGCCATCCAAATCGACGCCTTCGGAGCGAGTCGGCCGGCCATGATAGCAAATGAACCGGGCTTTACCGGGAGATCATTTTGCGTAAGATGAAAGATGCGTGGGCCTCGCCCCGCACCTCTTACCGTGACTTGATCTGCGACCCCTCGATTGGAGAACGGGCAATGACCGACAGCACGCAGGAGCGGCGAAGAAGCACTCGGCGCAGAGTGCAGAGCACCGCGGTGCTCTTCCTCGAAGGCATCGAACTCGGCATGTATGGGGTCGACAACCTCTCGCCCGGAGGAGCGCTCCTCACCGGGGACGTCGCGGCGCTCCAGGGCGACATGGTTACGGTCCTGCTGATCCTCGACGGCCAGCGTCCGGTCGAAATGGACGGAATGATCGTGCGCCTCGATCGCTCCGTCGGGTCGACGGTACGCATGGGCGTGGCCTTCGAGCACAGCTCATCGGCCACCGAGGACGCCATCTCGGAGACTCTCTACGGAATTTCCGCCGTCCCGGACCGGGAGGATCTGGCCTTCCCACACCTCGAAGACCTTGGAGATCCGGACATAATTCCGGTCGTTCCCGAACCGATCTGACCCCCTCCGGGAAAGCGGCGGCACCGTGCGTGGCATCATCGCCCCGACCTCCCATCTCGGGTAAGATACGAACTGATGGCCCAGCGACCGATCCTCGTCGTCGATGACGACCCAGACCTCTGTGCGATGCTCCGGAAGGCGCTCGAACACGATGGACACGTCATCGTGACCGCCGCCAACGGCATGGAAGCCATCCGGGAGTACGAGCTCAATCGCCCACGTATGCTCTTCGTCGACCTGATGATGCCCTCCCTCGACGGCGAGGAGTTCCTCCGGGTCCTCGGAGACCCGCGCCCCCCCGTCGTCCTCGTCACCGCGAGCACGCGCCGCGAAGAGGTCGCCGAGCGCTTCGGGGTCGAAGGGGCGGTCGAAAAGCCGTTCGACATCAAGACGATCCGGGCCTTGGCGCGCAAGTACGGCGGCGACCCGTCCGCTTGATGGTCACCGGGGGGCCGGTGGTGTCCTCGGAATCTACCGGTATCCTACCCGGGTGACAGACCCGCTCATCGGCCGCGTCCTCGGCGGCACCTACGCGATCGAGCGAACCCTCGGCCAGGGGGGATTTGGCATGGTGTACGTAGCGCGGCACCAACGGACGGGGAAGAGCTACGCAGTGAAGGTGCTGCGCGCCGACCGAGTCGGGGCGAGCGAAGACGTGAAGACCCGCTTTCGCCGCGAGGCCGAGACGCTCGCTTCGGTGGGCCACCCCAGCATCGTCGCCATCCACGACTTCGCATCGACGGATGACGGAATCGACTATCTCGTGATGGATCTGCTCGACGGGGAGGACCTTTCCGTTCGCCTGACGCGGATGGGCAAGCTTCCCCTCGAGACGGCTCTCGGGCTCATCAAGCAGATCGCCGGGGCTCTCGGCGCGGCCCACGACAAAGGCATCGTTCACCGCGATCTCAAACCCGCCAATATCTTCCTGGTCACCGTGCCCGGCGAAGGAGAGCGCGCCACCGTCCTCGACTTCGGCCTGGCGAAGATGATCGACGAGGCGACCGAGGCGCGCTTGACCGCGACCGGGGTGGCGATGGGCACGCCTCAATACATGTCGCCGGAGCAAGCGATGGGGGTACCCCTCGACCATCGGACGGACATCTACGCCCTCGCCTCGATCTTCTACGAGATGGTCGCCGGCGCCCCGGTCTTCGTGGCGCCGACCCTCAGCGCGCTGCTGGTGAAGATCCTCACCGCGCCCCCGCCCCCCATTTCCACCCACCTTCCCGTGCCGGCCCCGGTCGCGGCGGCCCTCGACCGCGCCCTCGCCAAGGAGCCCGAGCGCCGCTTCGACAGCGCCCGGGAGTTCGTGGCTGCCCTCGAAGGGCGCAACGTTCCCGCGGCCAGAGAGACTCGCCAAGGCCTCGATACGCCGGTACCGATGACCCGCGCTCTGCCGGCGTCGACTCCCGAGGGAGGCCTCCCTCGTAGGGCGCCGGCCCTCGGGACGCCGAGCCCCGAGACCCCCCACGCGTGGCCCGTACGGGACACTACGGCCAAGGTGGCCCCCGGGGCCTCCGGCGGGGGTGCGAAGGTGCTGCTCGCGATCGCCGCCGCGGTGCTGCTCGGGGTCGTGACCCTCGTTGGGGCCGGCGCCTGGTTTCTGACGAGCAACGCTGGGGGGTCCGACACGGTGGTCGAGGTGACGACCGGACCCGCTCCAGAACCCGTCGCGGTCCTCGCCGTCGCGCCATCGACCGTGCCGGAACCCGCGTTGGACGGGCCCTCTTTGGCGCCTGAGGACGAC
>Ga0164313_10005860_pt1 | contig 10855 bp, 7 predicted proteins | sample GuaBasSedimGuay4_FD_113735 | JGI IMG/M metagenome (GOLD analysis project Ga0164313, IMG submission 113735) | Subseafloor sediment microbial communities from Guaymas Basin, Gulf of California, Mexico - Guay4, Core 4569-4, 0-3 cm | ecosystem: Environmental > Aquatic > Marine > Hydrothermal vents >...
CTGGGCCGACTCCGCCGACTCCGCCGTCTCCACCGCGTGCCCTTCCTTGCGCAGCATCATCGCAAGCAGGTCCCGCATGCTCTTCTCATCTTCGACGACCAGGATCCGACTCAAGACGCCAACCTCCGCTTGTCCGATTCGCTCTCGCCGGCCGCTTCCTGAGGAAGCGCGCCGGACTGGCGGCGCGGCAATAAGATGCGAACCCGGGTACCCGCCCCCGGTCCGCTCTCCATGTTGATCTTTCCGCCGTGTTCTTCGACGACGCGGTAAACGATCGCCGCGCCGAGTCCCGTCCCCTCGGCAAAGGAGCTACTGAACGGCTGGAAGTAGAGCCGCTGCTGCTGCTCATCCATGCCCACGCCGCTGTCCACGAAACTGATTTCGACTTCGTCACCCTCGGCGGCCCAGCGCACCTCGATCTCGACCTTGCCGCCGTCGGGCATCGCCTTCAGCGCATTGGTGGCGAGGTTCCAGAAGATCTGCTTCAAACGGTTCGGGTCGACGTCACAGATCATCCGATCGGACTCGTAGCTCGTCGTGACCCGGTGACCGACCTGGAACTCGCGGCTCTTGCGCAGCAGCTTCACGTTGTCCTCGGTCAGCGTGACCAGATCGACGCTCTGGGCCGCGAACTCTCCGGGTCGCGTGAAGGTCAGGAAGTCCTTGATCGCCTGGTCCAGTCGTTCAGACTCTCTCAAGATGATGTCCATCAACTCGAGGGCCTCACCACGCGGAGAGAACTCGCCTCTCAGGTATTGCACGGCTCCGCTGATCGCGGCCAGCGGGTTCCTGAGTTCGTGGGCCATTCCGGCAGCCATCTGGCCCAGCGCCGCCATACGCTCTTTCAGCCGCACCTGCTGCTCCAGGGCGTGGATCTCGGTCAGGTCCTGGAAGATGAAGATGAAACCCAGTGGCTGGCCGGCCTTGTCATAGAGGTTGGAGGCGGCGATGCCGATGAAGATTTGCCGGCCGTCTTTGGTGTCGAAGTACTGCTCGAAACGATGCCGCCGATTGGCCAGCAAGCGACGGCGGATCTCGTGCAGGAAATCACCGCCCAGCCCCAGCAGGTCCGCGATGGTCTGCTCGGAGATTTCGCTCTGAGACAGCCCCGTGATCTCCATCCCGCCGCGATTGATGAAGTGGATCCGACCCGCGAGATCGGTGGTGATCAATCCGCTGTTGATCGACTCGATGATATTTTCATTCAGCGCCTGCAGCCGGGCCACGGCGCCTCGACGCTCGTCCAGTTCGTGCCCCTGACTGCGCAGTCGCTCGGCCAGATACGAGGCCAACACGGCCACAGCGGCCATGGCCACGAGATGCGCCACCAGGAAGTAGGTCACACGAGAGGGCTCGCTCTGCCGTGAAAAGACGGTCTCGCCGAGCAGGATCAACGTCGTGTAGCAGGCGAAGCTGAGGGCGGCCAGCACCAGTGCGCCGCCGCGGTAGAGCATCAACGCCGCCACGGCGATCGGCAGCAAGTAGATGAAGGACATCGGGCTTTCCAGCCCGCCCGTGATCTGCACGAAGATCGAGATCACGAGGATGTCGCCGAACAGCTGGAGGTAGGCGAATGTGCGCTTACCCTTGAGCCACGGATCGAGGACGGCGTAGAGCAGCACCATCCCGAAGGATACGGCGGCGAGCAGGAACAGAGGGCGCAGGCTCTGCGCGGGCGAGAACAGCAGCTCGATGGCGAACGCGGAGATGAGCAAGGTCCCCACGGTCACGACCCGCAAGGTCATCAGCCATCTCAGATGTCGTTCCAGTTCGACTCGGCTCATCGCAAACTGCCGCCCCTACCCCGAAGTGCCCGCGGCGGGCCGGCGGGCCGGAGGGTCATGGACCCCCCGGGCCGTCCAGAGACCTAGCCGATCTTCGTGATCAGGTCGAACATCGGCATGTACATACTGATTACGATGCCGCCGATGACTCCGCCTAGTATGACGATCATGACCGGTTCCAGCAGCGAGAGCAGGTTGGCGGTCGCTTCGTCGACCTCGTCTTCGTAGAAGTCGGCTACCTTGGAGAGCATTGTCTCCAGCGCACCGGTCTGCTCACCCACGGCGACCATTTGCACGACCATCGAGGGGAAGACGTCGGAACTCTTCAGCGGCTCGGCAATCGTCTTGCCTTCCTCGACGCTACGGCGGGTTGCCATGATCGCGTCCTCGACGATCGCGTTGCCCGATGTGTGGGCCGTGATCTCCAGGCCTTCGAGAATCGGTACGCCGGAAGAGACGAGCGTGGCCAGCGTACGACAGAAACGGGCCACGGCGATCTTACGCAGCACACCGCCCAGCACCGGAACCCGCAGCAGGATCGCATCAAGGTGGCGACGGCCCCGGTAGGTCTTGTGATAGCGGTTGATCAGGAAGATACTGGCGAACACGCTGAGAATCATGACCCACCACCAGGCGCCGATGAAGTTCGACAGTGCGATGGTGATACGCGTGGGCAGCGGCAGGCTGGCGCCCAGACCTTCGAACAGCGAGGCGAAGGTCGGAATAACCCTCCACAGGATGACCCAGACCACGAGCACGGCGATCGAGATCACCGCGACGGGATAGACCATCGCTGAGCGGACCGCTGCACGCAGCTTGACCGCCTTCTCGATGTATTGAGACAGGCGCTGGAGAATCGTATCCAGGATACCGCCGGCCTCACCGGCGGCGATCATGTTACAAAACAGGTCATCGAAGACCCGCGGATGCTTGCGCAGCGCGTCGGCCAGCGTAGAGCCGGACTCCACGTCCTGGCGCACCTGCAGCAGCACCTTCTGAAACGCCTTGTTCTCCTGCTGGGATCCGAGAATCTCCAGACACTGAACCAAAGGCAGGCCGGCGTCGATCATCACCGAGAACTGACGGGTGAAGATCGCGAGTTCCTTCTGACTCACCCGACCACCGAGTTTGGGCAGCGCGAACTCCTTGCCCTTCTCCGTGACCGCCGTGACGATGATCTGTTGCTTGCGCAGCGAGGCTACTGCCGCCTCTTTGCTCTCCGCGACGAGAACGCCTTCCTGGACTCTCCCTCCGCGCGTTCGACCTTTCCAGCTGTAGTTGGGCATCCAAAAACTCCCTTGAACTTACTTGCGCACCAAAGTTCGCCGGCCACGATCGCTTCGGCCGCCGGCGCCCGGGGAACCCGAGACTCCGCGCCCGATCATCTCTTTCAGTTCGTCCGGCTTGGACGACATGGCCAGCGCCAGATCCATGTTGATCTGTCGTTTGGCCACCAGCGCGGATAGCGATTGGTTGAATGTCTGCATTCCGAATTGTGCCTGCCCCACCTGCATCGCGGAGTAGATCTGATGCACCTTGTCCTCGCGGATCAGGTTGCGGATCGCCGCGTTGGGCACCAGAACCTCCATCGCCATCGCGCGGCCATGACTGTTGGCCTTGGGCAGCAGCGCCTGACAGAGGATGCCCTCCAGTACGAACGAGAGCTGCGCGCGGACCTGCGATTGTTGGTGTGGGGGGAAGACGTCGATGATACGGTTGATCGTCTGCGCCGCCGAGTTGGTGTGCAACGTGGCGAAGGTAAGATGGCCCGTCTCGGCGATACGCAAGGCGGACTCGATCGTCTCCAGGTCACGCATCTCACCGATCAGCACGATGTCGGGGTCCTGGCGCAGCACGGCGCGCAGCGCCTTGGCGAACGACTGGGTGTCGGCGTGCAACTCGCGTTGATTGACCAGGCACTTCTTGTGCGAGTGCAGGTACTCGATCGGATCCTCGATGGTCACGATGTGCTCGTGCCGCTCGCCGTTGATCTTGTCCAGCATCGCGGCCAGCGTCGTCGACTTACCGGATCCCGTGGGCCCGGTGACCAGGATCAGCCCGCGGGGCTTGTTGCACAAATCGGCGACGACTTCGGGCAGCCCCAGGTCGTTGAACGTACGAATCTCCCAGGGGATGGTACGGAACGCGCCGGAGACGGCGCCGCGCTGGAAGAAGGCGTTTGCGCGGAAGCGAGCGAGCCCTTTGACGCCAAACGACAGATCCAGCTCGAGGCTCTCCTCCAGTCGATGTTTCTGGTTGTCGGTCAACACGCTGTAGATCAGCGCCTTGGTATCCGCCGGCCCCAGCGGTGGCACATGCAGCGGGACCATCTTGCCGTCGATGCGAATCTGCGGCGGTGAATTGGTCGTCACGTGGAGATCAGTACCTCCCTGGTCGACCAAGGTCTTCAGAAGCTGATGCATCGTCACGCCCATTCGCAGGCCCCGCTCGGCTCCGATCGGACAATGGTGTCCGACGGTCCTTGTTTCGATCGTTTCTGAAGCTCGATCTGAAGCTAGAGTACGGTCTCCCGGACGACTTCCTCGACGGACGTCGCCCCGTCACGAATCTTGTGTAGCCCGGAGACGCGCAGCGTGAGCATCCCCTCTTCCACCGCCTTGCGACGCAGTTCCATCGCCGAAGCGCCGGAGAGAACCAGTTCGCGGATCTCCTCCGAGATCTCCATGACCTCGAACAGCCCCACGCGGCCCCGGTAGCCGGTGTTGTTGCACTGCTGACAGCCGCGGCCCTTGAACAGACGTATCTTCGGCGCGTCATCGACCGCGAAGCCGACATCGACCAGCGCCTGAGTCGGCATCTGGATCTCTTCCTTGCATTCCTTGCAAATGCGCCGCACCAGACGTTGCGCGCAGATCAGGTTTACCGACGTGGAGACGAGGAACGGCTCGATTCCCATGTTCATCAAGCGGTTGATCGTCGACGGAGCATCGTTGGTGTGAAGCGTGGAGAGCACGAGGTGGCCGGTCAGTGCGGCCTTGACCGCGATCTCCGCCGTTTCGAAGTCACGGATCTCACCGACCAGGACGATGTTCGGGTCCTGACGCAGGAAGGACCTCAGTGCCGTAGCGAAGTTCAGCCCGATCTGTTCCTTCATCTGCACCTGGTTGATGCCGTGCAGGTTGAACTCGACCGGATCCTCGGCGGTCATGATGTTCGTCTCGGGCGTGTTGACCCGGTGCATCGAGGAGTAGAGCGTGTTCGTCTTGCCCGATCCCGTCGGCCCGGTAACCAGCACCATGCCGTAGGGCTTGAGAATCTGGCGTTCGAATTTGTTCAATGACTCCTGCTCGAAGCCGAGCCGCGTCATATCCAGAACGAGGTTGTCCTTGTCCAGCAGACGCAGGACGATCTTCTCGCCGAACAGCGTGGGCAAGCAGGAGACGCGATAGTCCATCTCCTTGACTTTGCCGTGCAGCTTGATCTTGACCTTGATCCGTCCGTCCTGCGGTAGCCGCTTCTCCGAAATGTCCAGCTTGGCCATGATCTTGAGCCGGCTGGTGATGGCGTCCTTCAGCTTCAACGGCGGATGCATGATCTCGTACAGCACGCCGTCGATGCGGAAACGCACGCGCAGGTCCCGTTCGTACGGCTCGAGATGAATATCCGAAGCCATCTTCTTGATCGAGTCGGTCAAGATGATGTTGACCAGCTTGACCACAGGAGCTTCTTCGGTCGCCGCTTCCAGGGCAGCGAGGTCCATCTCCGTGTCTTCTTCCATCAACTCGAGCTGTTCGGCGTCGGACGAGACCATCTCGTCCATCACCTTCTTCAACTCGAGACTGTGGGCCGAACCGTAGTACTGGTCGATCGCTTCGCGGATCGCCATCTCGCTGGCCACGACCGGTTCAACGTTGTAGCCGGTCATGAACTTGATATCGTCCATCGCGAAGACGTTGGTCGGGTCGGCCATGGCGATGGTCAGCGTGGCACCGGTGCGATTGACCGGTACGACCAGGTACTTCTGAGAGACCTCGCAGGGGATCAGGTTGATCACAGACTCGTCGATCTCGAAGTGACGCAGGTTGATCGAGGGAACCCCGTACTGCTCCGAGAGCAGATGGGTGATCTCGTCCTCTTTGACGTAGCCCAGGTTGACCAGCGAGAAACCGAGCTTCTCGCCACTCTGGCGCTGGGCGGTGAGCGCCTCCTGAAGCTGGTCCTGAGTGATCAGCCCGGCCTTGACCAGCATCTCACCCAACTTGACGGCCATGCGACTCCTTCAATTTGCGTAGGCTAGATTACGCTAAGTGCGTATTTCCATCCCTTCTGCAATATAGTGATTTTATGAGATGAGACTAGAAATCCTGACCCATAAAATCGTGTGGAATGTAGGTTCCATGATAATTATTGTCAAGGAAACCTGCCGACTGACAAAAATTGTCCGATCGCGGGCAGATCCGGGACGATCAGCCAGGTACCGATTCTTTTTCCGGCTTGAGGAAGCGCTCCATGAACGCTGTCGAGAAGCGGCCGCGGACGAAGTCCTCTTCGCGGAGGATCTTCTTCTGGAGTTCCAGATTGGTGCGGATCCCCTCGACGACGAAGGAGTCCAGCGCCCGGCGCATGCGCAGAATGGCCTCTCCTCGCGTGTTACCACGGGCGATCAGCTTGGCGATCATCGAATCGTAGTAGGGCGGGATCACCGCCTCGGCATAGCAAGCAGTATCCAGCCGCACGCCGGGGCCCCCGGGGGGGTGGAACGTCGTGATCTTGCCCGGGCAGGGCATGAACGTGACGGAGTCCTCGGCGTTGACACGGCACTCGATAGCGTGGCCGGTCATTTTTATGTCTTCCTGGACGAAGCCCAGCGGCTCACCTGCGGCGACACGAATCTGTTCCTTGACCAGGTCGATCCCGGTCAGCATCTCGGTCACGGGATGCTCGACCTGGATGCGCGTGTTCATCTCGATGAAGTAGAACTCGCCCCCGGCATCGAGCAGAAACTCCACGGTGCCGGCGTTGGTGTAGTTCGCCGCGCCCGCAGCCTTGAGTGCAGCGGCGGCCATGCGTGCGCGCAACTCGGAATCGAGCGCCGGTGACGGAGCTTCCTCCAGCAGCTTCTGGTGCCGCCGCTGGATCGAGCATTCGCGTTCGAACAGGTGTACGAGGTTGCCGTGCTGGTCGCCCAGCACCTGGAACTCGATATGCCGCGGCTCGAGGATCAGCTTCTCGAGATAAACGTCCCCGTTACCGAATGCCGAGGTCGCTTCGGACCGGGCGGCATCGAACTGTCGATGGATCTCGTCGGCGTTCTGCGCGATGCGCATGCCCCGGCCGCCACCACCTGCCGAGGCTTTGACCAAAACCGGATAACCGACGCCTTCAGCCAGTGTCGCCGCTTCCGTCGAATCGGCCACCACGCCCTCGCTTCCGGGGATGGTCGGCACGCCTGCGTCCATCATCGTGCGCCGCGCCTGGGCTTTGTCTCCCAGGCAGCGGATCACGTCAGGCTCGGGTCCGATGAAGGTCAGCCCACACTCACGGCAGACCTCGGCAAAGTGGGCCGATTCCGCCAGAAAGCCGTAACCCGGATGGATCGCCTCGGCGCCGGTAATCTCGGCGGCGGCGATCACGGCCGAAACGTTGAGGTACGACTCGGCGTTGGCCGGAGGCCCGATACAGACCTCCTCGTCGGCGAACCTCACATGCAGCGAGTCCGCATCAGCCGTGGAGTAAATCGCCACGGTCTGGATGCCCAGCTCTCGACAGGCCCAGATGATGCGAAGGGCAATCTCTCCTCGGTTCGCGATCAGGATCTTTCGAAACATGGTCATCCGAGCCAGGGCCGTCCCCGCAATGGGAGCTGCACCGGGCGTTCGATCGATTCAGCGCTACAGCGGCCGCATGCGGTACATCACCTCGCCGTACTCGACAGGCTGCCCGTTGGACACGAGGATCTCCACCACTTCGGCATTGATCTCGGACTCGATCTCGTTCATTACCTTCATCGCCTCGACGATACAGAGCACCTGCCCCTTGGAGACCCGGTCGCCCGGCTTGACGAAAGCGGGGGCGTCGGGGCCGGGGGCGGAGTAGAAGGTGCCCACGAGCGGCGCGTTCAGCTCGTACAGCCCCTCGGCACTCGAGGCGTCTGCCGCCGCGGACGCAACGCTACCGGCCGCGGCAGAGGCCGCCTCGGGCGTCGCTACGGGCACTGCCGTCGCAGGCTGCACCTGTACGACCGCGCCACAAGGGGCATCTTCCTTGACCAGCTTGAGTTTGAAGTCCTTGCGCTCGATCTCGAGCCTCTTCACCTGGCTTCGGGAGATGAGTTCGACCAGCTCCTGAATTGCCTTGGGATCCACGTCGTTACCTCCCGCACTGCTCGGCGTCCGATCGAGACGCCCGTGGCGAGGGGCAGATTAGCACTCCGAGGGAAGCGGATACAAGCGGCGAGGGGTTCCCGGACAAACCAAGGCCCGGCGGGTGCGGTGCGGACTCTCGCAAGAGTCCGGCGTCCCTACCGGGCCTGTGATCAGGACCGAGGAGGCGGGGTCCGGCCCGGAACCCCGCTAGGGCCCGGTGTTGAAGCAAGTCTCGATATTCAACTGTGCCGCCGCCGTCACGGTCACGGCGTCGTTCACCGCGGTCTGGCCGCGGATCGTGAACAATACGTTCACGGAGGCCGACTGATCGTCCGGGAAACCGGCGATACCCTGGAAGGTGATCGGGTCGAACGCGAAGGAACCGCTGCTGTCCGCGGGAATCGTCACACCACCCATCCCGAGCGTTTCCGGGGCAATACCGCTTCCCGGGTAGGAAACGTCAACGCTATTCAAGGTGATGTCATTGAACGGCGAAGTATCGGCCAGCGAGTTCTTGGGCACATTTCTCATCGTGCCGGACCACTCCGTGATCGTTCGCACGCAGGTCAGGCCGATACAGGAGCCGAGCGCCGGCTGGGCGTTGGCACAGGTCGCGTCGCTGACACAACTGACGGCGGCATCACCACTACAGACGCCATCGCCCTCGACCGCCCCGGTCACACCGGGCGTATCCAGAGTTTCGATTTGCATTACCACGTGTGCCGAATCCGCATCGTCGATATCGCCGCTCGCACAACCGGCCACGATAAGGAGACTCAGCACTCCAAAACACGCCATCCAGCTTTTCATGCTACGCATCTTCAGATCTCCCCTAAGCTAACCGCATGATCTTCGGCGTGATGAAGATCAGCAGTTCGCGATTCTGATTGGTGATGTTCTGCTGCTTGAACAGCCACCCGAAAATCGGAATCTTGCGGAACCAGGGCACGCCGACTTCGCTGCGCCCCTCGTTGACCACAAAAATTCCACCGATGACGGCCGTACCGCCGTCGCGAATGAGCACCTTGGTCCGCGCCCGCTGTGTACGAATCGAGGGAATACCTCCCGCGGTGTTCACGAAGTCGGGCGAGTTGTTCTCGACCTCCACGTCCAGGATCACCGTGCCTTCCGCAGTGATCTGCGGGGTCACGACCATCCGCAGTGACGCGGAGACGAACTCGACGTTGATTTCCGTCGCCGTGGTATTGACGATCGGGATACGCACGCCCTGCTCGATCTCGGCTTGCTCGTTGTTCTGCGTGGCCACCTTGGGCGAAGAGAGAACGCGGCCGTAGCCTTCCGATTCGAGAGTGTTCAGAGCGAGGTCGAGAGTGAAGGAATCGAGGATATTGCCGAACTTGAAGGCCAACTGGCTGGCGGCACCCTCACCGGGGAGGTTCAGGCCGTAGCGCATCGAGGCGTTGTTCGGGAAAGCGAGTCCGGTCTGGGTTCCTTTACCGGCATCGGCGCGGGCGGTGAAGCCCCAGACGATGCCCAGGTCCTGAACGAAATCACGCGAGGTTTCCACGATGCGCGCCTCGATCATCACCTGCGGAGTCTCGGTATCGAGCTTGGAGACCAGAGCGTCCAGCGGGTCGAGCTTCTTGGGGATGTCGCTGACGATTACCGTATTGGTGCGCTCGTCGACGATCACCTTTCCGCGCGCTGTCAGCACACCGCTATCGCGGATCACGCGCTGAACGTCCTTCGCCTTGGCGTAGGACAGCGTCCGCGTGATCGTGATCGGCTCGACCTCGAGTTCCTTGGCTTCCTTCAACTGTTTACGCGAAGCGGCCTCCTGGGACAGCCGCTGCGTGCTGGCGATACGAATGACGTTGTTTTCCAGGACCTTGTCCAGACCGTTGTTCTTGAGGATCAAGTCCAGCGCCTGGTCCCAGGGCACCTCGTCCAGCACGATGGTCACGCGGCCACTCACGCTGGGGTCGAGGACGAAGTTCAATCCGGAGATCTCGTGAAACAGCCGGAAGACCTGCTTGACGTCGGCGTCCACCAGGTTCAGTGAAATCGGCTTTCCGCTGAAGATCGTTTCGTCGGTGACGATGGTCTGGGTCTGGAAGTACTCCGGCATCTCCTTGGAGGAGCGGCGCTGATACAACTCGTCAGGCTGAGAACGCCGGCTCGAGGCCATCAGCGACTCGATCGCCTCGGGCTGAACGATCCGGGGTGTCTCGGAGGCCGTCTGCACCACCTCGGCGGTGGTCGCATCGGTCCGCGCCTGCATCTCTTCGATCAGAGCGGTCAGCGACTCGGGCTCTGTGGCGCCGCCCCCTTCGAGAGGCTGCCAGTCGGCCACTTCGGCCCAGGAGTCGAAGTCCACCACGAGATTGCCGTGGCGTCGATCGATGGTGTAAGCCAGCGGCCGATCCAGATCAAAGACGACCCGGGTCAGTGGCTTCGAATCCACCTGGTGCTGCGCGGTTCGCACACCGATCACGCCTTCGCGTCCGACCTGCAGGTCGTCGGTATCCAGCCGGCTGGTAACTCCGGCCATATCGAGGACCAGACGGTGCGGATCGTCGAGCACGAAGCTCGTGAAGCTCACTTCAGTGTCGACGACAAGTTCCACGGAGACTCGTCCGGGAACACTGGAGTCGACGCCCAAGTCGAGCAGATAGTGCGTCGCCTGCGCGTGCGACTGGGGTTGATCCCCGACCGCGTCGGCAGTGCCGGCGGCCTGGGAAACGGCAAGTGTCAGCAAGGCTCCTGCTGCCACGGCCAGAACCC
>Ga0164313_10005861_pt1 | contig 10854 bp, 7 predicted proteins | sample GuaBasSedimGuay4_FD_113735 | JGI IMG/M metagenome (GOLD analysis project Ga0164313, IMG submission 113735) | Subseafloor sediment microbial communities from Guaymas Basin, Gulf of California, Mexico - Guay4, Core 4569-4, 0-3 cm | ecosystem: Environmental > Aquatic > Marine > Hydrothermal vents >...
ACACAGGAACAGCTCGCCATTGTCGCGGCCAAGAACCACTACCATGGCTCGCTGAACCCGAATGCCCAGTACCGCTTTGACATGAGTGTCGAAGATGTCCTGAACGACCGGCTTGTGTCGGCACCGTTTACCCGTTCCATGTGTTCACCCACCGGTGATGGCGCTGCTGCAGCCATACTGGTTTCTGAAAGAATGTTGTCAAAGCTCGGTATTGAAAAACCTGTCAGAATCAGGGCCTCGGTGCTGGGCTCAGCCACCCTGACCTCCGAGCGCAAATTGCCGTCACCCATCGAAAAAGCATACAACGCTGCAGGGCTTGGTCCGGATGATATCGATCTGGCCGAAGTCCATGATGCAACTGCCATGGGGGAAATACAGCAATGTGAAAACCTCGCCTTTTGTGAAGCTGGTGAAGGCGGCCCCCTGGCTGAATCCGGTGCTACCCGTCTGGGTGGTTCAAAGCCTATTAACACATCAGGCGGCCTTGAGTGTCGTGGCCACCCCATCGGCGCGACGGGGCTCGCACAGATTGCAGAGCTCACCTGGCAATTGCAGGGCCGGGCCGGTAAACGCCAGGTCGAAGGTGCACGCATCGCGCTGGCGCAAAATGGTGGCGGTTACGTTGTCACCGGAGCAGCGGCCACCGTGATTACGATTCTGGAGGGTAGCTAAAACAGATGTCCAATACACCTACCAACCTGGCTGAACTGCTGGAACACCAGGCGCTTGAACTTGGGAGCAAGACCTTCCTCATGTTTGAGGAGCAGGAAGTTTCTTTCGCTACACTCAATACCAATACCAACCGTGTTGCCAATGCACTCGCCCAATTAGGTGTGCAGGCGGGACGGGGGGTTTCCATCATGATGAGCAATGCACCGGAATGGCTCTACACGCATTTCGGTGTACAAAAACTGAATGCCTATTCCATACCCGTCAACAACGCTTTAAAGGGTGAGGGCCTCAGGCACATCATTAACCATTCCGACTGCTCGGTGCTGGTCATTGATGATGCTTTTATCCAGACAATACTGGATATTCGTGACGACCTCACCGGACTTGATGCGGTCATCGTAAATACAACAGACAATATGGAACTACCCGGGGGCTGGCTGAGCCTTGCCGGTATCATGGCAGAAGCATCGGATGACAATCCCGGTGTCGAAATCATCGACGGTGAAATCAGCATGTTGCAGTACACATCCGGCACAACAGGTCTGCCCAAAGGTGTCGTCGGCCGTTACAAGTGCCAGCCATATGCTGCCAGCTATTTTACCAGCTTCCTGCAAGCTGACGATATTCTGTATACCTGCCTGCCGTTGTTCCATGCCAATGCGCTTGGCATCTCAACGATGAGCGCACTGGTTGGTGGCAACACGCTGGCATTGTCGAAACGCTTTTCCGCCAGCCGCATCTGGGATGAGATCCGGCGTTACAAAGCCACCACGTTTAATGCGCTTGGCGCAATGGTTACCATCCTGTTGAAACAACCGGAACATGATAATGATGCAGACAATGACGTCAGGGTTGTCCTGAGTGCTGCCTGCCCGATATCCGAGTGGGAGATTTTTGAACAACGTTTCGGTGTCACATTATTTGAAGCTTATGGTGCAGTGGATGGTGGAGGTTTCCGTGTAATGAACGCCGCCGATGCGCCCGTCGGTTCAATTGGAAAGCCGGTCAATCCCTTCCGCCTTGTCGATGATGAAGATAATGAGGTTAACATCGGCGAGAGTGGTGAACTCATTTTCGAAGTAGATGATATGGCACTTCGGAAAGTCGAGTATTACAAAAATGAACAGGCATCATCCGCCAAGATTATTGACGGTTGGCTGCGCACCGGCGATATGCTGCATGCAGATGAGGCCGGCAATCTTTATTTCGATGATCGCAAGACCGACTCGCTGCGGCGTCGCGGAGAAAATATTTCTGCATGGGAAGTGGAACGGGATATCAATAAGCATGAAGCAGTGTTTGAATCTGCTGTTATTGGTGTCAAGTCAGAGCTTGGTGAAGACGACGTCATGGCATTTGTCGTATTGCAGCCAAACGCCAGGCTCACCGCAGAAGAACTGGTCGCACATTGTGAGCCGTTAATGGCTAATTTCATGATTCCACGGTTTATTGAATTCCGCCCGGGATTTCCAAAAACAGAAACACATCGCGTACAAAAGAGTGTGCTGAAATCGGAGGGAGTCGGCCCTGCAAGCTGGGACCGGGAGAAGAACTCCACAAGATAGTCTGTTCGCCGGATCACAGCCCGGGTATACATAACACTACACAGGAATAAAAATGTCTTCATTAAAGAAAGTATGTTTCATTGGCGCAGGAACCCAGGGGTGCCAAAACTCACTCAGAGCAATAGCTGCCGGCTTTAAAGTGAGTGTCTTTGACATCTCACAACAGGCACTGGACGCTATGAAGCAAAGGCAGTTGGCACTTGTTGACCCATACGCCGAAGTTTACGGATTTGACTCCTCCGCATTGACCCGTGGCATTGATGAAATAGGCAAAACAACCGATCTTGACGAGTCACTGGATGGTGCTGACCTGATCAACGAGTCGCTACCCGAACAGATGGACCTGAAGCTCGAATTCTACACAAACCTGGAATCCAGGGTTGCGGATACAACGCTGTTAACGACCAATACGTCAAGTTTGCCCATCACGCCAATGAGCGAAGTGCTGAAGGTACCCGGCAGGTTTGCAGCGCTCCACTTCAATGGCATTACGCGCCTGTCTGATGTTATGCCGGCCCCGGCTACAACAGCGGAAACGCTGACACAACTGGAAGATTTTTCCAGAAATATCAAATTGATACCGATCACCCTGAAAAAAGATGTACCAGCCTATATATCCAATAACATTCTCATTGCGAGACTACAGGAAGCAATAGAGCTGGTACTTAATGGCTGCACATCCATCGAAGATGTGGACAGGTCACTTGGAATGATCCAGAGCTATATTGGCCCATTTGCCCAGATGGACAGGGTCGGCCTGGATGTGATGCGGGATATTTTCCAGGGTGCGGCAGAGAGGACGGGGAACGCGGCAACAGCAAGAGCGGCTGCTTTTGTAGCAGAATATGTAGAAAGAGGTGAACTTGGAACCAAGTCGGGCAAAGGTTTCTATACCTACCCAAATGCTACATGGGAGCAAGGCGAAGCATTCCTGAAGGGCTTATAACCGTTTTTACTTGATATTTATTGGTGTTTTCATAAGAAATGGTTAAGCAACTATTAAATATATATGACTACACATAAGAAAAGCTAAACATTAAGATGGTTATATTCCAAAATGAAGGCAGTCAAGGCAGTGGGACTTTCGCCCACAGCCTTGTACTATTCATCTAAAGCAGCTTAAGTAATAGCCAGAACCAAAAATCACGACCATTCCGGAGGTCAATTTGATGAGTAATGACAAAGTAACCCTGCCGCGCAGGGATTTTATGAAACTGAGTGGCGGTGCAGTTGGATTGTCACTGGTCACCATGAATAGTTTTGCCTCTCAATCATTTCTATCGGATGTGAGTGCCGGCAAGAGCAAACTTTCCTATAACTCATGGGAAGATGTTTACATTAAGGAGTGGAACTGGGACGCCATTAGCTGGGGTTCCCATAATAATCAGTGCCTCCCGGCAGCGTGTTCCTTCCGTGTATATTCCCGTAACGGTGTTGTCTGGCGTGAAGAGCAGCATGCAAATTCCGATGCCTGTTCGGATGAATATCCTGACTGGAATCCCATGGGCTGCCAGAAAGGCTGTGCCTTTCACCATATGCTTTACAGCCCGGAGCGACTTCGTTACCCGATGAAAAGGGTGGGTGAGCGCGGCGAGGGCAAGTGGAAAAGAGTTTCCTGGGACGAGGCACTGACAGACGTTGCCGATGCCATTCTGGACGCTCATGAAGATGCCGGTCCGGAAGCGTTCCACGTCGATGCGCCTCACAATCACGGCGGATCAGTCGGCAAGGCTGGTGTACACCGGTTTACCCATCAGATGGGTGCCATCATTCCAGAGACCAATGTCGCGATCGGTGATGATCTGAAGGGTGTTACCCAGGTGTTTGGCAAGATGCGCATGGGTATGACATCCGACAATATGTTTGATGCCAAAATACTGATTTTCAGTAACACCAACTGGTCTTATACCGCCACCCCTATGTATCACTTCATCACTGAAGCCCGTTACAACGGCGCTGAGGTGGTGCTCGTAAATCCGGATTACAATCCTTCCACCATCCATGCAGATATCCATATACCGCTACTCGCTGCTTCGGATTCTGCTTTCTGGCTGTCAATTTGCCAGGTCATGATAGAAGAAGAGATCTATCACCGTGATTTCATCCTTGAGCAGACGGATATGCCGTTGCTGGTCCGCCTGGACAATGGGAAATACCTGTCCGCTGTTGATGTCGATGGTGGGAGGCTGGATCAGTTTTATTTCTATGATTCATCTGTGGGCGGTATTGTCGAAGCGCCACGAGCTGAGTTGAACTACGCGGGCGACCTGGACCAACTGGCCCTCGAGGGTCAATGGAGCACCCGTCTCGCCGATGGCAGCAAAGTTGAGGTCACGACTGTTTTTGGCAAACTGAAGGATCAACTCAACCGCAAAAGCAAACCGGAGACTGCAACTAAAGATTGTGGTATTTCGCCCAAAGTCATTCGTGACATGGCGCGTAAAATAGCCACCAACCGTACCCATTTTTATAACGGTTTCTCTACCGCCAAACATTACCACGGCGACCTGATGGAACGCTCGGCAATAATGATGCTGGGCCTTAGTGGTAACTGGGGTAAACCGGGCACAGGCTTTAATAACTTCCTGATGATGGTGGATAATGTTGCTAACCTGGTGGGTGCCAACAAGACGATTGCCCAGGGGCGGCTGGCCGACGTTGACAAGGCCGTGGAACGTGTCGGAAAAGCGCTTAGAGCACAAGACCCTGCAGCTACCGATGAGGAGGTTTGGCTTGAACTACTGGTTCAGCACCAGAAAACCTCAGGGACGGTTCCACCTGCAATCTGGATGTATAAATATGCCGGCTACAAGAAAATCTGGGATAAGAAAGAATGGCTGGATCCCGAGGCGCCTAAACCGTTTGGTGAATACCTGAGCGAAGGCCTGGAAAAAGGTTATATTGACCCTGCTTACCAGTGTGAAATCGAGAAACAACCCCAGGTACTGATGTATAACTGCCATAACCCCTTACGCCGGCAGCGTAGTGGCGCAAGAATGTATCTTGAGGAGTTATGGCCCAAGGCGAAGATGATTTTCTGTGTTGAAACCAGAATGTCCACCTCGGCGGCCTATGCCGATATTTTGCTGCCCTCGGCATGGTACTACGAGAAAATGGATACCACCTCGGTATTTGCGCATTACCCCTATCAGTCGATGCAGCAAAAAGCGGTAGAACCACCAGGTGAGGCCATGACCGAGTGGGAAATTTACCGGGACATCATGGCCAAGATCAGTGAGCGTGCTGCCAAGCGAAATATGCTGCACTATACCGACCGGGCTGGTCATAAACGGCTTTATAGTGAAATGAAAAGCCGCTTTACTATTGACGGCCAAATCAATGACAATACTGATGTGGTACGGGAGTTCGTTGACTACAACGTAGCAGCAGGCCTGTTTCCCAAAGGTTACACACTTGAGAAATTTGAGGAAGAAGGCCAGGTTCGGATACAAAGCCTCGGTAAGGCTTCCCAGGCGCTTACCCAGGCCAGCGACTGGCATACGGACAAACCCAACTATGCATTAGGTTGGCATGTCGACAAAAAAGTACCCTACCCGACCCATAGCCGACGAGCGCAGTTTTACATGGACCACGAGTGGTTCCTTGATGCCGGCGAAGCCCTGCCCGTTCACAAGGACACCCCCCCTACTGGCGGTAATCACCCATTCCGCTTGATCAGCGGACACCCCCGTATCAGCGTGCACAGCATTCACCTTGCTAACCCGCACTTCATGAAGCTCCATCGCGGTCAGCCCGTGGTCTTCCTGAATGATAAGGTTGCGAAAGAGAAAGGTATTGAAGATGGCGATCAGGTGCGGATGTTTAATGATTATGATGAGAGTGAATTCATGGTGTCAGTGTCAGCCGCCGTTGGCAGGGATCAGGTTGTAACCTATATGTGGGAACCCTACCAGTTCAAAAAGTGGAAGTCTCAGGACGTGATGTGCATCGGCCTCCCAAAACCGACCCCTCTGGCCATGGACTACAAGCAGTGCCGCTTTCATACAGCAACAGGTAGCCCGAACCCGACCAGTGACCGCTCCATCCGTGTGGATATTGCTAAAGTGAAGGAGGCGTAATATGAAGATGCCAAATAATATCATTCCCTCCAAGGCACAGCTGATGGCATCGGATCGTCAGGTTGCCACGGTCATCGATCTTAACAAGTGTATGGGCTGCCAGGCTTGTGTAGTGGCCTGTAAGAACCTCTGGACCGAACGTGAAGACGCACATCATATGCGCTGGATGAGCGTCGCGACGGCACCCGGTCCTTTGTATCCCCGTGATTTTGAGAAAAAAGGCGGTGGTTATGATGCCAGGGGCAAAGCCCAAACAGGCATCCTGCCTACGATGGTGGACTCTGGTGATGCGTTTACCTTTAACCATCAGGAAGTCCTGTACGAAGGTAATGCGCAAAACAAGAAACTTGAGCCCACGTCTGCACTCGGCGGGAAACCCGAGTGGGGTTACAATTGGGAGGAAGATCAGGGTCATGGTGAGTGGCCAAATCCTTACTACTTTTATATGCCACGAAAATGTAATCACTGCACGCACCCTGCCTGCGTGGATGCCTGTTCCAGAAATGCCATTTATAAGCGTAAGAAAGACGGCGTTGTCCTGATTGATCAGGAGCAATGCGAGGGACACAGGCACTGTGTAGAAGCCTGCCCGTACAAGATGGTCTTCTTTAACCCGACCAAGCAAAAAAGTGAAAAGTGCATTGAGTGTTTCCCACGTCTGGATAAACAGATCGCCAGCGCCTGTAACCGGCAGTGTCCCGGCCGTACGCGGGCTTTCGGTTATCTTGATGATGAGAACAGCCTGGTGCACCAACTGGTAGAAGTGCACAAGGTAGCCATCCCTTTGCACCCGGAGTACGGCACAACACCGAATGTGTATTACGTGCCACCCATGTCACCACAAGCTTTTGATAGCGCCAACGAGTTGACAGATGAAATGCGTATTCCTGATTCAGTTCTGGAAGGTTATTTCGGTAAAGACGTTCATAGGGCTTTAGCCATTCTTGTCGCAGAAAAAGGTAAGAAGAAGAACGGAGAAGCGTCGGAATTAATGGACCTTCTGATCAGTCGCAAGTGGCAGGATCGTTACGCAGAATTCATTAACCACCCGGTTTAAGTGAGCACAACAGATGAAAGTACTTTATATTAAAAAAGACGATAATTCCTTTCTCGACCCTCACAACGGGTTGTGGAAGAAAGCAGATTCAGAAGTTATCAGCCTGGCCCAGACACCGGTCATGATGGTTCAGCATCTTTCACCGTTTATGGCTGAAAGCACTGATCATGGCAAAGTTAGTGAGATCGAGTGCCGGGTTGCTCACAATGGCTCCAAATTATCTATTTACCTCTCCTGGGCAGACCTGACCAAAAGTGACGAAATGAAGGATCTAGATCAGTTCGTAGACGGTGTTGCGGTGATGTTTCCTTTTACCGACAGCGCTAACCCGATGACCATGGGCGACCAGGAAAACCCGGTCAATATGTGGATGTGGCGGGCAGATAAGGAAGAACCATACGACGTAATCGCACGTGGCTTTGGCTCCAGCAAGCGCCGCCCGGGTAAGGAGTTTGGTTTATCCGTCAGTTCACACTATGAGAATGGTCGCTGGTACGTGGTGTTTCAAAGAGCATTACGGGCAGGTTTGATGACCCCGTCGCAAGTGGGCTTTGCCCCCAATAAGTTGTCCGGTATTGCATTTGCGGTATGGGATGGCGGAAATAACGACCGGTCGGCACAGAAATCCTTTTCAGGCCAGTGGGAACCTCTGGAACTGGACGCATAAAGTGAAGGATTCAACCATACGAAGCCAGATATGGCGGTCATTGTGTGTCTGCTTTACTCCGCCGGAGTCTGACAGGTGGGACCCCATGCTGTCCGAAGGTTCATTCGCTTGCATCAGGCCGGAGGGAGGCGTGTTGCCTTATGGTCTGAGTCTTGATAATTACCGCTTTGCCACGGTCATGGACCTCGCTGATTTGAGCCAGGTTTACAGTTCCAGCTTCGAAGTAGGTAACTCACAGGTTCCCTTCCACGAAAGAGACTATAGCAGAGACGCTGCAAGCAAGATCTTCGAAGATCTTTTCCGTTTTTACGAGCACTTCGGTCTTGACCTGAAGGATAACGACAATACCAATTGGCCGGACTCTATTTTGATGGAACTGGACTTCATGCATTACCTGAGCCATCTGGAGTCCATTGCTGTCAATGAAGATGACATTCTGGCACTTCAGCGTGGCCAGCGGGATTTTCTACAGAGACACCTCGCACCGCTGGTGTCGGGTCTTGCAGGTAAGCTGTCCGTATTGAAAATCACACCCTATGATCAACTATCCAAACTGATGAATGACTTTGTCACCCATGAGCACGCTGCTCTCTCCCGTAAAGTGGATGGCTTGCTTGCAGTTGCGATGGTCGAATGAGACGGGCATTCTTCAATGCTCTCGCCGAGGAGTAAAGGTAAGTGAGTGATATTAAGACCGAAGATGAGCAGACACATGAAAGTGCCTACTCCCACTATGTGCTGTTTGTTTTGGTGCTGGTGTTTATTCTTAACTTTGTGGATCGAAATATCCTCGCGATTCTAGCCGAGGATATCAAAGCTGACCTCGGTGCCTCGGATGCCCAGATGGGGTTTTTATATGGCACCGTATTTGCTGTATTCTACGCAGTTTTCGGTTTACCGCTCGCACGTTTTGCGGATGTCTGGGTAAGACGTAGCCTGATTTCCTCAGGGTTGCTGTTCTGGAGTGCAATGACAGTATTTTCCGGGCTTTCCCGCTCGTTCCCGGTACTCGCATTATGCAGGATGGGTGTCGGTATAGGTGAGGCCAGTGCTTCTCCTGCGGCTTTTTCCATGCTCTCGGATTATTACTCACCCCGGCACAGAGCAACTGTTCTTGCGATCTACTCGAGTGGTATTTACATCGGCCTGGGCATCGGAATGTTTATCGGCGGGTGGGTGCTGGACACCTGGAGTACGCTTTACCCGACAGACGCACCATTCGGGCTCAAAGGCTGGCATGTTGCATTTATGGTGGTCGGTTTACCCGGCATATTTCTGGCCGCCTGGGTGCGTACCCTGAGAGAACCTATTCGTGGAATTAGCGAAGGCCTGATTGCTACAAAACACCCTGCTCCTTTTCGCCTGCTGGGCACAGAACTGACCTCGGTGATTCCACCACTGAATTTAATATCCATCATCCAGAACGGGGCCTCTCTCAAGGTTAACCTGGCTGGTGCTGCCATAATTTCTGTCATCGCTTATATTCTGATTCTGCTCACCGGTAACATTGCACAATGGATCGCAATGGGTTTTGGAGTATATGTCTCATTCAGCTGGGCACAATGTTTGAAGATCCGTGACCCTGCAACGTACCATATGATGTTCGGCTCCAAAGCATTCATATTTTCAACTCTGGCATTTCCAACCATCAGCTTTATCACTTTTGGGGTTTCTTTCTGGCTAGCTCCCCTGCTGATGAGAACACATGGCACCAGCGCGGCCGAGCTTGGTTTGTATATCGGCCTAACCAGTGCAGGCGGTGGACTGCTGGGTGCCCCGCTTGGCGGCATACTGGCTGACCGGCTAAAGCTCAAGTTTGTAAATGGCCGGTTGCTGTTTGGTTTTATAAGCGTGGCAGGCATCATCCCTATGGTACTGATGATGGTGAATGCCGAGACTGCAGAGGCAGCCTACTGGTTTAATTTCTTCTACTATATTTTTGCAGCCATGTGGGTAGGGGTGCCGCCGACAACTGCCAGCGATCTGGTGATGCCGCGCATGCGGGCAGTGGCAACGGCTTATTATATTTTGATTAGTACATTTATAGGACTGGCACTGGGACCCTACACTATTGGTCTAATGAGTGATTTGTTTACTGTGAGCGGAATGACTGATGCGAACGCCCTGCGCTGGGCCATCAGTTGCGCACTATTCATATTCATTCCAACACTGATTTTCCTGGTGATCGCTGTCCGCCATCTGCCTGAGGATGAGAGGACAAGACTGGAAAGGGCGAGAGCACTGGGCGAACCGGTATAAGCGCCCCCCTCGGGCAGTGTTATCTGGAAACAAACCCTGATCAGAGTAATATGGTTGACAGTTAGTGGCCAGGTAGCGGTTATGAGTGGAACAAAGCTATGACAGATTGGTATACATTGAGCCGGGGTCTCCTGCTCGGAGAAAGGCTCAGTAATGAACAGGCATTGAGCCTTGCAGAACTTGATAATACCGATGCCCTGACAGCGGTAGCCGCACAACTGCGGGATCATGGTCACCGCAATATAGTCACCTACTCACGCAAAGTATTCATTCCGCTGACGCACTTATGCCGGGATATCTGTCACTACTGTACCTTTGCGCAAACACCCAAAAATATCGAACAGCCTTACATGCCCATAGAGCAGGTATTGGAATTGTGCCATGAGGGTGCACGCATGGGTTGTCAGGAAGCACTCATTACGCTGGGTGAAAAGCCCGAGTTGCGTTATAGCACGGCCCGGCGGGCACTGGCTGAAATGGGCTTTTCCACCACTATAGAATATGTCACGGAAGTGGCTTCGCGCATATTGAGCGAAACCGGCCTGTTGCCCCACA
>Ga0164313_10005862_pt1 | contig 10852 bp, 7 predicted proteins | sample GuaBasSedimGuay4_FD_113735 | JGI IMG/M metagenome (GOLD analysis project Ga0164313, IMG submission 113735) | Subseafloor sediment microbial communities from Guaymas Basin, Gulf of California, Mexico - Guay4, Core 4569-4, 0-3 cm | ecosystem: Environmental > Aquatic > Marine > Hydrothermal vents >...
ATCGCCGACCGACGGTGGTGGGGTCCAGCGTTAATGCAGCCCCTGCTGCAGCCAACGTCGCGTGGCGCTGAAGCGTCAGGAAATAACGCACATCGTCCCAATCAAACATCAGCTGCACCGTCGCAGCGTTGCCGGTGGGATGCAACTGCAAAAGTGCGCTTCAAGGCTGCGCCTAAAGGGCCTGATTCGGCGCTAAGTTGTTCATATAACAGCTGAAAGGAGTCGATCATGCACACACTAAAGCAAATGGACCCCACGCTCTACGCGGAAGTCCTTCGGAGGCAGGCGCAGGTCTGGGACGACCTGATCGCGGCGTTCACAGATACATGGGACCGCTTGTTCCAACCGCTGTGGACAGCGGAAAACAGAGTCTCGGTCGACGATGTCCTCGCGGATCTCGCGTATGGAAGAGACTAGCTCGAAACCTAGTGAAAAGTGTGAAATTTCAACGAGTCACGACAGTGACTACATAAAAATCTGCTAGCATAGGACTTCAGGTGTTCGGAGGGAACCGATGATTGGACCTATGCGTACTTGGCTCGCGGTGTGTGTCGGGGTTTGGATGATGACCAGCGGCTGTGGGCGAGGAACCAGCGTCAACGGGCGCATGGCTCCGGAGATCACGTCAACGCCGCCTGGTACGGCCACGGTTGGCGTTCCGTTCAACTACACGGTGAACGCTGGTGGAATGACGCCGATTGCTTTCGCCGTGGTGTCAGGCCCGGAAGAGTTCGCGCTCCATCCCACGAGCGGTGTCGTGACCTGGACACCGCAGAGCGAGGGCCTCGTTGCGATAGAGATCCGTGCAACGAATCTGGCTGGAAGCGACACACAAGCGTTTGAGGTCGATGTCCAGGACTTGAACGCACCGGTCTTCATCACGGAGCCCCCGACCGAGGCGACCGTCGCCGCAGAGTACGCGTATGATCCCGATGTCGTCGCCAATGGTGACGTTTTATGGAGCGCACCCGTGGCTCCCGTCGGACTGACGATCGATCCCGAGACAGGTGCCGTGCGTTGGACACCCACCGCCGATCAGGCTGGCCCCCAAGACGTCACGATCCGTGCGGCCGAGGTGGACGGCGGCGCGTTCACAGATCAAGCGTTCACGGTTGATGTCGAGGATACCGGCGGCCCCGCCGTGATCACGTCGACGCCCCCCGAGCGCGTGTATTCCGGGGAAGTGCTTCGGTACGACGCGACCGCATCGGGTGCGGCGACGGTTCGATGGACGGTGAATACACCATCGGCCGGAACGCCGGCCACCGGCGTGACGATTGTGACGAGCCCGCCTGAAGGGGCAGCGGTGACAGTCGAATGGGATACGGCCGGCGTGGCGCCGGGTGACTATCGCATTGCGCTGCAGGTCGACAACGGTCTCGGCGATCCGAACGTCCAGGAGTTCACCGTGACGGTGGATTCGCGCCCGGCGGTTCCGGAGATCGACCTGGTGACGGCGCCACCGCCCTCAACGATGTTCGTGGGAACGGTATACAACTATGACGTCAACCTCACACCCGAGAGCGAGAGCGCCGGCGTAGTGTGGAGTCTCGTTGGATCAACCATCCCAGCGGACCTGGCGATCACCGTCGACCCTGACACCGGAGAGGTGAGCTTCACGGCGCCGGAGGCGAACGGCGAGGTCGCGTACAGCTACATCGTGCGGGCGCAGAACGTGCTCGATGAGGGCGACGAAGAGACGATCTCCGTCGATGCGGTCTACCCGCCGGCGACTCCGATACTCACCGTCACGCCGGACACGACGTTCACGCTCGAGGTCGGGGAAGCCTTCCCAGGCGCCTCCGCCATGGCCACCGGCCAACCCGCACCCGTTTTGACGATCGTTGGCACGCTCCCACGCTTCTTGGATTTTGATCCGCTGACGGGCCTGCTCTCTGCGTCTACGACTAATCCGGCTCCTGAGGAAACGGATATCGGTGATCACTCGTTTGACATCGTGGCGACCAATGTCGAGGGAATGGATAGCGCCACGATCGACATCACGGTCATCGCCGCACCGCCCGGCGTCGACTCGATCACGCCGGCCGCAGGTCGCCGCCAATCCGCCGTTCCAGTCGTCGTTCGCGGCGGCGGGTTCGTGAGCGCAGCAGCGCCGGTGATTCGTCTCGAGCTCGGGGGATACACCGAGACCCTGACGACCGTGTTCATAGATGACTCCACACTCAGTGCGATAGTCCCGGTCGACGTCGGCCGTCCGTCAGGCGTGTACGACGTCGTGGTCGACCAGGGATCGACAACCAGCCTCGCGAAACGCTTCACGGTCACCCAAGGCGATGGTTCGATCCTGAGCGGGACCATCAGCGCGGACGTCACGCTTGCGGCAATTGACAGCCCTCACGTTGTAATCAGTGACGTGCGAATCGAAAATGGTGCGACCGTGACACTCGAGCCGGGCGCAGTCGTGATGTTTGCCGGCAATACGAATCTGCGCATGGATGTCGGTGCCAACAGTGCCGGGGCGCTGGTGGCAAACGGCGGAGATCCCGGCGTGGGTGACCAAATCGTCTTCACGCGCTTCCAAGAGGTCGGCGGTCCAACGTCGAGCGGCCACTACAGAGGCCTTCGATTCGGCGCCAACATCATTTCCGCAGCAACGATCCTTCGGAACGCGGTGGTAGAGTTTGGTGGACGGCGAAACACAGACACCGAGCGCGGTGCAGTCGAGGCGGTCAGCGGGTCCGCACCGGTCATCCAGCGCACGATCATCCGAGAGAGCTTGAACTACGGCCTCTTTGCGCAGTCGGGGGCGGGTTCGGATTCGGTGGATTGGTTCGCGGACAACCAACTCACCGGCAACGGGCGCTCGCCGATTAGCATTGGCTCAGACGACGTTTCTACGCTGGGTGCGAATCTCGCGCTCACGGGCAACGGCGAGGATCGGATCTTCGTGCGGGGTTCGATCGTCAGCAGAGCGAACGCCGCATGGACGAACCACGGCGTGCCATTCTACCTGAGGAACGGCATCTCCGTCCGAGGTGGGAGCACGATGACTCTCACACCCGGCACCGAAATGCGGTTTGCGGCAGGCAGGCGCCTCCAAGTATCGACCGGCACGGAGCAGGGCACGCTAGTCGCCTCGGGAACTCCCGAAATGCCGATCCGCATGGTCGCCGATGGCGCCGCATGGAATGGCGTTGAGCTCGATGGCCTCATTCAGGCGGGCACCGTCCTACGCAACGTGCAGGTCCAGGGCTTCAGCGGTGCTGTCAACGGCGGCCTTCGACTCGATAATCCGGGTAACCCGGGCGACCGCGTCGCCATCATCGAGAACTGTCTCGTTCAGAGCGGCGATGCAGGCTCGGTGGGCGTCTACCTTGCCGGCAGTGCACGCGTGAGATCGTTCGAGAACAATGTGCTCGACGTGGCTGGCATCTCCGTCAGTGCCGCACTAGGCGGCTTCGACGACGTTCTGAGAACGTCGAATACGTACGAGGCACCACTGCGTGTCCGGGGCAGCACGATCACAGGCGAGGAGATGGTGTGGAGCAGACCCGCGGCGAGCGACGCTTCGACGCAGCCTATTCGGCCTACAGGGGGCCTGACAGTGGCAAATGGATCGCTGACGATCGATGCGGGCAACCAAATCGAGATGCCACTCAACGGGAACCTCACGATGGTAGACAGCCAACTAGTGGTCGACGGAACGGCGAGCGACCCTGTGGTGTTCGCGCCTGTGGCGGGCTCTGCGTACTGGAACCGGATTCGTTTGCGCGGATCGGGCGGCGCCGGCACATCGCGGATCAGTCACGCCGTAATGGAAAGTGCTGGTTCGGACCCGGGCCTGAGTACAGCGTCCTCGCGCGGCGCAATCGTGGTGGAAAGCAGCGGGGGCGTTCCCGCGACCCCGGCCGTCTCGAACACCATGATCATGAACAGCAACGGATACGGCATGACGTTTGCCAACTCCACGCATTGCGGGGCTGGGTGCAACGACAACACCGTCGTGGGGTCGCGCTTCTCCGCGGTCCGCATTCACGCAAACTTCATCGGCCGCTTCGGCACGGGCAACTCCCTGGCCGGCAACAACACCTCCGGGACGTTGGGTCATGAAGGCGTGTGGGTTGTCGCTGCCAGTGTCGACAAGACGGCGACCTGGCCAGCCAATGACGTCCCGTACGTGGTGCAAGGCAATATCGAGGTGCGGCGATCGAACCCGTTGGAGCCGCTTCCGGTACTGACGATCGAGCCCGGGGCCGAGCTTCGGTTCGTGAGCGATTCTCGATTGCGCGTGGGCGATGGGAACGACGGCGTGCTGGATGCGCGTGGCACCAGCTCTGAGCCGATCATCTTCACGAGCCTGGACACGATCTCGCCGGTATTCTGGCGCGGCATCGACTTCAGCCAGGGGTCGGGCGGCTCGATGCTCGATTGGGTGGTTGTCTCGTATGGGGGACGCAGCGCGAATACCGGCAACGTCAATTTCCGATCGGGCTCGGACGTCATGGTCGGGGTGGCCACGTTCACCCACTCCGAGGACTACGCAGCGGTGATCTACTCGGGCTCTGCTCCGATGTTCACTGGTCCGCCGAGCGACCGGGTCTACACGCTCAACGGTCAACAATCGAATCCCGGCGCAGGGGACCCAGCCTTCGACTGCGTGCGTGACGTCGCAGCCAGCATTTGCACTCAGCCGTAGCTGCCGGACCTTGCACCGCTAGATCGGCTCTCCTACGCTCCCCTCTTAGTGTCAGACGAGGACCATATCTCCCAGAAGACGTTGGCGGTTCACGGCGGTGAACCGAGGACGTATCCGTACGACGCGTTGGTGGCGCCTATCACGCAGACCGCAACGTATTCGTTTGCCGATACTGCCGAGCTCATCGCGTACTTCGAGGGGCGAAAACAACGCGAAGAGTACGGCCGGTACGGCAATCCATCGGTTCGCCTGGTTGAAGAAAAGCTAGCAGCGCTCGAGCGCACCGAGGACGCCGTGGCATTCGCGAGCGGCATGGCTGCGGTGACCTCGACGATTCTGGCGCTGGTGAAGTCCGGCTCGCACGTGATCCTGTTTGCGGACTGCTATCGCAGGACTAGGCAGTTTGTGACGACGTTCCTCGATCGCTTTGGCATATCGAGCACGCTCATCCCGCCAGCGGACGTCGAGGCCCTGAGAGCGGCAATTCGGCCCGAGACTCGGCTCGTGATAGCCGAAGCTCCCACCAACCCCTACCAAACGATTCCCGACCTCGAGCAGGTCGCCGAGATTTGCCGCGAAAAAAAGGTCAAGACGCTCGTCGACAGCACGTTTGCCACGCCTGTGAATTTCCAGCCTGCGCGATATGGGATCGATATCGTCGTGCACAGCGCTACGAAGTACCTAGGGGGCCACAACGATGTGCTCGGTGGGGTGGTGGCGGGGAAGGCTGGGCTGGTATCGCTGGTTCGCGATCTCCGCAGCGTCTTCGGCGCCTGCCTCGATCCGCATGCTGCCTATCTCATCCACCGCGGCATCAAGACCTTGGCCCTTCGTGTCGAGCAGCAAAACGCCTCCGCGCAGGCGATAGCCGAGCGGCTCGAGCAGCATCCTCGGGTTCGGCGGATCTGGTATCCCGGCCTTCCCTCTCATCCGAACCACGAGACCGCTAAGCGCCTGATGAGCGGGTTTGGGGGCGTAGTCACGTTCGAGGTCGACGCCGATCTCGATGGGACGAGCCGTTTCGTGGACGCATGTCGGATCCCGCGGATCGCGCCGAGCCTCGGCGGCGTCGAGTCGCTGATCGAGCAGCCGGCGTTGATGAGCTACTTCGAGCTTAGCGACGAGGAGCGCGAGGCGATCGGCATCAGGAACAACCTCGTCCGCTATGCTGTGGGTATCGAAGACACCGACGACCTGATTGCTGATGTGGTCGCCGCCCTCGACAGCACGGGCTGAGGTATGTCCGTCGACACTGCGATTCGCCTCACAAAACGACGCTGCAACTCTTCTCTCCCACTGGGATAACGCCCGGGTCCGGATATAGAGAAAGGACGCAAGTGCGCGAAATCGCTGTTGACGCGCCTGAGGGCCTGGATATACTTGGCGCCCAATGGGGAGAGAATCGATGACGAAGTCGGAGCTCATCGACGCTGTAGCCCAGCGGACGAAGATCACCAAAAGTCGAGCTGAACACGTTGTAAACTGCGTCTTTAACGCAATGACATCGGCGCTCGAGCAAGGGGAGGGGATCGAGATCCGGGGCTTCGGGAGCTTCACGGTCCGTGAATACAAGTCGTACAGCGGGCGGAACCCTCGGACGGGCAAGCCGGTGCCGGTTCCCGAGAAGCGCCTTCCGTTCTTCAAGGTCGGCAAAGAGCTCAAAGAGCTCGTCGATGGTGGCAGTGCCGAGGGCGGGGCCGCCGAGTCCGGCGAGTAGAGGCTGCGGATGAAGCCTGAAGCGCAGCTCGCCGAGCTCAAGCGCGGTGTGGTCGACCTGCATGTCGAGACGGAGCTACTCGAGCGTTTGAACGCAGGTAAGCCTCTCAAGATCAAAGCGGGTTTCGACCCGACGCGGCCGGACCTCCATCTCGGGCACACGGTGCTCCTCAACAAGATGCGCCAGTTCCAAGAGCTGGGGCACGACGTGGTGTTCATCGTTGGCGACTTCACGGCGCAGATCGGCGACCCGTCCGGGAGGAGCAGCACGCGACCTGTTCCGACGCGCGACGAGATCCTCGAGGGCGCGCACACGTACGCCGAGCAGGCATTCAAGATCCTCGATCAAGAGCGCACTCAAATCGTCTACAACGGCGAGTGGCTCGGCAAGATGGCGTTCGACGACGTCATCCGGCTTGCAGGCAAGTACACCCTTGCACGCATGATGGAGCGCGACGATTTCAAGCGGCGTTGGGCGGAGCACCAGAGCATTTCGCTTCACGAGCTACTGTATCCACTTGCCCAAGCGTACGACTCGGTAGTGCTCGAATGCGACGTTGAGCTTGGCGGGACCGACCAGCTCTTCAACCTGCTCGTCGGTCGGGAGATCATGCGAGAGATGGGTCAGCGGCCTCAGATCGTCATGACGACGCCGATTCTCGAAGGCATCAACGCGCGCTTCGAGGACGGTAAAATCGTGGGCGCCAAGATGAGCAAATCGCTCGACAACTACGTGGGCGTGGCGGAACCGCCCAGAGAGCAGTTCGGCAAGTTGATGAGCATCTCGGATGACTTGATGTGGCGCTACTACGAGCTGCTCTCTACAGAGCCCTCGCTCGAAGTCGAGCGGCGCAAGCGCGCGTGCGCTGCAGGCGACATGAACCCACGGGACGCCAAGATCGCTCTAGGCAAAGAGATCGTCTCCCGCTACCACGACGCCGAGCAGGCGAACGCGGCCGAAGCCTCCTGGCTAGCCCAGTTCTCCAAGCGTCAAATCCCCGACAACATTCCCGAGCACGACGTCACCCTGGAAGAAGACACCGTCTGGGTCCCCAAGCTACTGAGCGACATCGGCCTCGTGAAGAGCTCCAGCGACGGCCGCCGCCGCATCCAACAAGGCGGCGTAGAAATCGACGGAGACCGCCTAACCGACCCCCAAGCCAAACTCCCCAAAGGCCGCCGCTACATCATAAAAGCCGGCAAACGCGCCTGGGCAGCCGTAACCCTGAAATAGGGACAGGATCCGGGGTCCTAACCCCGCGAGAACAGACGGTTCCCCAGGCAAGGATCCCAACGACGTTTCGTCGGGGTCGGGGGGTTAGGGGCCCGGAGGGTGTCCCCTTGACTGGCTAAGATTTACGATGTAAATGATTTGGGTGGCTCGGGCAGCTTTGACGGTGGAGGAGTTGGGTGCGTTTCGGGGGCGGGCTGTGGCTGCTGCGACGCAGCTGTTTGCGGAGCGGGGGTATCGGGGCGTGACGCTCCGGTCGTTGGCGAAGGAGCTCGGGGTGAGCCCGATGACGCCGTATCGGTACTTCGACAACAAGGAAGAGTTGTTTGCGATGGTGCGGACGGAGGCGTTCCGGAGGTTCGCCGATGCTCAGCGCGATTCGGTCGCAGGGATTGAGGATCCGGAGGACGCGCTCCGGATGTTGGGTAGGGCGTACGTGGGTTTCGCGCTCGATGAGCCGGACGCGTACCACATCATGTTCGAGCTCTTGCAAGCACCCGCCGGGACTTATCCCGAGCTCGAGACGGAGCAGGCGCGCTCGTTTTCTTATCTTCACGAAGCGGTGCAGGCGAGCGTGGAAGCAGGGCTCTTGGAAGGAGAGTCGCTTCCCCGGGCGCACTATCTTTGGGCTCAGGTCCACGGTCTGGTTTCGCTGCACCTCGCGGGAAAGCTCGTGATGGGTTGCAGTCTTGAAGAGTTGGTGTCGACGGTTTTCGAGAAGCCGGAAGCAGCGCAGTGACGCGCACATAGGAGAACGACATGCGAATCGGAACATCGTACAAGCAACATCCCGGCCTCGCCGATCACTGGGATGCAATCGTCATCGGCTCGGGTATCGGGGGGCTTTCCGTCGCGGCGACCATGGCGAAGCTAGCCGGTAAGCGTGTCCTCGTTCTCGAGCGACACTATACGGCGGGCGGTTTCACGCACACGTTCCGCAGGCCCGGGTACGAGTGGGATGTCGGTGTTCACTACATCGGCGACGTCTCCCATCCCCGCGCTTCCTCCCGGAGGCTCTTCGATTTCCTCACCGACGGTGAGCTCGAATGGGCCGACATGGGAGACGTGTACGACCGCATCTTTCTCGGCGAAAATTCGTACGATTTCGTGAAGGGCCTCGAGAACTTCCGGGCGCAACTGCACGAGTACTTCCCCGATGAAAAGGATGCGATCAATCAGTACTTGGAGAAGGTCATCGCCACCGCGAAAAAGGCGCAACTCTTCTTCGCAGAAAAGGCGATGCCTCCGTTCGTTTCGACGCTCTTCGGAGGCATGATGCGCCGTCCGCTTCTCAAGGAGGCTATGCAGACCACGCGGGAAGTCCTGGAAGAGCTCACGCAGAATCAAGAGCTCATCGGGGTGCTGACGGGACAGTTCGGAGACTACGGATTGGTGCCGTCCGAGAGTAGCTTCTTCATTCACGCCATGGTCGCGAGCCATTATTTCCGTGGGGCTGCGTATCCCATCGGCGGCTCCGCTCGAATCGCCCAAACCATTCTCCCGGTGATCGAAAGCGCAGGTGGCGAGGTGGTGACCAACGCGGAGGTCACCGAGATCATCATCGATAATGGGCAAGCGGTGGGCGTCAAGCTCGTCGACGGTCGCGAGCTTCGCGCGCCGACGATCATCAGCGATGCCGGGGCGGTGAACACGTTCTCGCGCTTGCTGCCGGAAGCGGCCGCAAGGGCGACTGGGTTCCCGAGTAAGGTGGACGAGGTAGGCGCATCGATCGCACACCTATCCTTGTACGTCGGATTGAAGGGCACCACTGAAGATCTGGGGCTCGAGAAGACCAATCTTTGGGTCTATCGGGATCACAAGCACGAAGAGAACTTCAAGCGCTTCCAGGAAGACATCAACGCGCCGCTTCCCGTCGTGTACCTGTCGTTCCCATCAGCCAAGGACCCGGACTTCGATCGCCGCTATCCCGGCCACTCGACCATCGAGGCCGTCACCTTGGGGCCTTACGAACCGTTCCAAGCATGGGAGAACACACCTTGGAAGAAGCGGGGCGCCGAGTACGACGATCTCAAGGCAAGCCTTTCGGAGCGTTTGCTCGACACGCTACACAAGCACGCGCCCGGCACGCGCGGGAAGGTGGAGATCACGGAGCTGTCGACGCCGCTCTCTACCCGCAATTTCGCGGCGCACCCGCACGGCGAAATCTACGGCCTCCAACACACTGCGCACCGCTTCGAGCAACGATGGCTTCGTCCGCGCACACCGATCAAGGGTTTGTATCTGACGGGCGCGGACGTGTGCTCCGCCGGCGTCGTCGGCGCGATGATGGGCGGCATGCTCTGCAGCTCTGCGGTGCTCAAGGGCAACGTCCTCGGGCGAGTCCTGAAGCATCAGGCGCAAACGTTGAGCGCAAAGGTGCCGACACCACGGACACCCGCCCGCGCCTAGATCCCGGCCACACGAATCACCGCGTCGCGCGACGGAAAGTCGTCGCCGACACGTTCAAGCAGGACGTCGGCAGGGCAGCGCGAACCCTCGAGGAGCCCGCGCAACGGGCGTAGCAAGACGGTTTCGTCCTCACCCACGTCGTTTTGGTCGCCGATTCGCCGAAGGCCCGCCTCTGCGAGCTCGAGCACCTCGCCCGCCCAATCGACGGCCTCGCGGTTCATGAACTTCGTGCGAACGCCGTGCCGCGCGAGTGCGTCGCGTTGACGATCAACTTCAGGAAACGACCAGCTGTCCACCAAGCCCTCGAGCGAGCGGAAGCTGTCATCGTCGTACAACAGTCCCTTCCACAGAGCGGGGAGGGCGAACGACATTTCCGGGCGTTGCACGTCAGCGCCCCGGTATTCGAGCGTGTTCTTGAGCCTCACTTCCGGAAAGATCGTGCTCAGGTGATCCACCCAATCCGCGTAGTTCGCCTTGATGCCTTGGAAGCCATCTTCCATGAACGAACCGAACGTCTGGCCGGTATTGTAATGAGCCTTGCCATTGCGCTTCACGAGAAACATCGGCGCGGCAAGTGCCCATTCGATGTACTCGAGGTACGAGGAATGGTCTTTCCAGGCGAAAGGCAACAACCCGGAGCGGTCGGGGTCCATGTGAAGCCAGGCGAGCGCGCGATACGATCGGTAGCCGCTCCGTTTGCCACCTTCCCACGGGCTGTTGGCAAACATCGCGGTGATGATCGGTTGCACGCGTAGACCGACGCGGAGCTTGCGCATGGCGTCGTCTTCTGAGGCATAGTCGAGATTGGCCTGCACGGTGCAGGTCTTGGTCATCATGTC
>Ga0164313_10005863_pt1 | contig 10852 bp, 7 predicted proteins | sample GuaBasSedimGuay4_FD_113735 | JGI IMG/M metagenome (GOLD analysis project Ga0164313, IMG submission 113735) | Subseafloor sediment microbial communities from Guaymas Basin, Gulf of California, Mexico - Guay4, Core 4569-4, 0-3 cm | ecosystem: Environmental > Aquatic > Marine > Hydrothermal vents >...
ATCTCTCCATCTCTCCATCTCTCCATCTCTCCATCTCTCCATCTCTCCATCTCTCCATCTCTCCATCTCTCCATCTCTCCATCTCTCCATCTCTCCATCTCTCCATCTCTCTCTCTCCCTAAATACTCATTATCACATTAACCCATTCCATCATAACCTTCCCAATTCTTAGCATCACTATCAAATTAGCGCATTTTCAAATCATCAAATTTCTTTTCTCTTTTTCACCATTTCTTCCTTCCCCATATGCTTAAATCTATTATGTGTCCAGAAATAATATTCAGGATTTGCTCTTATTTGTTTTTCTAACACTTCCAAAAACAGTTCTGTTATTTGATAATCCGGAAAATCTTTAGGGTTTTTTGCCAGCTCAATAATTTTCGATCTGTAATAGCCTCTTTTAACGAGATCAGTTTTTAAATATACTATGGGGTAATCAAATCTTTTTGACAGCATTTCGGGGCCTGTAATTATGGGAACTTTTACACCCATAAAATTACTCCAGTAATATGCTTTATTTAATTGTGGAGATTGATCGCATAAAAAAGCATAAAGAGCAATTTTATTTTTATCAGCATTTCTTTGCATTAGCGCTATAAATCTATTGGTAGGAATAAAATTGGCGCCAAATTTACTTCTAGAGCTTCTTACTTTTTTGTCAAAGTATTTATTCCCGATTTTTGTATAGGCACCATATGCAACGGCGTCTACCAATTGATCCATCAAATAAGGAACCCATTCCCAATTTGCATGATGCGATGATATTACAATTATACTTTTATTTCCCTTGAGGTAATTATTGACAAGTTCGGGGTTTTCTACAATAATTCTTTTTGCAATTTCTTTTTTAGTAATACTGAATGATTTTATCATTTCCATAAAAACATCTATAAAATGATGAAATGATTTCTTTTCAATTTTTAATAATTCTTCTGCAGATTTTTCAGGAAAGGACAGTTTTAAATTTTGTCTTACTACTGTTTTTCGGTAACCAATAATATGATAGAGAAGAATATAAATGATATCGGATATAAAATATAACACCCTCAAGGGTAGTATAGAGAGAACCCAAATTAATGGGTAAGTTAAGATGAAGATCAAAAACTGCATTTTGCTCTAAAAATTTAGCAAATATCGTATATAATTTTATTTTTCACGAAAAATTTGCAGAGAATTATGGCCAGGACCAGTTATTTATCTCTGAGCTTGTCATTTGCCATTAGGAGTTATATATTTTGATTTTTGTTGAGATATTTAAATGTCTATGTTTTTTTTAGCTTTCAAGGACATACTCTATTGTCTCTTTTCTTTTCTCTTTTTCTCCATCTCTTCCTTCCCCATATGTTTAAATCTATTATGTGTCCAAAAATAATATTCCGGGTTTGCTCTTATTTGTTTTTCCAGAACTTCCAAAAACAGTTCAGTTATTTGGTAGTCTGGAAATTCTCGGGGATTTTTTGTCAGATCAACAAATTCCGACTTATAAAATCCTCTTTTAACGAGATCAGTTTTTAAATATACCACGGGATAGTCAAATCTTTTTGCGAGCATTTCAGCACCGGTTATTATGGGTACTCTTATTCCCATAAAATTACTCCAGTAATAGGTTTTCTTCAATTGTGGAGATTGATCTCCTAAAAACCCGTAAATAGCCATTTTATTAATCTCTGCATTTCCCTGCATTAGGTTGATAAATTCTTTAGTAGGAATAAAATTTGCACCAAATTTTGTTCGCGAACTTTTTATTTTATTATCAAAGTACTGATTACCAATTTTTGTATATGCGGCATATGCTGTACAGTTGACCAATTGGTCCATCAAATAGGGAGCCCACTCCCAATTGGCGTGATGTGAGGACAATACGATCACACTTTTATTATTATTTAGGTAATTATTGATAAGTTCAGGATTTTCGATAATAATTCTTTTTGCTATTTCTTTTTTACTAATACTAAATGACTTTATCATTTCCATAAAGATATCCACAAAATGATGAAATGATTTCTTTTCAATTTTTAATAATTCTTCCGAAGATTTTTCAGGAAAGGACAGTTTTAAATTATATCTCACCACTTTTTTACGATAGCCTATAACATAATAGAGGAGCCCATATATAATGTCGGATAATAAATATAAAACCCGCAAAGGGAGAATAGAGAGAATCCAAATCAATGGATAGGTAAAGATGTAAATTAATAATTGCATTTGGCGGGAATTATACGGCAAATATCGTATATAATTTTATCTTTGAGCCTAATATTTTTAGTTCATGGATAAAGTAGTAATATTGATCATTATTGCCAATGTATTGTTTTCTATAAAGGGATTCAAGGATAGAACCTTTTTTGAAAAATTTAAATTTCAAATTGCACCTATTCGCAAAGGAGAGAATATCAGACTACTATCTTCCGGGTTTTTGCATGTTGATCAAACGCATTTGCTTTTTAACATGCTTACCTTATATTTTTTTGCTGACGCGGTTATTTTCCATATCGGAATCATTAAATTTTTGGTAGTATATTTTGGATCATTGATTGCTGGAAATTTATTGGCATTGAATTTTCATAAAAAAGATCCATATTATAGTGCGGTCGGAGCTTCAGGTGCAGTGATGGGGATAATATATTCTTCTATCATGCTCAATCCGGGTATGACTTTATACATGTTCTTTATTCCAATACCCATTCCAGGGTACATATTTGGGGTGGCGTATTTGTTATATTCCATGTTCGGTATGAAAAAGAATTGGGGTAATATTGGACACAGTGCTCATTTTGGAGGCGCCATTGGTGGTTATGTCTTGACCTTGCTACTATTTCCTCAAATATTCCTTCAAAATAGAATGTTGGTTATCTTATTGGCCTTGCCAATAATTTTGATGTTTATTTTTAAAGATAAACTTGAAAGAGACTAATATTTTCCTTGTTTTTACTACATTTGCCGAATGTTTTAAAAAAAATAAAACAAATTTTTTAGAAAGATAATTTTTATAGATGGAAGAAAAGAAATTTGACCTTAACTCGTTGATTGGATTTGTTTTACTGGGCGCAATAATGCTATGGTATTTTTATACGAACCAACCAACACCGGAAGAGTTGAAGCAACAAAGAGCGGAACAAGTACAAGACTCTATTCAAAAAGTAAATCCAGTAGCGAATACTAATGATGAGTTGAAGGTATCAGAGGATACCGTTGTACAAGCATCAGATTCATTGTCCTATGTTAAGGCACAGAACAGACTAGGTGCTTTTGCGTATAGTGCCAGTTTACCTTCGGCTGTAGATAGTGAGACTATTATAGAAAATAATTTGATAAAAATTAAAGTATCTAATAAAGGAGGCCAAATAACAGAGGTGTTAATGAAAAACTATAAGACCTATAGTATGATGCCTCTCTACATCATTAAGGATAACAATGCTTCATTTAATCTGTCATTTGCTACTCAGGACAATAGAAACTTACAAACAAAAGATCTTTATTTTGAACCGACTTTAACTAATAATGGAGATAACCAGGTGTTATCGATGAAATTAAAGGTGTCTGAAAACAAATATTTAGAATACAAATATGAGTTAAAGCCGGATAATTATATGATGGATTTTGCCATTCAGTCTCAGGGATTGAATGGGGTATTAAATACCTCACAAAGCATAGATCTGGATTGGAATATGAAAAGTTTCAGAACCGAGAAAAGTGTAAAATATGAAAATCAATATACAGATTTGAGATTTCAACACAATGGAGGGGAATTTGAATATTTGAACGCCATGAGTGATGAAGATGAGGAGGATGCTTCTGATGTGGATTGGATTTCTTTTAAACAGCAGTTTTTTACTTCTGTACTATTGACTGATGAATCTTTTGAAAATGTTAAGTTAATATCAAAAAATTTAGTTGAAGACGAAACTATTGATACTGTCTATACCAAACACTTCCAGGCTTTAATGCCTTTGAAACTAGAATCTGGTGAACTGAACTATAATATGAATATGTATTATGGCCCGGTGGATTTTGCAGTTTTGAGTAAATATGAAGGAAAAAATCTGGACCGAATAGTAAGTCTGGGTTGGGGTATTTTTAGATGGATCAATAAATTCGTTTTTATCCCGGTATTCGCATTTCTTAGCTCCTTTATCGGAAATTTTGGAATCGTAATTATTTTATTGACTCTTGTAGTTAGAATTATAATGTCGCCCGTTGTATATAAATCATACTTGTCAAGTGCCAAAATGAAGGTGTTAAGACCGGAGATGCAAGAGATCAATGATAAATATAAAGGGAAAGAAAATGCGATGAAACGCCAACAGAAAACAATGGCTATACAAAGAAAAGCGGGTGTTAATCCCCTTTCTGGATGTATCCCTGCATTATTACAAATGCCTGTATTCTTTGCACTATTTAGATTCTTTCCGGCAAATATTGATATTCGACATAAAGGTTTTTTATGGGCGGATGACCTATCTGCCTATGATGAAGTTCTAAAATTGCCATTTAACATTCCATTTTATGGCGATCATGTAAGTCTTTTTCCAATATTGGCATCTGTTGCGATATTCTTCTACATGCAAATGACCCAAAGTCAGCAAATGAATATGCAACAACCTGCGCAGGAAGGTATGCCTGATATGCAAAAAATGATGAAAATGATGTTATACATCTCTCCGTTAATGATGTTATTTTTCTTTAATAGTTATGCCAGTAGTTTGAGTTTGTATTACTTTATTTCCAATTTATTGACATTGGGAATTATGTTGGTTATTAAAAATTATATTTTGGATGAAGATAAGATTCATGCTCAAATTCAGGAAAATAAGAAAAAACCTGAAAAGAAAAAAAGTGCTTTTCGTCAGCGTTTGGATGATGCCATGAAACAAGCACAAGATCAGCAAGGACAACAAAAGAAGAAGGGAAAAAGATAAGATCATTTTTTTTATAAATAAATAATAAACCGGTAATATTCTTATTGCTGGTTTTTTTAGGCATTATTATTGCGTATTGCATTATGTCAACGGAGACCCGGAGTAAAATATCAATATTCGGATTTTCTAAATCATATGCGGTTATTGTTAATTGTAATTACCGTAATCATATAAACTTAAACTTAATATCATGAAAAAGTTATTTACCTTATTGTTTGTTTCTTCACTTTTAGTTGTTTCTTGCGTAAGCGAACCTGGACCTCCGGGACCTCCTGGTCCGGCTGGTGAAGATGGGATAAATATTCTTGGACAAGTATTCGAAGCGGATGTCAATTTTAACGCTGCAAATAATTTTGAAGAATTGGTTGTTTTTCCTAATGAGATCGAAGTATTTGATACAGATGTTGTTCTTGCCTATATGCTAACTGATGTAGTTGATGGCCTGGATGTATGGGAACCACTGCCTATCACCTTGTTCCTCGGCAACGAACTTTTATTGTATGGATTTAATTATACGGTAGGGGATATCCTTTTCTTTTTGGATGGAACTGTTGATCTGAATGATTTACCGTCCGATTTAACTGACAATATTATTTTTAGAATTGCCATTTTACCGGCTGATATGGCTGAAAATGTTGACGTTAGCAGTTTGGATAGTGTAATGTCTGCCTTACAAAATAAAGAAATAATGCAATTGAATTGATCTGAGAGCACCGATTTATAAATTCTAAGAGCTTGTCTGGAAAATATTAATTTTCAAACAAGCTCTATTTTTTTCGATAGAATGCAAAAATTAATTCAAAGTCATTGAGTAGCAGCTATTAATACCATTAAACCCTTTCCAATTTATAGGATAAGTTTTATTCGCATTCCACTGGCATACGTACAAATTTTTATCATTATCCACACAAACATCATGGCAATGATTTGTTCACTCGAATTCGATCTATTAATAATTCTAAAGGAGTGAATTGTTGGGGTAACTGCTATTCCTCCATCGGTAAGGCTGGTTTGTTAAATGAATTTTCTTCTGTTGGTTTTTATGAGTTCTCAGTTGTTTCTTTCTTAGTTTAATTTAGCTACTATTTCAATATGAGGATATTTATCAGATATTTTGATTATTTCTTCATTTGTAATGTTCGTTTTCCAAATAAATAATTTGGTCAGTGAGGGCAAGCTTGCCAGTTGTTCCAAACTTTTATTGGAAATTCGGGTATTATACAAATTTATGGAAGTGAGGTGCTCAAAATTTTCTAAGGAAGGTACAGACTGGTCCGTAATTGGGTTGGAATGTATGTTTAGCCTGGTTAAGTTCGTGAAATCAGTAATAACGCCCAACATATCATCCGTTAAATTACAATTGCTGAGGCTTAACCAGGTGATTTGATTTTTGGCCAAAAGTAATTTTTCCATCTGTAATTTTCTTATGGAATCTCCTTGATAAGTTACGGAAATCATATTATTGGTTTCTCCCATAAAATCAATTGTAAATTGATTATTGATCAAATCTGTAATGACGGAGGAAGACAGTGAGTCTACTTTTACTTTTTCATAATGCGCCTTAGGATTATAGTCTAAGTTATAATCACGTAAAAGTGTGTTTATCAATTCTTCATCTAACTCCATTGAAGAAGAGAATTTAGAAATACTGTCAGCACCATTCCTCATCCACCATTCAATAATTTGAATTTCACCATAGGTCATTGGAGCTCCTTTTGGTGGCATAAATTTTTTATGCTGTTTTGGCAAGGTAATACGATTTAACCATTCACTCTTAAATGGGGAGTCGGTGTTGATAATTGTACCATTATCTCCTCCTTCAATAATTTCCTTGTAATTAGTCAATAGCAATCCCCCTTCCAGTTTATTCGAATTATGACATCCTGTACATTTTTTATCTAAAATGGGTTGTATTAAATAAGGAAAAACGGCTAAAGAATCGGGATGTACATTTACAAACAGATCTTGATCTGTATTCATTTCTACACCCGCAATTTTTTTTATAAAATTCGGTGCATATTGAACTAAATAGGTATCACCATGTGTTAAATTACCTCCTAAATGACCGGTAACACCCACCAATGTAATCACAAGGCCAAGGACCAGGTAAAAAATAGATTTTTGCAGTCTTATTTTATTCGTTTTGATCAACCAGGCAAGAAAAGACAATAAGGTAAGTAGAATTCCAAGCCATTTGTGCCAAAAAAGAGTATCATCGTCGTATCCACCCTGTAAAGAAAGTAACCATCCGATAAAAATTGCACCTAAGGAAGATATTCCTCCCCAAAAGAGGGTGAATGAAATCGCCGGATCTAATGCACGGGTATACTTTTTACCCTTTAATGAAATTACCTGCATTAATCCAGCCAACAACAAAATACCTATAGGCAAGTGAACAACCAAGGGGTGAAAACGCCCTAAAAAAGCCACTATATTATCTTCCATATTTTCGTTGGATTATCAATTAGGACAAAATATCTTTTACAACGTTTCCACTTACGTCTGTAAGACGAAATCTCCGACCCTGATGTTTATAAATCAGGCGTTCATGATCCATGCCCATGAGGTGCAGGAGGGTTGCCTGGAAATCGTGAACATGAACCGGATTATTAACAATATTGTAACCAAAATCATCAGTGTTTCCATAAACCAATCCCTTTTTAACTCCCGCTCCTGCCATGAAAATCGTAAAACATTTTGGATGGTGATCTCTTCCATAGTCAGTTGGAGTTAAAGCACCTTGAGAATAATTGGTTCTCCCGAACTCACCTCCCCAAATTACTAAAGTATCTTCTAAAAGACCTCTTTGTTTAAGATCTTTGATCAATGCTGCTGTTGGCTGGTCGGTTTCCTTGCACTGTCTTTTCATTAGTTTAGGCAAGCCGCCATGTGCATCCCAACCCTGATGATATAATTGAATGAATTTCACATCTTTTTCTGCCAATCTTCTGGCTAGCAAGCAGTTTGCAGCATATGTCCCTGGTTTTTTGCTATCTTCACCATACATTTCATAAATATAATCCGGTTCACCATCTGTATTCATGATTTCAGGAACCGAAGTTTGCATTCTAAAAGCCATTTCATATTGCGAGATTCTTGCTTTTATTTCAGGATCCTCGAACTCGTTATATTGTAAATTTTGTAATTCTTCCAGATAATCCAACTGATCCTTTCTCATCTCCGAGGAAACCCCGGGAGGGTTTTTTAAAAAAAGAACGGGATCCTTACCCGGTCGAAATGGAATTCCTTGATGTTCAGAGGGCAGAAAGCCATTGCCCCAAAGTCTCGAATAGAGTGGTTGTCCGAATTTGTCCTTGGTAATCAAAACAACAAAATTCGGGAGATTTTCATTATCCGAGCCAAGCCCGTAGCTTACCCATGATCCTATGGAAGGTCTTCCGGGGAATTGGGATCCTGTCTGGATAAAAGTAGCCGCCGGGTCATGATTGATGGCGTCTGTTTGCATCGATTTGATAAAACATAATTCATCAGTAATTTCAGCAGTATAAGGCATTAATTCACTGATCCAATTTCCATTCTGACCACTTTGATTGAACTTGAATATCGAACCCGCCAAAGGGAAAGAGGTCTGACCTGCAGTCATCCCGGTTAATCTTTGTCCTTTTCTTATGCTTTCCGGAAGTTCCTGACCATTCATCTTGGTCAATAAGGGTTTATAATCAAAAAGATCCAGCTGCGAAGGAGCACCGCTTTGAAATAAATAAATTACTCTTTTAACTTTCGGAGGAAAATGAGGTTTTCCTGACAAAGCCTTTCCATTCAGATCACAGAGGGTAGAAGCATTTAATCCCATTGGATTGATCAAAGAATTTAAAGCTACAGCCCCAAGTCCTAAAGATGTTTTGGTTAGAAAATCTCTTCGGGTATAATTTTTATTTTGATGATCACACATGTTTCAGGTTTTATCTTTTCATATACATTTCATCCATATTAAATATGGTATTCGCAACAATTGTCATTGCCGCCATTTCAGAAGGAGTAAATTTATTTGGTAATCGGTAATCCCCAACAGATAAAAAAGCATTTGCACCATTAATATCTTTTTTGAATTTTTTATATTCCTTATTATAAAGAGCTGACAACAATTGTACCTCTTCTATGGAAGGCTTTCTACTCAATGCCAATTGAAAGCCTAGAGAAATTTGTTCATCTAAACTATCTTCCCCTTTCGTTTTCATCCTATATGCCATCGCCCTGGAAGCTTCTACAAACTGAGGATCATTGAGCAAAATAAGTGCTTGCAAAGGTGTATTGGTTCTCTCTCTGCTGATCATACAAATATCTCTTGTAGGCATGTCAAAGATTGTCAGATATGGAGGTGGAGAAGTTCTCTTGATAAAGGTATACATACTCTTTCTATATTGCTTTTCATCGTGATCCTGTTCATATTTTTTAAGATAATCTGAAAAATTCCCTTTTTCCAGCCAAAGCCCCTCTGGTTGATATGGCCTGACAGATGCTCCGCCGATCTCACTGTTATATAGACCGCTTGATTTTAGTGCATTGTTACGAATAAATTCAGCTTGCCTTCTATAGCTCGGTGCTCTTGCAAGAAGCCGATTGTCAGGGTCAAGTTCTCTCAATTCTTTTGAACCAATTGAACTTTGTTTATAGGTACTGCTGGTAACCATTTTTCGAATTAGTTTTTTAACATCCCATCCTGATTCCATAAAATCGACGGCCAGCCAGTCTAATAATTTTGGGTGTGACGGTAAAGATCCCTGATTACCAAAGTCGTTTGCAGTTGCTACCAGGCCTATGCCAAATATCATTTGCCAATATCGGTTAACCGCTACACGTGCTGTAAGTGGATTATTTTTGTCAAATAGCCATTTGCTTAGACCCAATCTGTTTTCTGGATACTCCGTTGAAAATTCAAGAATTGTCTCGGGGGGTGCTCTAAGAACTTCTGATTTGGGCTTATCATATTCACCGCGTTCCAGGATATAAGTTTTTCTTTGCGGTTCCATTTCTTCCATCACCATTATCTCTTTAATGGAATCAATTATTCGCAATTTATTTTTATACAAGTTCTTTAGTTCAGCGGTCTGATTTAAATAATTCGGTTCATTTGGACTCCAAACAACAGGTTCTTTACCTAACGCTGATTGTTCATAGACTGAAGGAACTTGTATAGGGAGTATCTCACTGCTATAAATAGATAGCTGATCAAGCATACCTATAAAAATGCCATTATCTCCGGTCTGCCCACGAGGAGATTTCCCAACAATCAGGTCTCCTTTATTCTTTGGTATGATAGTTTTATACAAGCGATCATATTCTATATTCTGTGGTGTATCATTGCCATTGATATAAATATGCAGGCCTGAAGCTTTTGCAGAACCATCATAGGTCAATAAAACATGTGTCCATTCTCCAAGAGGTATGGGTTCAATGGTTTTAACCTGGATATAATTATTAGGAAGTGCACTTATCAAACGTGATGATATATGTCCTTCAGCATCAAGGTGCAGATCCCAACCTCTATAGATCTGATGTTTCCCTGATGAATTTCCAATAATTGTCATGGTCTTTCCCTCTGTAGCTCGTTTATTTGGATTGACCCATATAGAAATTGAAAAAGGTTCGTAAATTTCAATTGCTTTTAATTCGGTTAGGTCAATTCTGTCATATTGATTATCAAATTTTGGAGCCAGACCGAACTTTCCATTTACCAATTCCACATCTTTCCCTATTTTTGAGTTGGGAACTCCGTCGAGATAGACAATGTCCTTCTTTTTTACCTTCTTTTTTGAAGTTTTTTCAAAGGAATGATGAAGAACAGATTTTGTTGGTTTGAACTGAGTAGAATTTTTAAAATCTGCATTATTGGCAAATTCATTCCTTTTTGAACTGACAAACCTTTCCAATGAATCGATCTTTGAATTTATCAAGGCAATATTTTTGTCTTC
>Ga0164313_10005864_pt1 | contig 10850 bp, 9 predicted proteins | sample GuaBasSedimGuay4_FD_113735 | JGI IMG/M metagenome (GOLD analysis project Ga0164313, IMG submission 113735) | Subseafloor sediment microbial communities from Guaymas Basin, Gulf of California, Mexico - Guay4, Core 4569-4, 0-3 cm | ecosystem: Environmental > Aquatic > Marine > Hydrothermal vents >...
CGAGAAGAGCTCGCCCTAAAGATGCACTGGATTTGGTTAGAGTAGCTAAAGACATGGATAGTTGTTGCAACCTAATTGCATTTTACCGGTTCTCTTTTTTTGTCTGAAGAAACTCTCTGGCTCTTTTTGTTACTTTACACTCAATGCTGTTAACTTAATGATGTAGCGCAGAGCTTCAGCTCTGCTTGTACACATTTTGGCAGGTCTAAAGACCTGCGCTACATTACATGGAGCTGTCTACCACCTTAAGTTAATGACATTGACTTTACACTATACGCACAATATATGCCATAAATTATGTGCGCAGAGTTTTCAAGCCGCAACAGCGCCCACAATGTGCAGTTAGTTCAGACGCTACGCGCGCGTCGATATCATACAGATAGCCATTGCACAGCTCAATTTTTTAACAAACTGTAAAAAATCCTGACACCCACAACCCCAAACACCTTCCCTTTTCTTTACTCAGCAATTATCTGTATCATGTTTTCTTCAATAAAATCAGGACATATTCACAATACTTTCGCTTTTGGCACAGGCTTTGCTCCAACAAAAACTGATCCTGAGCTTACATTAGAAATATGTACAATTCTTGACCTTTGATCCGGTTTGGTTTACATTTAGTAGAGATAAAGTGTACTGGATTCTAACTTGACAAGCAGCACAAAACCGGGAGCAGGTCACGGGTAAGGAGACGTAAAATGAATACCACTTCAGCAATGAGTACCCCTTTGGTAATGTTGGTCGATGATGAGGTCGGTTTTGTAGAAACCATGACCAAACGCCTGAAAAAAAGAGATTTGGAGGTAATTACAGCCTTTAGTGGTAAAGAGGCATTGGAAACCCTGGCGGAACACCATAACGTTGATGTGGTGATCCTGGATGTCAAGATGCCGGGTATGGATGGGATCGAAACCCTGAAGAAAATGAAGGTTGCCCACCCGTTAATCGAAGTCATCATGCTCACCGCCCATGCCACGGTAGAATCAGCCATTGAAGGAATGAGGTTTGGCGCTTTTGATTACCTGATGAAACCCTGTGCCATGGAAGAATTGATGGGCAAAGTTCATGAGGCTACACGGAAAAAGCGGAATCACGATGAAAAAATTCAGGAAGCCCACATTAAAGAAATTCTAGCAAAACGCGGGTTTTAGGTGGTACGAATATGACGAAAGATAACCATTTGACCGATCATTATTTGCATTCATTGAACCGCAATATCATCCTGATCATCATCATCGTCTCCATCATTCCCCTGCTGCTTGTCAGCATTACGATTTACGGTCAATTTCGTGCTTCCTATCATGAAAAGGTCTACGACCACCTTCGTGAACTGGTTCAAAGCCATTCTCAGAACATCGACAATTACTTACAGGAAAAACTCAGCGACATCCGCTTTTTAACCGATAGTTGTGGTTGGGAAAATCTGGCAGACGAACCCTTCCTGCAAGAGCGTCTGGCTGTGCTCCAAAAAGATTTTGGTCAGGATTTTGTTGACATAGGCGTTGTCACTGCCCTTGGCGAACAAATTGCCTATGCAGGACCTTTTAAATTAGGTAAGGCCGATTACTCGAATGCAGAGTGGTTTCGTAAATCAATTCAAAGCGAATATTTCATCAGCGATGTCTTTTTAGGGCTCAGGGGCCTGCCCCACTTTATCATTGCGGTGCGCAATAATCTGGGAAATGGTCATTGGATCTTACGGGCGACCATCGACTTTGTCGCATTCACCACCTTGGTTGAAAATATCCGCCTCGGCCAAACCGGCTTTGCGTTTATCTTGAACAAAGAGGGAAAACTGCAAACCACGCCCATGGCACGGCCTACTATGGGTAGTATTGACAGTAAAACCCTTTATGAAGAATTTTATGCAAAATCCCACGTTTTCCCCGGAAAGATCCGTATTACAACTAAATCGTACAACTCCCAGGATAAAAACATCTACATTGCGGCTCCCATCAAAAACGGAGACTGGTTGTTTGTATACCAGCAACGGATGGCCGATGCATTTGCCGACCTGCGTAAAACATTCATGATGACGACGGCCCTGATGTTTGTTGGTGTGATTGGCATTATCATCATGGCCTTTACCCTCTCCAAGATGATTATCGGACGTGTCGCCAAAGCGGATTCAGAAAAGCAGATGATGAGTAAAAAAGTTGTTGAAACCGGCAAACTTGCCTCGGTAGGGGAATTGGCCGCCGGCATCGCCCACGAAATCAACAACCCCGTCGCCATTATGGTGGAGGAAGCCGGTTGGATGGGAGATTTGCTGGAAGAAGAAGAATTTGAAAAAAGTGAAAATACCGACGAATTCGAAAGGGCCATCGCCCAGATTAAAACCCAGGGGAAACGATGCAAGGAAATTACCCATAAATTACTCAGCTTTGCCCGCAAAACCGACACGACTGTTGAGGACGTGAATATAAACGAGTTGTTAGAGGAACTCGTGGCGCTTGCATCTCAGCGGGCCAAATACGGCATGGTGGAAATAGAGACCGATTTTCAGCAAAATCTTCCTTCTTTAAGAGCTTCCATATCTGAGTTGCAGCAAGTTGTTTTTAACCTGATCAACAACGCTATCGATGCCATGGGTCACGATGGCGGTACGTTGACGATATCGTCGCATCAGAGAGGAAATGACCTTACCATTGTAGTATCCGATACAGGAGAAGGAATCCCCGAAGCCAACCTGGACCGAATATTTGATCCCTTTTTCACTACTAAACCGGTGGGCAAGGGAACCGGTCTGGGCCTTTCGATCTGTTATGGAATTATTGAAAAAATGGGTGGAAAACTCGAAGTGAGCAGTACGGTGGGAACGGGTACCACCTTTTCAATCTCCCTTCCGTTTCAAACGGATTCCGACAGACAACCGGAAGTAATAGAAAACCCTGAATTAATGAAAAAATGACCCGTAAAACTAAAATCATAAATTCCGATCCTGTTCGTCTTCTTCTAATCGACGATGAAAAAGATTTCGTAGATATTGTGTCAAAGAGGCTCAAGCGAAGGAATATGGATATCTCCAAGGCGTATAGCGGCACAGAGGCTATTCGGGTGCTTCGCGGTCAAGAGTTTGATGTGGCGGTCCTGGATTTGAAGATGGAGGACATGGACGGTATCGAAGTGCTTAAAGTGTTTAAAATGATGGATCCCCAATTGGTTGTCATCATGCTGACCGGGCATGGATCAGCTAAAGATGCCGGACTGGGAATCAAGCTGGGGGCTTTTGATTACCTCACCAAACCGTGTGAACTGGAAGACTTGGTGGAAAAAATCATGGAGGCGTATGCGCATCGCAAGCGGGACGAAAGGGGAATAGATGTTTCTTAAATCAAAATGGTTTCTGCTTGGCGTGGCGGTTGTTCTCTGTGTCGTTGTTCTATTGCTGCCCAGACCGGAAGGAACCAGATTTACAATAAAAGGCGATAGCAACCACTTCTTTTTTCAGCATATCAAAGATGATTTTAAGCTTATCGACAACGCAGGCAACTCAACGCAAGAATATATGGTTGAGGTCAAAAGCCCGAAGACGTTTAAATCTCCGGGAAAATACCTGCAAGAAACGGCTGAAAGTCTGAAATTGAAAGACCTGCAGATTGACTATGTAGACGGCCTTTCGCCTAAAGCAAAGCGTTTTCTGGCTCTTCTGGCCATGTTGATTTTTCTCTTTGTGGCCGAGCCCATTCCCCTCGAGATCACGGCCATCTGTATCGGTGTCTTTCTCGTGATTATGGATATTGGAAATGTAAAAGATGCGTGGGCGCCTTATATGCATCCGGTGGTGGTTTTTATCATGTGCTGCCTGATTTTTGCCATTTCCCTGGAAAAAGCAGGGCTGACCAGGCGCCTGGGATATTTTATTATTAAAAAGGCCGGGGACAGCGTTACCAAGTTCACCTTTATCATTGCCATCAGCTTGGGCCTGGCATCTTCTTTCATGCACGATGCCGCCGCCTGTGCCGTGGGAATCGTGACCATGCTGCCGTTGATGCGGGCGGTCAATATCGAGCCCCATTCCGATACGGCAAAATTCATGATGCTATCCCTGCCGTTTGCCTGCTCTTGCGGCGGCATGGGCACCCTGGTGGGTGGTGGTCGCAACATGGTGGCTGCCGCATTCCTGCTTGAATTCACCGGCATAGAAATTACCTTTTTCGACTGGATCAAGTATGCCATGCCGGCTGCCATTGTTACCGTACCAATTGCCGTTGGTATTGTATGGTTGGTTTTCCGGCCGGATCCCAAATTCAAAATGCCGAAATTAGATGAAGAATTGGGGCCATGGAGCCTTGTTGAAAAAAAAGCCCTGGCAATTATTGGTCTTTCATTCATTCTTTGGCTGACCAAGGGGCTTCATGGTATAGATTATTCCGTTACCGGCATGCTGGGTGTTACCGCACTGGTTCTGGCCGGTGTTCTGGAATGGGAAGATATTCACAAAAACCTGGAGTGGGGCACGGCTCTGTTTATTTTTGGTGGTGGCATTTCACTGGGTCTGGCCATGGGAGCTTCAGGGGCGGCCGCTTATTTCGCCCATCTTTTTTTCCCCCTGGTTCAGGGAGGCGGCTGGCTGGTGCTTTTTATCGGGGTAGCCGTTTTCGGTGCCCTGGTAACCAATGCTATGGCCAACGTCGCTGCCGCGGCTTTGATATTGCCGATTGTGATACCCATTGCCCAACTTGAAGGGGTGAATCCCATTGTGATGGCATTGTGTCTTGGGTTGGCCACCTCTTTTGCCATGCTGTTGGTGATTGGCTGCCCTCCAAATGCCATAGCGTATAGCTACCGGTATTTTAGAGCGTCCGATCTGACAAAGGTAGGCCTTGTTGCCACACCCATTTTGTTGAGCGTTTTGGTTCTTGTGGCAGGGGTATGGTGGAAAATATTGGGGCTCGTATGAAAACAGGCGACAACCATAAACGTCAACCCATCCGTCTTCTTCTGGTGGACGATGAAGATCACTTCCGTCAAACCATTGCCAAACGTCTGGCCAAAAGAGGCCTAAATTGCGATCAGGCGTCCAACGGGAATGAATGCCTGTCGATTCTCGAGAAAAAGGCGATGGATGTGGTGATTCTGGACGTCAAGATGCCCGGTATGAGTGGTATCGAGGTCTTACAAAATATCAATGCCACATATCCTGCAACCGAGGTAATTTTACTCACAGGGCACGCCACAACTTTCGATGGCATTGAGGGGATTAAATCCGGTGCCTTTGACTACTTGATGAAACCTATCGAGCTGGAACATCTTTATAATAAAATAATTCAAGCTTACGATAAGATTCAAAGAATAGCGGCCGAGCAAAAGGAATCCGAATACAGAAAGCAAATGGAGCAGCAGATGATTGCCACCGAACGGCTGGCATCCCTGGGCACTCTGGCGGCCGGTGTGGCGCACGAGATAAACAACCCCCTGGCCATTATCAGAGAATCGGCAGGATGGATGCAGCAATTGTTTGCCAGAGATGAACTGAAAGACATGCCCCGCCGTGATGATTTTACAAAGGCGTTGGATAAGGTGGAAAAAAGCGTCGAGAGAGCGAGCCGGATCACCCATCAGCTTTTGGGGTTTGTTGGAAAATCAGGATCGGCGGTCTCGGAAGTGAACGTGACGGAATTGGCAGAAGAGGCTATTCGACTCATCACGCATGAAATTAAAAACAAGGACATTGAAATTGTACGCCGCATGGATCCATCACTGAGCCCTATCCAAAGTGATCCTTATCAGTTACGGCAGGTATTGCTGAACCTGCTGACCAATGCCATTCATGCCATAAAATCCGCCGGCACAATTACCATTGCCACAGAAGATGTCGGCGACAGCCAGATGATCACGGTCAGCGATACCGGGGGAGGCATCCCCCGGGAGAATCTGGCTAAAATATTCGAACCGTTTTTCAGTACAAAGCCCCCCGGGGAAGGGACCGGGTTGGGCCTTTTTGTCACCCGGGGTATCATTGAGAAACTGGATGGTACCATTGAGGTAGAAAGTAAGGTTGGATTGGGAACCAGTTTTTGTATTCGGATGCCGAAACTTTTAAAAAGAACCGAAGGTTTTGAAGAAAGTTTCAGCCAAAAATGGGTTGAAAAAATAAGGGCTCGCGCAAAAAAAACTTAACAGAATTGGCGTTCAGATTTGGTTCAGGTTTGCAGAGTAGACAGGAGAAAAAATCATCATGATTAAAATACCGATCCGAGTCTTGTTAGTTGATGATGAAAAAGATTTTGTAGAAATACTTAGCCTCAGACTGGAAGAGGCGGGCGAAATTGTTACCCCGGCCCATAGCGGCCGGGAATGTCTTGATATTTTAGAAACAAAGGAGATCGATGTGGTGATACTGGACATTTTAATGCCGGGTATGGATGGCATCACCACTCTCAAGGAAATAAAAAACAGGTTTCCCCTGGTTGAAGTCATTATGCTGACCGGTCATGGCAGCACAGAAAGCGCGGTGAAAGGCATGAAATTGGGGGCTTTTGATTATCTTTTAAAACCGGCCCATTTCGGGGAATTAACAGCCAAGATGGAAGCGGCCCTTAAAAGAAAAGATGAGCAGGCCGAGCGAATTCGAAAAGCCGAAGTTAAATTTCTTTTACGAAGAGGTGGTGATATATAGAAACTGATTTCGTAAAAGCTCGAAATCAGTTGGTTTTAAGTTTAAGTGTTAGGTTTTAGGATAAGGTGAGGGGTTGGTGAGTTTTGAAAATATGGGGAAAAATAAGCCTTCGTACCCGTATGTACGTAATTTTGATTGCTCTGGTGTTGATTACCATGGCCGGAGGTATGGTTACCGTCTGGTACACCTATCAAATGGAACACCTGCTGACCTCTGTTACAGAAAAAAATATCGCGGCCTTTCAAACAGCAGAGGCCCTTGAGATTGCTCTGGTAAACCAGAAGGGTTTTGTATCCTATTATTTTATCGAGGGTGACCCCGAATGGTTGCGGAAGCTGGGTGAATTTCGCCAGATTTTCAAAGAGCGGTTAAATGATGCTCTGCAGATGGCTGAAAGCGAGCGTGAAAAGGAGGCTCTTTACCGGATCAAGACCGAATATATCCAGTACATACGCGTCAAAGATCGTGTCATCTCCTACTATCAGTCAGGTAATCGTGAAGCCGGCATCGCCCTTCACCGGCAGGTCCGTGACCATTTTTTTACCGTGCTGAGATTTTGTCATGAGTATAAAGAATTCCATGAAGAAAAAATCCTACTGGCAAAATCGAACAGCAAGAGCCAGGCCGTAAATCTCAGAATTATTGCTATAACAGCCGTATGCGCAGGCTTTTTGCTGGCTATTCTCCTGGCAGTTGTTCTGGTATCCCAGATTCTGGGTCCGGTGCGTCGCTTGACGGTTGAAGTCGGCAGCGAGGGGGATACTACTCCGGCGGGTGATGAGGTCAAAGCCCTCAGTCACAGCGTGCGAGGCTTGATCCAGAATGTGGATCATACCCAGTCTGAGCTTGAAAAAAGTCGTGAATCCCTTTTGCAGGCAGATAAAATGGCTTTGGTGGGAAAGCTTGCCGCCGGGATGGCCCACAGCATTCGCAACCCGTTTACGTCGGTGAAAATGCGTCTGTTCAGCCTGGACCGGTCCCTGAAACTTACCGACGCCCAGAAGGAAGATTTTGATGTCATCTCGGAAGAGATTCGTCATGTTGATACCATCGTGCAGAATTTTCTCGAATTTTCCAGACCCCCGAAACTCAAGATCCAGTCCATCAGCCCTTCAATGGTTGTCGATCAATCCATCGCGCTTTTAAAGCATCGCTTAAAATCCTATAATGTCGATGTAGCCATTGAGCGTGAGCAATCTCTGCCTGAAATCGATGCGGATCCCGAGCAGCTCAAGGAAGTCATTGTCAACCTTGTGGTGAATGCGTGCGAAGCCATGGAAAAAGGGGGTTTAATTGTCATTCGAGAGCAGGAATCGATGGCTCGGTCAAAAGACAGGGCCGCCGTAATTAGTGTGAGTGACAATGGTCCGGGAATCCCTGAAGCGATAAGGGAAAAGGTGTTGACACCTTTTTTTACCACCAAAGAAGAAGGTACCGGGCTGGGGTTAAGCATTGCCGTTCGCATTATCGAAGAACATAACGGACAATTGGAAATCGAATCAAACCAGAGCGGAGGCGCTACGTTTAGCCTCTTCTTGCCGGGTTAGGAATCAAGTGATGAGCACGATACTGATCATTGACGACGACGACCAGCTTCGAAATAGTTTTCATAAACTTTTGTCGGAAGAGGGTTACACGGCGGAAGGTGCCGCCTCGGGTGAAGCGGGTCTTGAAATCGTTCAAAACCAATCACCGGATCTGGTGATCGTCGACGTCCGGCTGCCGGGGATGAATGGCCTGGAAACCTTTGAAGCCATTCACGCTTTAGAGCCCAAGCTTCCGGTCATTATCATGACCGCTTACGGGACCACCGAAACCGCCATTCAGGCCACCAAAATGGGGGCTTTTGACTATATTCTGAAACCTTTTGAAATCCCCGGCATGCTGGCGGTTATTAACCAGGCACTGGAAGCCGGCCGTTTTATGCGTACACCGGTGCAAATGGATGCTTCACCGGATGAAGCAACCAAGGAAGCCATTATCGGGCGCAGTAAATCCATGCAGGATGTTTACAAGGCTATCGGGCGCGTCTCTACTGCCGACGCAACGGTGCTGATCCGGGGAGAGTCCGGCACTGGCAAGGAACTGGTGGCCAGGGCCATATATCAGCACAGCCTGCGGGCCGAAAAACCGTTTCTGGTGATCAACTGCGTCGCCATTCCAGAGAATCTCCTGGAAAGTGAACTATTTGGTTATGAAAAAGGCGCTTTTACCGGGGCCGTGCATCGCCGGGTGGGTAAAATCGAGCAAGCCAACGGCGGCACCGTGTTTCTGGACGAGATCGGCGATATGCCCTTTAGCATTCAAGCCAAAATACTGCGATTGCTCCAGGAAAGAAGTATCGAACGCCTGGGCGGGCGTGGTACCATACCGGTTGATGTACGCATTCTGGCAGCTACCAATCGAGATCTGGAGGCATCCCTGGCGGAGGACCGGTTTCGTGAGGATCTGTACTACCGGCTTAAAGTGGTAACGATTTCACTTCCGCCCCTGCGCGAACGCCGGGATGACATACCGTTGCTGACAGACTTTTTCCTCTCGCGCTATGCCACCGAACTGGACATCGAAAACCCCGGAATTATGAGAGATGCTGTTGCAACTTTAAACAGCCTTCAGTGGCCGGGTAATGTTCGTGAGCTGGCCAATACCATTCAAAAGGCCTTAATCTTCAGCCGGGGGGCACCTATTCAGGCCGAGGATGTTGTTCATGCCCTAAGTGGTGAAAAAGGTTCCAGGGCTGCTGATCCACAAGCAGCCGAAGACGTCATTCGCCGCTGGATGCACAAATCATTGACTTCGGAAACCGAAAAGCATTCCTTTGAAAATATAATGGATCAGCTAGCCGCCATCCTGGTCAGTAAGGCCTTGAATTTGACCGATGGCAACCGCACCCGGGCGGCCAAGCTGCTCGGACTCTCCCGCCCCACCTTACATTCCAAAATAGAAAAATATGGACTCAGGTTTAAAACATCCGTTGATGAAGAACACCGAGAGTAGCCTTCATTCCGTCATTTAAAGCCTGATCCTTTGGGCCAGGTCAGAGATGTTTGGCTACGTCGATGGCGGTAATTACTGAAATCCGAAGCACGAAATTCGAAATCCTAAACGGTTCGACAGGCTCACCGCCCTGAGCAACGTCGAAGGGCAATACCTAATGATCCAAATTCAAATGATCAAAACAAGATCTTGGAGATACAAGTTCAAGCGCTCTGTTTGAACCGCAACAGCAAGCGCATTCCCCGTGGCTTGTCGAAGATCCCGGTTTGTCGGGGCCACGGGGTTCTTCAGTCATTTGAGCATTTGATATTTGGATTTGTTTCGTATTTCGATATTCGGATTTAGAATTTATCACACGCTGAATGTGCATAACATTAACTCCTATAGGGTTGAATCAGCGCCGGGTCCTTTAGACCCGAGTATCTACGTGATTTTACTATTTGTAAAATTCTCCGACATCAAGACGGTATTGCTTCTCATGAAGAGTCTATCTGTAAATAAGTAAAAATCAATATTTACAGATAGATAAATGCGCACACATCCCCTTGAAAACTCTGGCACACCCCTTGCAACTATATCGTTTCAGAAGGTAGATCGACAAATTCTATTGGTCTGAAATCAACCCCATAAAAGCAAGGAGGATAAATCATGAAATTCAAATCCATTACAAAAACGGTGTTGGTCTCTCTCTTGTTGGGAGCCTGTATCCTTGTACCGACGTCAGTTATAGCGGCACAGGAAGCACTGAAGTACAGTTGTTCCAACCAGGTGTATGCGGCAGTTTCAATGGAACAGGTTGAGGCGTTTACAAGATCAACCGGGATCAAAGTAAATGTGAAAACAGCTTCTTCCGATTCCTGTTTCAACAACCTTGGAAGAATGTTTTGCGATATTGCCAGCACGGCCCGAAAATTGCGTGATCGCCATGAGGTTTTTGGATACAAGGAATATCCATTTTGCAAAGATCCCATCGCCGTGATCGCCAGAAAAGAATGTGGCGTCGACAGCGTTACCGAAGAACAGCTGCAGGATATCTTTGCCGGTGTGATTACGAATTGGAGAGAAGTAGGCGGGGTAAACCTGCCGATTATGATTGTCGCACCAAGTGACGATACAGCGGCTCACAAGAATTTCAGGCGACAGGTCATGAAGCGCAAGGATATCGCGCATGACTTCATGGCCTATGACTCCACTATGGTCATCGAGGCTGTGAAACACTTCCCGTGCGGCA
>Ga0164313_10005865_pt1 | contig 10850 bp, 11 predicted proteins | sample GuaBasSedimGuay4_FD_113735 | JGI IMG/M metagenome (GOLD analysis project Ga0164313, IMG submission 113735) | Subseafloor sediment microbial communities from Guaymas Basin, Gulf of California, Mexico - Guay4, Core 4569-4, 0-3 cm | ecosystem: Environmental > Aquatic > Marine > Hydrothermal vents...
GAATCATCATAGCCACAAGACCGATTGCACCCTGTATCGGTAAATCCAGATCAAGAGATGTTATCATCACCATGGCAACCCCGATACAAATACTAACCAAAACAGGTAAAACGGTAACCGATAACTTGAGATCGACGTGCAAGCCTTTTGCCAGAATTTCCAAATAATCGCGAATAAACAACAATAGCACCATAATGCAACCCAAGGGCACCAAGGTAGCAAACAGATTGACTGGTATTCCAAGTGACACTGTTAATTCAGGCGTTTCGAAAGCAAATACAGCACTTCTCCAAATAACCAGTAAGAGGACAACAATACTGTTAAAACATGCGATACTGTCTAATACCAATTGTCCACGAGGTTTGAGAAGACCTGAAAGGACTTCTACCTTGACGTGCGATTTGGTTGCCTGGGTATACCCTATTGAAAGGAAAACTAGAACAACCATTGTCAACTCAATAATTTCGATAGTTCCAGCTATGGGACTATTAAAAAAATACCGCAAAACTACATCAATCGTTGAGAGTCCTATCAGCACAATCAGACAGGCGCTGCCGACATAACCAAGTATTCTTGCCAAAGTATTGAGGCGCTCCATTTTACTGATTAACTTCAAAAGTGTTTGATCTGCATCATCTCTAAAGTCGGTCTCGTTTATCATTTTTGTCCCCTCAAACTGGGCAGTGATCGTCGTTATCTGACAGTACCGTACATAGATACCCTGCTGATCAGGGTCAACAAATTGACCGGACCCATCATACAGGAATGCTCGGCAACATCTGTATCCCTACCTAATAGAGATCGCGCCCGGAGTATTTGCCATCATTACCAGCCTGTTCCACAGTGCTCATTTACATAAAGCTAATTGCTATAGGCCTCAATCAAAGGAGTGCCGTACTTTAATTCCAGTTTTTTAAATTCAGCCTCAATTTTATCTACGTCCGAAGCTTCAATTTTCATTCTTCGGCCAACATGCTTCTTGTTAACTTCCTGCCAGATTTTGTCCATCTTGGCCAAATCGTTGGGTGAAAGGAAATATGATTTCCCTCCCATTGATTCCTCATATGTTTTTTTCGCCCGTATCGTTCCTTCCCACCAGAATTTATTGAATAGATTAAGCGCCACATCACGATTAACCTCTTCAAAAATATTCTGAACATCCTTTGGCAACTTTTCCCACACCTTTTTATTCATAACCATACCAAATGCTGAATAGCCCAAGGTGGCAGGCGTAATATGGTGAATAACCCTGCCAAGTTTGCGGTCGGTCAAGAGTGTGTAAGTGGTAAGTGAGCCATCCAGAACACCCTTTTGCAATGCCATATAGACCTCGGGAAAAGGCATTCCGACAGGTACTGCACCCAACTTTTCCAGCTTTTTTGATAGCAGACTAAAAACCATCATTTTTAAGCCGTTCAGATCATCCAATTTTTTTATCGGCACCTTTGATGTTCCGATTACAGCTGGAGAAGAAAGGTGAACAAATAGTACTTTTACATCTTTCAACTCATCTCGTGCCTGCGGTACATTTTGAAAGAGCTCGTTATACATAAAGGTACTATCCTTGATAACGATGCTTGGCGTAGAGAAAGAGGAGATGTTCTCAAGAATCGGAAATTGCCCTGACTTTCTATCCAAAGGAGTCTCTCCCATATCTGCAATACCTGCCGTTACTGAATTATAGATTTCTGCCTGCTTGCTTAAAGCTTGTGCAAAATAGGGGAGTATCTTGACTTTACCTTCAGATCGCTTTTCTATCTCAGCGATCCATGGTTTAATGGCCTTTACCCAGCGTTGGTGTGTCGGCGGGATGGCCAGATTGAGAGTTAGTTTAATTACCTCATCTGCATAACTTGAGGCTGTTGAGCCAATGGTAAACAAAATGCACAAAAAAATGATTCCGATAAGTTTCTTTTTCATGTTACTCCCCCCTTTTTATGAGATCGTTATTAGTGACTAATCGAAAGCCACCGGAGATGACTTTAACTTTTGTAGACCAATTGCATATTTAAAGCTATCCTCAGGTGAATTGCGTCTTGTGGACAATCATGAACACATGCGTTGCAGTGCCAGCATTCCTCAGGATACATGACCACAGGTATCTCTTTAGGTTTTGAACCATAATAGACATCTGTGGGACAGATCTTGACACAAACGCCACATGCATTACATTTCTCTTTATCTATCACTGCCGGCATATTGACTCCTCGATTCCTTAACAAACAATTTAAAAAAAATAATATGATGTTTTTATGCTTTCATTATCCATTTCGGGACCGGTTGCCCATTTTCTTTTTTGACGGCAAGCGTCTGAGCACCTATAATAGGATTTTCAAAGGGAAAATCTGTACGACGGTGGTACTGTCGGGTCTCCTTCCTTTCCCTGGCGGCAACGAATGTAATCTCACCAATGTCGAAGAGATTCAATACCTCAACACAGCGCATCAGTTCGTGCTGATTTTGGGCCATAAGCACCTGGGGCACCTTTTTCTTCAGCCGCCTCAGGTGCTCCAGTCCTGCCGTCAGCAGCGTCTCAGATCGAATGAGTCCGCAATAGTCTGCCATTACCTGTTGGATTGCATTGTTGGCTTCCTGCCAGGTGGCGCCATCCGTACGATTCAAAACCGACTCTAACAATTCCTTGGCCGTGACTACAGGAATTTGAGCGCGTTTTTCATCTAATGGCTTTGCCTGTGCTGCAAAGGCGGCAGCGCTCTCTCCGGCAATACTGCCAAAAACCGCGGCACCGGCAATATAAAATGACATGAACTCATCTCCGGCAGCAAATAGTCCTGCTAAAGGAGTTTCACACTTTTCATTGTAGTTGATTCCTCCAGGAGTAATCAGACCATAGGTCATGAATTCAAATGGATGTTCTCTGGGATCCACGCCTTCCTCTTTGAAAAAGTCAAGGATGGGTGTGTTTGCTTCATGTATCAAGAAGTGCTTCATGTACTCGTAATCTTCATCTGAAATATCAGAGAGGTCCATATACAAGGGTCCTCTTCCAGACTTTTGATAGTTTTCGTGCAATTCCGGATAAAAGTGTGCAGGCATTTCATTCCCGGGATCTATCTGAATACCATTCGGATCTCTAAAAACACCCGTCCATGACCCCCTCCCGTTTCTTGCAAAATACTTGGGACCGGACCATCGATCATTTAGTTCCATGTCGGTGAGTTCACAGCCTGCTCGATACGCCATGGCACGACCATCACCGGTATTGACCGGTGAGGTGCTTGTATTGAATAGCGATCCGGTATTTTGCGGGAAAAGGCGCATGCATTTCCCGGTTGCAAGAATCACAGCTTTAGTTTTGAAAACCAGTAGTTTCGGATTCCTGACATCAAAACCTATCGCGCCTGCGATTGTGCCGTTATCATGGATCAGATCAAGGATCATAACCCGGTTGATGATTTTGGCACCTGCTTTTTTAGCCTGTTTGGTGAGCTTTACCTTTGTGTTTTGTCCGCTAAAATGCAACATGAAGTTAGGGTACCCGGGGATTGAATGCCCAGCAAATTCATATCTCCCTTCATATTTCATAGGGATGCCCCAGCTGTCCCAAAGTTTCACTAAATCATATGCATTTTCCCAGAAAGTTTTGGTAACTGCCTGGGACATTTTCCCTATTTTGTTAAAGAAACCTGGTAGCTCGCCCTGGACATCCGGTATGTGGCACATGAAATGGTCGTTGCCCATGCCCGCATCACCACTTCTCAAGGTATGTGATTTGTCAATAACGACAACCTTGGCGCTCTGCTCACTGGCCCGTATAGCAGCACACAAACCAGCCGGCCCACCACCGATGCAAAGGACATCTGCCTCTACCTGTTCAACATTTAGTCTTGCATCATTCATTTAGGTCCTCTCCCTTCCTAATTTCGGACTTTGAAATGGGTTTTTACCTCCCAAAATTTACTTTCGGATCTCTTCTATCCATCAGGGAAGTAAAAATTTCGTTATCTAATAGATCCCGGTTTCCTGTTGCCGACCGAAGTTCTATAATTTCAATCCATTTCATCTATTATTTCGTACGTATTATTCATCTATATTACAGTACAGCTTACACAAACCGTACCAAAATTGAACTTTCCGTAAATACAGGGGCTTACCAATTCTTAGTTGACAGTAATTCACAATAATGGTAATTTGTTTTATTGTATTTGTTAATTCTGTCGTATTTAATAATTGTATTGTGCGCCAATCCAAAACAAACAGTGAATGAAATGGTTATGAACGATAACGATTTTTTCCGCCAGGCGACAATGTGCATATGCGGATATTTAGACTTCGGACAAGGCATGCAACGGCTTTTACATTATCTTAAGTCTTTTTTACCCGGAGACATAATGTCACTAAGTTTATATGAGCCCGAGTTCGGCGGCATTAAAGTAAAGACAGTAGTCACTGCTTCTGAAGTAAAATACCCTGAAACAATAATGCCCCTATCTTCGGACACCAGAGCATTAATGGAAGGCAAGGCTTGGCCGCAGTCAAGGATCGTAAATTGTCCGGAATTAGATCCTGTCGTCAACGATCTCCTACCTGCCTATAAACATATGAATCTCCTATCTAACCATGAAGATACAGACCTTTCACTGTTACTCATACGCCTGACTACCGAAGGATTGAGAATAGGAACTGTGGCTCTTATAGCAGAAGGGAGAAACAGATATTCAGAGGAGCATCTACGCTTGTTTTCCATGTTAAATGATCCTTTTGCCACCGCTTTCTCTAATTCCATCAAGTATCAAGAAATCATCAGGCTTAAGGATTTGCTAGCCGATGACAACCAGTATCTCCAACGGGAACTTCAACGTCTCTCTGGTGATGAAATTATTGGTAAAGATTTTGGGTTGAAAGGTGTTATGGAAATGGTTCGAGAAATCTCCCAGCTAGACAGCCCGGCGTTGATCCTCGGTGAGACGGGTGTGGGGAAAGAAGTCATAGCTCACACCATTTATAAACTTTCTCACCGCAGAAATGGCCCTTTTATTAAAATCAACTGCGGAGCTATACCGCCAACCCTTATAGACAGTGAACTATTTGGTCATGAAAAAGGGGCTTTTACCGGTGCCATAGCCCGTAATCGCGGCTGCTTTGAAAGGGCCGACAAAGGCACTATTTTTTTTGATGAGGTGGCCGAGCTGCCATTAAATGCCCAGGTTAGAATGCTTCGTGTACTTCAGGAGCAGGAAATAGTAAGGGTTGGAGGTTCCACACCGATCCAGGTCAATAATAGGATTATTGCGGCCTCCCACCAGGATCTACAGGGCCTGATCAAAAAGGGGAGGTTCCGAGAGGACTTGTGGTTCAGGCTCAATGTATTTCCTATCCAAATACCGCCTTTAAGAGAGCGAAAAGAAGATATTCCTGCGTTTGTCAGCTACTTAATCGAAAAAAAGTCAAAGGAGGTGCGGCTGCCAACACCGCCAACATTAGATAAAGGCGCCATGGAGAGGTTAATGGTCTACTCCTGGCCTGGCAACGTGAGAGAGTTAGAAAACGTAATAGAACGTGCTCTAATCCTGAGTAAAGGTGAACCACTTACGTTCCAAGATGTTGTTTGTTTTAATGATAATGATGAACAGTTTACCCCGCCACCATCTAACGACAAATTGCTCGAATTAAATGTGGTAATTTCCAGGCACATTCGGCACGCATTGAAGACATCAAAAGGGAAAATCAATGGACCGGGTGGAGCCGCCGAATTGCTCGGCATAAATCCGGGGACACTGCGACATAGAATGAAGACGCTTGGAATCCCTTATGGTCGGCTGCATAGTGCACCAATTGAATAAGGTTTTCAGGATAAATTAAATTTTCCGAGGCATGGTTGTTTGGTCTTTATGTGACAGAGAATCAAAATGAGAATAGCGATATTGACCTTGCTATTGTATTGGATGATAGTGAACAGATATCTTCTAATGCAGAAGTGAAATTAATGGTCATTAGATTCGGTAAAGAAACTATAATAGAACCACATCCTTTTACCAAAGATGAGTTTGATATTAATAGAAAAGGAAAAATTATTTCTCTGCGTTTCTACTTCTGTTCGATCAGTCTTCAAGTTCGACTCGGAAGCGGCAAGTATCATCCCCTTTTGGAATCAACTTGGAAAACCCCTTGAAATTGAATTTTGGATTCAAACCTTTCATCACTCCGCTTTCGTAAGATTCTAGAATGACATCACAAATTTCAGGTGTCTTGCAGAATGATTTGGCGACCGGGCAGGTTTTTACCTCTTTTTCAAAAACCCCGGGCGTTTTTTCGATATAGCCGTCATAAAAATTTGCAAAATTATTATCAATTACATCCTGCACTTTATGAACGTCAGTACAGTCCTTGAAATCGTCCGCTGTTGCTCCGGCTCTTTTCATCCAGTAGGAGGCCTCCATTTTGCCTTTCATGGTAAAGTCGGATTTAACCCGTTCTATGAATTCATCTCCGCCCACTTCTTTTCCGATTTTAAACAGGTCCATTATAAAATCGCCAAGAGCATTCATCCAGGCCTTATAATGTTTTCCCATCTCTTCTTCGCTAATCGGATACTTTTCATATTCCGGAGTTTCTTTCATCGTTCCTCCTTTTCGTCATTATTTGATCAGTGTCCCCTTTGGGGAAGGTTAAGAGCCCTTGACCGATCATCGAGGGAGTTACAGTTGAAACAAAGATCAGCTATCCATCTTTTGCATTTTGGTTCTTAGTTTTTCTATCGCGTCCCAATACGTCGGTTCGAAAAATAGAGATTGATTGATTGGGTATCGGGTTCCATTTTCATGGGTTATCTTTAATCCGGTTAAGAGACTGTCCAGTTTTCCTACAGGCAGTGAAAACGCCAATTCATCATCGCCGATCCCAGCGAGAATTCGTGCACCTCGGCCCGGTGTCGCAATCACAGCCTTGTTTTCAAGCATGGGCGTAACCATTTCCCGGTAACAGGATATGCCGAAATCTGCAGATGATTCTACTGCCGCACCCTCAGAATATACCATCGCTTGACCCATTCTGGACATCTGTGCAGGATTTCCATAAATAACGATAACATCAGGATCCTGAATGGTTTCGGACTCCAAAGGAGCTACAATCAGGGCTTTGGCTGAAATTTTTTCTTCTATCATCAGGGGGGAGTTTTCACCCAGGTTCTGCATTGCTGTTTCACGGTCTTTAATATATCCGGCATTGACGACAAAATCAGCATACTCATCCTTTTTGTTTAGACCCTCAGCCAGGTCTCCCCAACCTAAACTTAACAGCGCGGCAACGCAGTTAATGTTTTCCGGCTCAACAACAAACGAGTGTCCCCATTTTCGTACAATTGAAAGAATCTGACAGAACGCCATTTGTCCACCCCATTCACTGGGCCGTTTCACTCCTTCCGGAATGTTGTCAAGGTTGTCAACCCACTTTAAAGCAATGGGAGGCGTATGAACTCTCAGGTATTTATTAATGGTTGCAACTGCCTGTTTTATATCTGTCATCTTATTCTCCTAATACTGAATGCTACGTTCAAAAGCCTTTTACACGGGATGGTTTGAAACTTCTCGATAAAATCATAAAAGTGCCTATGCCCCCATGGCAGTTGAAACGGTATTGATAAAATTATAATAACCGACGATCGTCACGGTTTCGAAAAGCTGAGAGTCGGAAAAACCCGCTTCCCGCAACTCATCAAAGTCCTCTTGCATCACCTTGTAACTCTCTTTTGCGCATTTCACACAAAATCGAAGCAGCTTTATGACAGCGTCATCAAGTGTCGCATTTTCGAATCCTGTTTTTAATTGGTCGATCTCTTCTGCCGATATCCCCATCATTTTTGCCACTCTTTCATGCTCTCCGACACATATTTTGCATCCATTTTCCAGGGAAACAACGATGGCGATGTACTCCTTGATCTTGCTATCCAGTTCTGTTTTTGACACAAGCAGTGTTTTTATCATTTTGTCGGTCATTTCCATAATATCCGGCCGAGTGGCCAGAATTCGGATCAGATCACTGAGTTGCCCCGTAAGTGCTTCAAATTTATCGAACTGCTTTTTCGTTTTTTCGTCTACTTCATCCACTTTTGGAAGTTTGATATGCGCCATTTATAAACCCTCTCTGTTTTCCCATTATCAACCAGATAATCAATAATGGTGAAAAGATAGAAATTTAACAAGTTATGATATTTTCTTTTGTTCTGCTATGTCCATACAGCGATTCATTATAAAATCCATAAAAGTATCACATTTGTTCTCATATATTTTTTCTTTTATAAACCGTGAAGGCTCCTCAATGCTGAAATCAAAATCAAGAAGAGTTTTGCACTCGGTTGAGTGAAATTTATCAATAAAATCGCGATAAAGTTCATTAACCAGGGCAATGGCTCTGGCTCTCTCAGTTTCATTCTCTTCAGGAGTTCCGGATTTTCCTTTTCCACAGGCCAAACCCAATGCTGCTGCCGCACTGATCAGCAGCCCGCATGTAGTTTGGCCGGAACCAATGGCACCCATATAGCCACAGGTTATCCAGGATAATTCCTTGGGCTTTAAATCAAAAACCTCTTGCAAACCTTGCAAGGAAGCTTCAGCTCAAGTAGTAACCAACATCTTTTTGTTTATTCTATTTATAAGTTTTTTTCGATCCATGATCTCCCCCCTTTATTACATCTTGAAAATTTTCATCATATAACCAACAAGCACCATGTCGGCTCCCTGGTGAACAGCTTCAAATATTTCCTGATCTTTCCAGCCCAACTCTCTTAATTCATCAATATCTGTCTGTTCTGTGCTTTCAGGATCATTTACAGCACTTAAAACAAAGGAGAGTAATTTTTTTTCTTTATCTTCCAATGGTGCTTTGTCACTATCTTTTTGTATGGCTTTTAAGTCGGAATCAGTTACTCCACCGGCTTTGAGTAACCTGGCATTAAACCTGGAACAGGCTCCTGCCCCACAATTGGTTGATGTCAGCTGGCGGATGAATGTCAGCAGGGATGAACCAAGGTTTAATGAGATATAGTATTCCAGCAGGTTGCGCCTGAGCTTGAGCAGGCCAGGGCTTACACTGAACAATTCAAGTGGTTTGGGAACTTCTCCACACAGATCCAGCATCATGTCATAGGTTTCTTTTGTTTCGTTTTCAGCATTTTCAGGACTTACCGTGTTAATTAAAGACATAATTTTCTCCATTCATTTGATTATTAAAGTTATATTACAGTTTTATTATCTGTTCATAATATAAGGCTTTTCTTATTAACTTAAAAGTGGCATAAACGGCATAATGGATTGCATAAACGTCATTATATGGAAATATTGAGGATGTTATGAAAGTTTATATTTTAGGATTGGATCAGTCTCTTGCAAGCTCCATTACAAATTTAATGGATGTATTATCGATGTCAAATGAGATCGATACTGATGAGAAAAACCACAGGCCCCGGATCAAATTTGATATTCGACTTGCCTCAGTTGATGGAAAACCTGTTCAGTGTCAGCATAATACATTGTTAACGCCCCATTGTTCCTTTGATAATATTAAAAAACCTGAAATGATTATTTTACCTGCTTTTATGAATATTGACAGCAGCATAAGAAAACATAAAAAACTGGTTAAATGGCTAATCGGGCAGTATGATGGAGGGACAGTTATCGGAAGTATCTGTACAGGTGTTTTTTTACTGGCAAAAACCGGTTTGCTGGACGGGAAATCTGCAACAACTCACTATACTGCAGTGGAATATTTTAAGAAATTATATCCCAAAGTGAATATGATACCTGATCAAATGATTACAGATGAAGGCAATATTTTATGTTCCGGTGGAGCCAGTTCCAGTGAAGATCTGGCATTGTATTTAATTCAAAAATATGTCGGTGACAGGGTTGCAGTTAAATGTGCAAAGCTTTTTGTGCGAGATTTCTGCAGAACATCCCAGGCACCATACTTTGAATTTAAAGCAAATAAATTACATAATGACGAACAGATATTACTTTGTCAGGAATGGCTTGAAAAAAATCATAAAGAAAATATCACAATTAAAAAACTACCGGAAATTGCCCATATGAGTCAACGCACATTTGAGCGGCGATTTAAAAAAGCAACAGGAGATACTCCTTTGCTGTATCTGCAAAAAATACGGGTTACAAGTGCCAAGGCACTTTTGGAAACAACAAATCAATCCTTTGATGAGATAGCTTATAAGGTAGGATATAATAATTGCGGTGCTTTCAGGAAAATCTTTGTGCGTAATACCAATTTATTACCATCTGAATATCGGAATAAATTTAATTCTAATCTCTCTTGTGCACGTCTTGGAGCGTAACATTGTTCGCAAAGTGGGCGATGTCGGTGATGTTCAGTTTAATCAAATATTTGATGTCGTGGCCAAGTTAATATTCAGACGAACGAATAATCGATAATCCCCAATGTAAAATTCTTTGTAGAATTGATCTTTTTTTGTTTTACAGTACCAAAATTATCAAAATCCAGGCTCAATCTTTCCCAAAATCATTTGTTCTGTGGAAAAGACTACAGTTGCAAGTTGCCGGTGGGCAATCAACATCGAGTTTGGAGATTTGAACAATCTGACAGATTTGTAATGTCGTTGATTGTGGGATTAAACATAATATACTGAATTTACATATATATTTGATTTAATCAACTGTCGATTAGTGCCTTTCAGAAGTGTTGATTTCTATATCATGTCAATAATATCTTTATATTTAGAGGAGGCTGCATAAGCAGATCTATCAAAGATTCGATAGACTATTATTACGGATGACAGCAATAAGGGTGGATCAGTCAGGTATGGTTTAGGGGCTTGAAAAAAGGAGGCGCGCCACCGCTGTTGCCAGGATGGCGGCCCCCAC
>Ga0164313_10005866_pt1 | contig 10849 bp, 8 predicted proteins | sample GuaBasSedimGuay4_FD_113735 | JGI IMG/M metagenome (GOLD analysis project Ga0164313, IMG submission 113735) | Subseafloor sediment microbial communities from Guaymas Basin, Gulf of California, Mexico - Guay4, Core 4569-4, 0-3 cm | ecosystem: Environmental > Aquatic > Marine > Hydrothermal vents >...
TCATCGAGATCTTTTGTATTGGTATGCAGATAAATATGATTGATCCCTTCTCTTATGATAGGCAGCATCTCTATCCAGATAGGTTCATCATGCATCTTTTTATAGACATCTACATTTTCCTGCAACAAACGTACAGCCAGTTGACGATAAGGAATGCAGTTGTTATACTTTTTTTCTTCTAAAAAGTTTGTGATCACTGCGATCTCTTCTTCTATATGATCAGAGTAGATCACTTTTGCACTTGTCTCTTCTCTTTCATACACTTCAATGATCGCTGCTTTAAGTTCCTCGATCCCTGTTTTATCTGATGCAGATGTTTTAATACAAGGCACACCCAAGATAGAAGAGAGTTGTTTCTCATCAATAGATATACCCTCATTTTGCGCTTCATCATCCATATTGAGCGCTACAACCACTTTTTTACCTGTTTCAAGCAACTGTGTGGTAAAAAGCAGGTTTCGTTGCAGGTTGGTAGAGTCTACAACATTCACAATGACATCATATTCATCACTTTGTAAAAAACTTTTTGTTACTTTTTCTTCTATAGTATATTCCGTTAAAGAATATGCACCAGGAAGGTCAATAATATGGACTTCATAATCCTTACAGCTCACCTCATCACAAAGCGTAAATTCCACTTCTGTTTTGTCGACTGTTACACCGGAAAAGTTACCCACTTTAAGTGTGGCATTTGAGATAGCATTAATCAGTGAACTTTTCCCTACATTTGGCTGACCTGCCAGGGCAATGGTAATTTTTTCCAAAACTTTTCCTTATAGTGCAATATAAATATACTAAATGATAATTATTATCACTTTTTTACATAGATGGAGTATATTCCAAATTCTCTTAAAAAACAATAAAGATGAGAGTTGTTATCAATAAAACCTCTCTAAAAGTTAAGCCCTTTTAAAAATTTTGCTGCTTTGCTGCCTAAAGCTTTTTCAAGTTTCTTTTGTACCTTTTCGTTAGAGAGTTGTTCTTTAAGTAGCGCAGAGGTATCGATGGTTACCTTCGGATTATCGGCACTCCCTCTTATTTTGCCGTGTATCGTATATTTTTCATACACAAAAGTAAAATTGGCCTTATGTGTATCACTACGTTTATCTATGCTGCCGTTAAGGATCTCGAAACTGCTGTGTGAGCCTTGTGCCCTAAGTGTATAGCGTGTGACTTTCTTCTTGATATCCGCATGAAATTTGCTAGAAGAGAAGATAATACGCGCAGGATCTTTACCCAAGAACATTTTTACGGTCTGTGTTAAGCTACTTGGTTTGATCTGAAAAGATCGGATATCAAGATCTACTACACCTGATTTTTGCTTTATATTATAGGTGCCTTTCCCATAAGCCTGTCCTAGAAAAAATTTCTTATGTCCCAAAAGCCCTAAAATATTGAGGAGGGGCACAGCAGTAATCGTACTGCGGAGTTCTTTTCCATGTAGACTATAGTTTATTTTTCCGCCCAGAGAAGTAGTGTTTCCTGTCAATTTAAGCTTTTTCTCTTTAGAGAACACCCCTTTGAGCACTATAGGGCCATAAAGTTTTTTATCTATATAAGGCTGTAATTTTTTTAACTCCGGGATATCAATGCGATAAGCACTTTTAACACTTTTCTTTTTTTGATCATAGACCATAGTGTTCAGGTCGATATTTGCCAAAGGTGTCCTTAGTTTTGTTGTCATGTAAACTTTCTCTTTTTCAAAGGTACCGGAACTTTCAAGCTTTACCTTCATCTTTAACGCTTTACCCATCCATTTCTTCATTGCCGATGACTGAGTCACAAGTTTAGTACCTTTCAGAGAAAATGTACCCTCTTTTGCTTTTACATCGGTCATTATTACCTTCGCATCCATCGTACCTTTTATGTAGACGGGTACCCCCATCAAAGCAAGTACTTTCTCTACCAAAATTTGTGGAGCATTTAATTCTGCTTTTTTATTACCATGTTTTTTGCTGTCATAACGAAAGGCTACCTTTTTACCCAGACCTTTGGTCTCTCCGGAAATAATTAGGGTATCCCTAAACTGCAATTTTCCTTTTGCTCCAAACGTTTCCCCTCTCTTCGTCTTTGATTTTGGCAGTAGCGCCTTAACATCATGAAGAAGCAAGTCATACTCTGAAATGAGCATTTTATCTTTAAGGTCATAGCTGAGGGAAGAGAGTTTCAACTCTGTAAGTGTTGAGAGTAGGGTGACATTTGCTCTAAGCTTTTGTTTGTCTATTTTCCCTTTGGAAGTGAAGGAAAACTGATTTTTTACAGGTATTTTACTACCCCATTTTTGAGCAAAAGTCTTAGAAATAAGACTTCCTTTGTCAATATACAGATCATATTCTCCAGACTTGGCAGAAATATCATCCATGCTCACGGTGCCGTTCACTTTCCCTTTGGCATACACTGGCTGTCTAAATAAAGGCAACATTTTTTCTAAAGAGATTTCCTGTAATGTGATCTTCGCGTTCTTTCCAACACTAAACCCTAGTTCTCCTCCAAAAGAACTACTTTTCCCGGCAACAAAAAACTGTTTACCCTCAAGTTTCATATCACCCTGGGCTTTGAAAGCGCCTGTCAACTTGTTTTTTGTCACAATACGCAACTCTTTTACATCTAACACATATTTTCCCATGAATATTTTACTAGCAATATCAAATCGTGTATCTTTAAGAAGTACACTAAAGAGATCACTTTCTACCTCTCCTGTTATGCCGACAAAATTCCCTTGAAGCTTTGCCTCTGCTTTTGCAGAGATTTCACTTTTTGCAGGAAGCGTATAACCATAAAGCTGTTTCACCAAAGCGCGGTCAAAAGAAGCCTGATGAAGCAATAGTTGCCCCTGTCCTTCTGCCTTCCCATTCCCTATATCTGGCATATTAACATCTATGTCCACTTTTCCATGTGCCAAAGCAGGTTTACCTAAAAGTGTCAATATTTGCTCAAGCCGGGCATCTTTCATCTTCAGTATGATCTTTTGAGCCACATCATCCATGATCTTGAAACTGTAATCTATCTTTGCACCCAAAGCTAGCCCCTGCCCCGTCACATCGATCTCTTTTCCTTCTCTTTTAAAATTCCCTTTAAGATCGGCCTCTCCTAATATCAACCCTTCATAATCAAATTTCTTTGCTGTGACCTTATAAATACCATCAAGAGAAAAACCCCATACCCCATAATGACTTGCTGTCTCTACCAGAGCCTGACCATCGATCACAAAAGTTAATCGAACGGTGCCATATTCAAGTTTGAAAGATTTCACCTCAACAGGCAACCCTATCTCCTCTTCCAGCGCTTCCTTAACGTAAGGCTTAAGCATGGTGTTACCTGTTTGAGTAAAAGGAAAAAGGAAAAGAACGCCTAGCGTCAATGATAAAAATAATAAAGCCGAAAGTATGATCATGGGTAATTTATGCATGCTTCATTATACTAAAATAACCATATAAGTGCTAAAATACACTATGCATTTTTCATTCGGTTCGCCAACCCTATTGGTTCTACTGTTACTCTTGCCCTGTTTTCTTTGGTGTAAACAGTACAGTAAGCCCTATTATTTTCCCAAGTTGTCATGGATCACACGAGAGAGTCCTCTTTTAAGTTGGGAACCCTGGTTAAAAATGGCGCTCTTTTCTCTCATGGTCTTTGCCCTTGCCAAACCTTTTGTCTATGATGCCAAAGCCAATCAACACAAAAAAGGCCGAGATCTCATTTTGGCCATCGATGCAAGCGGTTCAATGGCACAACGCGGGTTTGACGGGAAAGACCGGTTTAAAACAAAATATGAAACCACACTTACACTTTCGCAAGACTTTGTCAAAAAACGTTTTGATGACAACATGGGCGTTGTCATCTTTGGTACCTTTGCCTACACCGCTTCTCCGCTTACCTATGATCTGGAATCTCTCTCCTACTTACTTGAAATGACCAATGTCGGATTAGCAGGAGAAAGTACTGCTATAGGTGATGCCATCATGCAGTCCATACGTACACTCTCTTATGGTGAAGCAGACAATAAAGCCATTGTGCTGATCACAGACGGATATCACAATGCAGGGCACACTTCCCCTAAAGCTGCTGTAAGCAAAGCAAAGTCTTTAGGTATCAAGGTCTATACCATCGGTATAGGGGAAAAATCTGATTATGATGCATCCCTGCTGGAGACCATAGCCAAACAAAGTGGTGCAAAGAGTTACGCCGCTTCTTCTTCCAAAGCCCTTGGAGAAATTTATGAAGAGATAAATACTTTGGAACCCTCTGCCATACGAAGTGAAAACTATCTTAATCAGAGACTGCTTATCATGTACCCATTGATCCTCGTATTTATCTTACTGTTACTCTGGGTATTGGGTACGCAAAGGAGGGGGATATGACTCTTTTAAGCCCAAGTTTTTTATGGTTGATGCTCCCTTTGTTCTTGCTTTTATGGAAAGGAAGACTGCTGTTCACTCAACGTATTCACCTTATTGTACTAATGCTTCTTGTACTTACACTCTCACGTCCTGTAGAAGAACAAGCTCTGCAGGAAGCCAGCATTAAAGCCAAAGATATACTCATTGCGATTGATGTCTCTTATTCTATGAAAGCTACCGATATCGCTCCTACGCGTTATGACTTTGCAAAAGAGACCATTGCTCTCTTGTTGGAAGAAAACCCCGGCGATAACGTCATGCTCATCGCATTTACCACAAATCCTCTCCTGCTCTCTCCTCCCACGACCGATCACAAACTTATCACTATAGCCTTGGAGTCTCTAAACCCTGAATTCATCCTGACAAAAGGGACATCCCTGGAAAAATTGTTTCAGCAACTGGCCAAAATGAACAGGGGGCACAAAAACCTCATCCTCATGACTGACGGAGGAGAAGAAGATAATCTTGAAAAACTAACAAAACTGCTACATGAAGCCGATGTTTCCTTAACAGTATTGGCCTTGGGAACGACACAAGGTACCACCGTTCATAACTCTGAGGGTACCTTACTCAAAGATCAGGAGGGGAATCTTGTTGTCTCACGGATCAACCCCCTTTTAGCCTCTTTGGTATCTTCTGTCTCTGGAACATACATAGAGCCTTACCTCTCAGCGGCTGCAACGGCAAGAGAGATCAGTAGATCCCTACAAAGCAATGCGCGTAAAGCACAAAACGTACAAAAAATGCAACGCTATTACCTCGAGCGTTATCAAATACCTTTATTTCTTGCGGCATTACTCTTTTTGATGGTACACACAAGAGCCATCAAATACCTGTTTCTCCTTTTTGCCCTTTTAGGTTTTCAAACACAAGCCTCGGTACTGGACAACTATACCCTCAGTCTTGCTTACAAAAGTTACCAAAAAGGCGATTTCAACACTACGCTAATGCAGATAAAACAGATCAAAGTACGTTCATTGCAAAGTCAAATGACTTTGGGTCACGCATACTACAGACAAGGTGATTTCAAAAAAGCTATACATACCTATAAGTCTATTCGCTCGACTTCTGTCCTTATCAAACAACAACTCTATTACAATATAGCCAATGCCTATGCCATGCAGGAAGCGTATGATAAAGCCAAAATTTACTATACTAGAACATTACAATTAGGCGAAGATGTAGATGCCCGTTATAACTTATCACTTATTGCACTCTTACGTGACCCAAAGAGTGCCCAACTTGGTATTGCCCACCCTAAGTCACAAAGTTCTAATTCCAGTAAAAGTGAAGCACAAGAAGCCAAGAAAGATGAAACACGCAGCGAAGATCAGCCCAGCTCAGGAAGTGGGGGTGGGGGAGAGAGTCAATCCAGTAAAGAGCAGAAGAAGAGCAAGCTTCTCTATGATGGGAAGTCGGAACAACAACCTCTGAGTTCTAAAGTCTATGAGCTGATAAACAAAGGATATATACATGAAAAACAACCTTGGTAGCCTTATCCTTTTTCAGCTCTTCAGTTTTTGTCTCTTCAGCCTTATGTCGCATGCTGAAGATTTTACCCATAGCTTTCATGTGAACAAGACGGATCCTTATGTCAAAGAAGGGGTAATACTCACACTTGATCTCAACCAGACCAGTCATGACAAAGTATTGCTTTTTGATTTTAAGATCAAAGAAAGTGATGCCTATCATTTTCAAAGGCTGGATATCGAAGAGACAGACACAGGACATCATGCACAGGTACATTATGTCTATCTCATCTATCCGCTGAAGTCCGGGAAGATCAACATTGCTTTCGACCTTCTCAAAAAAGTTACCACTGAGGACAGTGTGGCTTACAGTTTTTCCGGAGACAGGGATAATGTCAAAGGACTGGTCACTGTTGACACAGATGTCAAGTTGCCACCCCTGCAGTTAAACGTACAAGCATTACCTGAAAACACTCTCTTAGTCGGTGACTTTAAACTGACTCACGCTATCAAAAAGCATCAAGCACAAGCCTATGAACCTCTACCTATACAGGTTAGTATTGGTGGAAAAGGTTACCCTCCCCTGCTCAATACACTTTTACCCAAAGAAGGAAACTTTACACGTTTTACCGAAGATCCTGTTGTCAAGTCTATCGTTACGATACAAGGCTCACAAAGTACAGTCACTTACGCTATGGCTCTCTCCCATACACAGAGTTTTACCCTCTCTCCCCTAAAGATCAAAGCATTTGATCCTCATACACAAAAGAGCTATTACCTTACCGTACCAGAGCAACATTTTGATATAACAACGCCCAAAACAAACACATTGGTAGATGCCATAGACTCACCTCTACTTCTCAAAGAAGACTGGTCATGGCTGAAAACGCTCTTAGGCTACGTTGTCGTATTTACTGCAGGGTATCTCTCCGCTTTAAGCTGGAAATGGACAAAAAAGCAGAGAAGAAAAGAGGACAACCCCTTCAAAGATAAGATACAAAACTGCAATGATGCAAAAGCATTACTGCAATTGCTTATGGCAACAGAAGATAAACATTTTACCTCTACCATGGAAATACTGGAAGCTTCTTTATATGGAGATGGTAAAATAAATTTTAAGAAAGTGAAACAAGACTTGTTGGAGAAAATAATATGAATGAACAAATAAGCCTACTCAAAAAAGAACTAAGCAAAGCTGTTATTGGGCAAGAAGCAATGATAGAAGGTTTACTCATAGGACTGCTTTGTGATGGGCATATACTTGTCGAAGGAGTACCGGGTCTGGCCAAAACAACCACGATCAATGCACTCTCAAAAGCCATAGGTCTGGATGCAAAGCGTATACAGTTTACCCCCGACCTTTTACCCTCTGATATCATAGGTGCGCAAATTTACAATCCTCAGGATCACTCTTTCAGCATTAAAAAAGGTCCCCTTTTTACCCATCTTCTTTTAGCCGACGAGATCAACCGTGCTCCTGCCAAAGTGCAGTCTGCACTGCTTGAAGTCATGCAGGAGAGACAGGTGACCATCGCAGATGAGACCTTTAAACTTGAGCGTCCTTTCCTTGTCATGGCAACACAAAACCCCATAGAACAAGAAGGGGTATATGCTCTCCCTGAAGCACAACTGGACAGATTTATGATGAAACTCGTGGTGCATCATAATAGTGAAGAAGAAGAGCTGGACATCATGCGTAAAGCCGCAAGTAAAAGTTTCGGAGAGATAGAGACTGTACTGGACATAGATGTGCTACACAAGCTTCAAGATACGATCAACACTCTTCATATCGATGAAGAGCTGGAACGATATATGGTACAGCTTATCGCTGCTACGAGAGACCCCATTAAGTTTGGTCTCGAAGAGATCGCTGAGAGCATCATGTTTGGTGCCAGCCCAAGAGCTTCTATAGACCTCTATAAAGCAGCAAAAGCAAAAGCCTTTTTAAGAGGCAAATCTTTTGTCAGTCCTGCCGATATAGGGTATGTGATCCACAATATACTACGCCACCGCATTGTACTTTCTTATGAGGCAAGAGCCAAAGGCATAAGTACAGATCAAATTATCTCTCGTATTGTTGAGACTTTACCTGTACCCTGATGCATCAGTCATTCAAAGCCCTGCAACTCAAAGCCAGACATCAGGTTTATACTTTACTAAGTGGACATAACCTCTCCAAACTTCATGGAGAGGGGTATGATTTTTCAGAATTACGTGAATATCAAATGGGTGATGATATCCGTAAGATAAACTGGACCATCACTGCAAAGCTTGGAAAGCCCTACATCAAAGAGTTGCATGCCAACCGTGAGCTCTCTGTTGTTGTATCTACTTTGATGGATGGAAGCCTCTATTTTGGTGCAGGAAACACCAAACAGACCAAGCTGACAGAAGTGGCAACGGTGTTAGGCTATGCTGCACAGCAAAACAATGACCTGTTTACAGGTATCTGCTACGAAGAAGTTCATAGCACTACAACGCCCCCCACAAAGCAACTCTATCATATAGAGCAATTTTCCCAAACCCTCTTTGATGCTTCTTTGCTGGGTTCTACCCTAAACTATACATCTGCCATTCAAGATCTTTTTAAAAGAATCCATAAACCCTCTTTGATCTTTGTTCTGGGTGATTTTTTAGAAGAGATAGACCTGTCGCTTCTTGCACAGAGACATGAAGTCATTGTTGTCATCATTAGAGAAAGAGACGAAGAATCTCCAAAGAGACTGGGAGAAGTCACCTTAAATTCTCCGCAGGATGGCAGCAAGATAGATACTTATTTTGGAAAGAGAAGCCAAGAGAAGTATCTGGCTAAATTAAAAGAAAATGATGCCAAACTCATGGAACATTTTTCACGGTATGATATTCGTACAGTGAAGATCTATACGGATGATGATGTCGTAGGAAAACTGCTATCTTTGTTTCGCTAAATGTTATTTATCCCCCCTACAGTAAGGAGGGATAAGTCAAACAAAGAGTAAAAAGGCAAAAACAATAAACAAGATAAAGTGCAGGAACCCTTCCAGCACATTGGTCTCTCCATCGTTAAAGTTAACAATACTCACAAGCAGCGTCAACCCTAACATCACTCCTTGAACAGGCGTAATAGCAAGTTGTAGCTCCATGCCCATAATGTAAGATACGATGATCACTGAAGGTATCGTCAAAAGTATCGTGGCAAGGGAGGCACCAAGCGCAATGTTTATCACCGTTTGCATACGGTTATCCAGAGCTGCTCTCACAGCAACAATGAGTTCAGGAGAGGCAGAAATAAGCGCAACACCTACAGCCCCTATGGCCAAAGGTAGCTCATAGTTTGCCAGAGTATTACCCATAAAAACAGACAATACTTCAGCAAGGGCACCAATAGCCATAATGTAAAGCACAAGATTTACAGTATGATACCAGGCATTGATATTCTCATGCACTTCACATTCTCCTGTCTCTTTACATTTTTCTTCTGCTTTTTCATATTCAAAGAAGTATTTATGTGAACTAAGCTGTACACGGGTAAACGTAACATAAAGCAGGACGAAGGTAATGACTGTAAAGACCGTAAACATCGTGTAATGTGCCACATCTATAAAATGCGGTAAGACCATGGCAATACCGATAGCAACCAGCAACATAGAAAGATAAGAGTTAGAAGAGTCTACATTATAAGGCTGTTCCCCGTATTTGATACCTCCAATGATCGCAGCAACCCCCAACAATCCGTTGATATCTAGCATAATTGCCGAATAGATCGTATCTCGTGCAAGTGTAGGGTTTTCTGCGTGTAACATCATGATCACAATGATCACAATTTCTACAACCACCGCAGAGAAAGTAAGGATCAATGTTCCGTAAGGTTCTCCAAATTTCTCAGCAAGCATCTCTGCATGATGAGCAACATTCATAGCCGCATATATGATCACGGCAAATAAAATCCCAAACCCGAAAAGATTACCTGATGTACTTTGCACAAGCGTATGCTCAAAGTGATTCATGAGAAAAAAAGTGATGATAGCCAAAAAGAGGCTGTACTCTTTTGAAAAGTCTTTGAGTGCCTGCATCTTATTTCACGATATCTATATAGGTTTTATCGGCATTGACTTTAAGCTTATTTTCCACTTTCATCACTCTTCCATCTCCTAATTTATAGGCTTTTTTGAGACGTTTTTCTATTTTTTCCTGTTTTTCTTTCTTGATCTTGTACTGTTTAAAGAATTTCTTCATTCCTATCCAATGCTCCTCTTCTACCTCAACCGTATCTTCTTCCGAGATCACTTCTATCGTATCTTCTTGGACAATAGGCTTCTTTTGCTCCAATTGGAGTACATACAGTGAACGCATCTCATGAAAGGCTTCTTTGAGAAGATCGATCTCTCCTTTTAAGGTCGTAGAGATCTGTTTATTTGATTTTTTGAGATCTTTAACCGTTCCTTTAAGTACGGAGATAGTTTCATCTTTGGCTTGAAGCAGGGCTTTATAATTTTTATCTTCAGATTGAGGAATTGCTGTTTCTATTTTACTTGAAGTAGCGGTACTTGACGCGGAAGTTGTCTCTTTTACCGTATTGTCAGAAGCTTCTTTATTTACTTTGTCAACAACAATGTAAAGCTTACCTTCTACATTTTTAGCCGTCAAGATACCTCGTTTGATCTTCGCATAGACTGCCTGTCTTGAGATACCAAGCTCTTTAGCATACTCTGCAGGCTTCATCAACTTTTCCATACTATCCCCTGTTCTCTTTACAATTTTGTAAATCATAGCATAAGTTTCATGAAAGGTTGACAGCATGTTATTTTGGGTCTTCTGTTCCTAACAGTAATGTTCTTTGGAACATATGCTGCATTTGCTGATGTGCCTAAAGATGCACTGGGTCAAGAATCGAACAGTTCATGTATTGGAAATAAATACCAAAAAGTATCTAAGGTATTATTTCTATTCTAATACTTTTTATTGTATAATTTAGGTACTATTTTTTAAGAGTTCTTTGAA
>Ga0164313_10005867_pt1 | contig 10848 bp, 12 predicted proteins | sample GuaBasSedimGuay4_FD_113735 | JGI IMG/M metagenome (GOLD analysis project Ga0164313, IMG submission 113735) | Subseafloor sediment microbial communities from Guaymas Basin, Gulf of California, Mexico - Guay4, Core 4569-4, 0-3 cm | ecosystem: Environmental > Aquatic > Marine > Hydrothermal vents...
ATTCCCCGGGACCCCGCTTTAACGGACCGCAAAACGCCCCTCCTGGTGCGCAGGGTTTTGGACCCCCACCAGGCCGTTACCCACCTCCCTGGTATAACCGGGGTCAGGGCTGAAGGTCGATAGAATGAATATCCGGTCGGGTAAGTTGATGAACAAATATAGGCATGGTGGATTATCCACAGGATTGCTGATTGTTTTACTGGTGGCGTTTGCCGGTCCGGTTTGTGCCGAACCCAATTCCCGCCAGGTCACTTACTCGCCTGACCACTGGCCAAGCCGCTGGTCATCGGCGATACATCAACAGCAAAATGCCCGGTTTCCAACCAGGGTCGAGGAAAAAGTGACACTCGAGGAGTTACCGGAAACTGTTCTGGAGCAGGATTTGTTTTCTTCCCCGTCACTGGATGCCAGGTATGACCAGGGTCACAGGCCACAAAATTACGGTCAGCGTCAGTTAAAATCTCGTTTCTCACGTAATTCAGGTCAGCAAATGCGGGATGCTGCTTTTGCCTATCAATCCGGGTATGGCAGAGCACCTGCCAACTACGCCGGGTCGGCTTACCGTCCGGCTTTCGGGGGGGCGGCTTATGGTTACCCGTACGCGACGCCGATGCCGGCAATGGGTCTGTTACCGGGGTTTCCAGGATCCGGGTATCCAGGAGTGGGGTATCCAGGAGTCGGATATCCAGGAGTCGGTTTTCCAGGAACCGGGTTTCCGATAATGCCGGGACTTCCTGGTGCTTATCCAATGAATATTGGTCCGTATGGTATGCCGTATGGATATCCAGGGAATATGGCAATGTGGACTCCGCCATTTGGCCCCTGGTGAACAAAGGTAAGTTAATTTGAAGCGTTGCTTCTGATTTGGCTTATTTGTACGTAATAACGAGTGGTTCACTCTTTGTTCGTTATTTCGATAGACAATTAAAGAGTGAGTGGCGGCACGATTATTCGTGCCAATCTGGAAATAGAATACGCAAGGAGATCAATGATGACTAAGTTAAAGACATTACTCATAGTTGCAGCTTTTGCGGGTGTAATAACGATATTACCCATGCAATCTGCAGAGGCGGGCTGGTTCCCGTTCAATAATGGTGGCGGTGGCCCGTGGAATGGCGGCGGTGGCCCATGGAATAGTGGTCCATGGAACAACAACGGCTGGGGCAACAACGGCTGGGGCAACAACGGTTGGGGTAACAACGGCTGGGGTAACGGCAATGGCAACGGCTGGGGCAACGGCAATGGCTGGGGCAACGGCAACGGCTGGGGCAACGGCAACGGCAACGGCTGGGGCAACGGCAACGGCAATGGCTGGGGCAACGGCAATGGCTTCGGTGACATGTTTGGCGATATGGACTTCAGCATGCGTAGCTCAGGTCGTGGCAACGGCTATGGCAGTGGCAATGGCTATGGCAGTGGCAATGGCTATGGCAATAACAACTGGAATGGTTATGGCGGTGGCAATGGCTATGGCAATAACAGCTGGAATGGCAATGGTTATGGCAATGGCAATTACTATGGCAATGGTTATAACAATAACTATGGTCCTGGTCCTGGCTACGGTCCTCCTCAAGGGTATGGTCCTCCTCAGGGATATGGTCCTGGTCCTTATGGTGGATATCCGCCGCCACCAGCGCCAGCGAATGATTAACCGAGGTTAATTAGCCGGAAAGGTTGCTCACCACATTGTGTGAGCAACCTGGTTAATCCAGAGCATAGTTCTCAAGAATCAGAGCTGAGGAAAACAGGGTCGTTAAAATGCACTATATATTTGGTGGCATCGTAGTGGTGCTCAGTTTGCTGAGCACTGAGATCTCATTTGCGTTTGAAGTCGCTGTTGAGTTTTCTGCCACGGCCGTACAAATAGCGCCTGGCCAGCCTGAAAATCAGAGAAAAATGTATGTAGGTAAAGATATTGTCAGAACGGACTCAGTATTTAATAACAATACGTTGATAGAGATTGTGAATAGCAAAGAACAGGTTCGACTATTTCTGGTTCCAGCTGAAAAAATCTACCTGAGACAAAAGGGTCCCGTACCTGTTATGCCGGCAGTGTCAGGAATGTCTGCATTAACAAGTCCATGTGCCGGAATGAGGGATACGAGCTGTGAGATGTTAGGTAAGGAAATGATTAATAACAGGCAAACCGAAAAATGGGAATTTGCAGAAAATCAGGGCGGTCAATTGCATCTTAGCCTTCACTGGATAGATGTGGAGCGCCGTATGGTGGTGCGCGAATTTATGCCGGATGGAACGTTAACGGAATTGCTTCCTTTGGAAAATGAACTTATGGATGGCCGACATACCGAGAAATGGTTGTGGCGGTCATTAACACCGGATGGACAAATGGAAACCGCAGCACAGTGGTATGACCCGGAATTAAAAATGACGATTCGGGAAGAACTACCAGGTGGCTATATCCGTGAATTACGCGATATTAAGACAGGTGCACAGGACAAAGAACTTTTTGAAATACCGGACGGATTTAGACAGGTAGAAAGCCTGCAAAACTATGCTGCGCCACAGCAGCCCACTACCAGTGCGGAACAGCAATAATATGAGTGGTAAAAACACAAAAGGGTTCATTACCGTTATCGCTAACCTGAAAGGCGGGTCAGGTAAGAGTACCGTGACCTTCAACCTTGGCTTGTGGTTGCAAACCATGGGGCAAGCAGTTGTCGTATACGATCTGGATCCGCAAGGCACCCTGGGGGATGTTGCTGAAACCCGTCAAGAGGAAGGTTATGAGCCGGATCTCGTGGTCTTTCAGGGTGAAGAAAAACTCGAAAAACAACTTCGCAGCCATCCGGGACAAGTACTCGTGGACGTGGGTGCAGGCAATATGGATGCCATGAAACACGCCATTAAAGTGGCTGACCGGATTTTGATTCCGGTACCACCAAGTCAGCCTGATGTATGGGCGACGCAAAGATTTCTAAGTATTGTTGATGAAGCCACAGGAAAGGCCAGGCAGCCCGAGATTCTTTCATTTGTTAATCGTGCTGATACGCATTATGCAATTCGAGAGTCAGATGAAACGGAAGAGTTACTGACACAACTGCCCGGAATTACCCTGGTTCCACACCGGCTTTGTCAACGAACAATTTATCGTCACTCAATGAGTGAAGGGTTAGCAGTGTTTGAATTATCGCGTACTAGTAAAGCCGCAGAAGAATTTTCAGTTTTTGCCCGGGCTTTATATCCGAAGATAAATGCAAACCCGACGACTCCTTAAGACGACCCAATAAACTGAGGTTAAGACATGAAACTGATTCGCCGAATATTAAGATACGTGATGTTGCTGGTTTTTATCATTGCTATCGGGTGTGCCTATTATTATCGCACGTTGATATTTTCAGAAATCATCAACACCTATGTAGATGACACGGTTAACCGTGTTTTAGTGTGGGCTAACATCGTACCGGAACAGGCTGACCCAACGACCGGGGACACTCAGGATGCTCAGGAAATCCAGGAAATCCAGGGAGTCGGGGAAGTTCCGGATTGTGAAGTTCGGGAGGAAGTGGCGCAAACAACAGAAACCAAGGTTATAAAGTGTGAGTGCGAGGTTGAAATCACCAATCTGGATTTGCTGGTCGAAGCCGCTATTGACCGGGCTATGGATGATGAGCCAGTACAGACAGAAACAGAAGAACAAGTGCCAGAGGATGATGCCGGGCTGATAACAGAAGCTGAAACAGAGCAACTTGTGACAGATGAGTTGGAGGAGATGGAAGACGTGGCGTTTGGATCCGAAGTTGACCAGGCCGCCGATGAAGTACCGGTACAGGCAGAACCAGAAGATCAAATGTTAGAGACTGAAGTTGATCAGGCCATAGATATTGACCAGGCCATCGATGAAGAGATTGAACAGATACAACCGGAAGATGACTCAGATTTTCCAATGGCCCTGGAGAGTAATCCCCCGACTTCACATTCAGAATTAATTAACCAGGCTCGGCTTTTACACCTGACCGGGAACAGCAGTAATGCGATTGATCTTTACCGGGAACTGGCTGAAGTATATCCGGATGATCCAAATGTAGTCGGTGAGTTGGGTAATGTTTACTACTTAAAAGGAGATTGGGAGCAGGCGAGCCTGGCCTATTATGAAGCGGCGATCCGACTCCAGAAACTAAGAATGACGGAACAAATTCATTATCTGTACCTGGTGATCCATGGCCTGGATCCTGACGTTGCAGAAAAATTGCGTGAACAGTTAGAGAGCTAAAAATTTATCAGTAGAGAATGACATGACAGAGTCAAAGAAAAGAGAGAGTGGGCCGTCAGTGGATAAGGACAAGCAGACGTCCAACCTCAAAGCGAAATTGGGAGGCAACGACGATCGATGCCTGGAAGATAGCCTGGAAACATTATCAACAGCGTTTACGGCCAGTGCCAGGCGTTGGGAAGCCATTGTTTATCCCTCCCTGTTTGCCTTTATCTTGCTGGCAGCTTACGGGTTTTTCCTGATTTACAACCTGACGAGTGATGTTAAAAGGGTGGCAGACAGTATGGAAACCATCGTCACCAGCATGGAGGATATATCAGTCAATATGAGGGTCATGTCAAACAACATGGTCGTGATGACACAAACACTGGACACACAATCTTCATCCATGCATGAAATGACATTTTATATCCGCAATATGGATGTTTCGATGCGGCAGATGCGCTATGACATGTCCGTTATGAACAATAGTGTTTCACGCCCCATGAATTTTATGAACACTTTTTTACCCTGGTAATTACCAGCAGGGACTTAAACTCAAACCAATAATAAAAAGGCGTTAAAGCTGAAAGACTCACCCCATTGAAGAGACCCCTAAACGAGGAGCAACTATATGCGGTTTAATAAGCACAGTCAGTTACTTACAGCCATAGCAACACTTTTATTGACCACCCCCCTGTGGGCAACCAATGGTTATTTCACTCATGGTACCGGAGCCAAGAACAAAGCATTGGCGGGTTCAGGGCTGGCTATGCCCGAAGATGCGATTTCGATTGCCAATAACCCGGCGGCAGCTTTGGCCAACGCGGGTAAATACGATGTAGGTATCGCGGTATTCAGCCCGTCCCGGCATTACAAAACCTCTGAAAGCCAGGCTAACGGACAGGTTGGCGCTTTCACGATCGGTCCTAACGATATTGACAGCAGCAATAATGCTTTTTTCATTCCGCACATTGCCGGTGCCTGGAAGTTGAGCGAAGAAAGCGCCTGGGGTGCTGCCTTTTATGGCCGTGGTGGCATGAATTCACTATGGAAAGGTGGCTCCGCCACTTTTGATCCTGATGGCCCCGGCCCCGCGCCGGTATTGACTTTCCCGGGAACCTACGGTGCCAGTGCCATACCGGGTAGTGGTCCCGGTGGCTCGGCCGGTGTTGATTTCAGCCAGGCTTATCTTGATATTACCTATTCACGCAGCCTCGGCGAAAACTTCACCTGGGGTGTATCACTGGTTGCTGTAATGCAGGTGTTTTCGGCCAGGGGTGTGGGTACTTTTGCCCCATTTACTGAAACCTTTGTTGCCAGTGGTGGCATGGTACAACCTGATAGTCTGTCCAACAAAGGCCACGACCAGGGCTATGGTGTTAGCGGCAGGGTTGGCGTGCTGTGGGATATCAATGAGAAGCTCAGTATTGCGGGCAGCTATATTCCCAAAATTGGTATGAGTAAATTTAAAGACTATTCCGACCTGTTTGCCGGTGGCGGAAATATGGATATTCCTGCTGACCTGAAACTGGGTTTAACCTTCAGGCCAAATCCCGGCCTGGCCCTGAACTTCGATTATGAAAAGATCTGGTACAGCGATGCGGTTTCGATTGGTAACGAATTTTCGAGACTGTTCTCCTGTCCTTCCGTAAACCCGATGAGTAGTGCCTTTGATCATTGCCTGGGAGGCAAGCAGGGGGCCGGGTTCGGCTGGCAAGACATGGACATTTTCAAGATCGGTGCGCAATGGAGCAACGGAAACGACTGGACATGGCGTGCTGGCATCAGCCACGGTGATCAGCCTGTTCCTGAAAGTGAAGTCATGTTCAACATCCTGGCACCAGGTGTTATTGAAGATCATATTACGTTTGGCTTTACCCGTGAAATGGCTTCCGGTAATGAGATGACTATGGCGTTTATGTATGCACCGAACAACAAGGTCACTGGTATTAACCCGTTTGATCCAACCCAGACGATTTCCATTGATATGGATCAGTTTGAAGTTGAATTTGCCTGGGGTTGGCGTTAATAGCTTTTGATTCTGCCCCGGGCAGTTCTGCCCGGGGTTTCTGCTTAAATCCGTTCGATTATGATGGCAATGCCCTGGCCAACACCGATACACATGGTGCAAAGAGCATAGCGGCCTTGTGTGCGTTGTAACTGGTACATGGCAGTCGTTACCAGCCTGGCCCCGCTCATACCGAGCGGATGGCCGAGTGCAATGGCGCCGCCATTGGGGTTCACATTTTCAGCATCATGGGGCAAGCCGAGCAGGCGCATGCAGGCAAGTGACTGCGCGGCAAAGGCTTCATTAAGTTCGATGACATCCATTTGTTCCAGGCTCAGACCCGCGAGTTTGAGAACTTTTTTACTCGCATCCACAGGACCAATGCCCATGATGCGCGGAGCGACACCTGCAGTCGCCATGGCGATAACACGGGCTTTGGGCTGCAAGCCGTATTTCTCAACGGCCCCGTCGGAGGCTAGTAATAAAGCGCAGGCACCATCGTTGATACCGCTGGCATTACCGGCGGTGACCGTGCCATTCTCACGAAATGGTGTGGGTAGTTTTGCCATGCCTTCCAGTGAGCTGCCGGCGCGGGGGTGCTCATCGCGATCAAAAACCAGTGCTTCCTGTTTACGGCGCGGGATGGTGACCGGGATAATTTCATCGGCGAAGGTTCCTGCATTCTGTGCCCGCTCGGTTTTCAATTGGCTGCCCAGCGCAAATGCATCCTGATCTTCACGGTTAATGCTAAATTCTTCGGCAACGTTTTCGGCCGTTTCCGGCATCGAGTCTATGCCGTATTGTGCTTTCATCGCACGATTGACAAAACGCCAGCCCATGGTGGTGTCATAAACTTCTGCGCGGCGGCTGAAGGCAGATGTGGCCTTGGGCATCACAAAGGGTGCGCGGCTCATGGACTCTACACCGCCGGCAATGATCATTTGCGCCTCACCACTGCGGATTGTTCGGGCAGCACTGCCAACAGCGTCCATTCCTGAACCGCACAGGCGGTTGAGTGTGACTGCGGGTACGGATTCGGGAAGCCCGGACAACAAGCCACTCATTCGCGCGACATTGCGGTTGTCTTCGCCGGCCTGGTTGGCGCAGCCGTAATAGAGGTCATCGATACCGGACCAGTCTACCGCCGGGTTCCGGTCCATCAGGGTCTTGATTGGAATGGCGCCCAGGTCGTCTGCACGGACGGTGGACAAACTGCCGCCGTAGCGACCGATGGGGGTTCTGATAGCATCACAAATATAGGCTTGGTTTCTATTGGCGTTATTCATTCGTCTTCCAAAAGTTCGTTCAGGTTTGCGTGGGTAATTAATGGTTGTCCACGGTTGGAGGATCTACCGTGAAAAACAGCGATGGTCTTGTCTATCTGGTTGGTGACCGATACGACATAACTGCCGGTGTGGCGGGTCAGGGCCATTTCGGTTGCCCGTGCGGTTAACTCATCACCTTTCAGGGCCGGGCGCAGGAACTCGATATGACATCCCATGGCGTAGGAAACCAGGTTGTGGGAGTTACAGGCCAGTGCAAAAGTGGAGTCTGCCAGCGTGAAAATCAGCCCGCCATGACAGATATCGAGACCATTGACCATGTCGTCCCGAACATGCATGGTGGCGGTTGCGTGGCCAGGCGTTACGACACCTATCGTGATGCCCAGGGCTGCAGATGCACTGTCCGTTTTGAAAAGAGCTTTGCCGCACAATCGGGCAAGCTCTTTTTTGTCCAGTGACTCAAGCACCTTTAAAAACCGGTGGTCGTTTTTCCATGAAGGCAGCTACACCCTCGCGGTAGTCGTCACTTTGCCCAAGCTCCTGCATGGCTTCTTTTTCCAGTTCGGTTTGTTCAAACAGGGTATTGGTACCCGATTCGTTTAATAATTTTTTGATGCGGCCCAATGCGCGGGTGGGCTGGGTGGCAAAATAGCGGGCCATTTTTTGTGTTTCTTCCTGCAGGCTGTCATCGTCAATACATTTCCAGATCAGCCCCCATTCCTCTGCCGTTTCAGCTGGTAAACGGTCACCCAGCATGGCCAGGCCCTTGGCGCGCGCCAGGCCCACGGCACGTGGCAGGTTCCAGGTACCGCCCGAGTCAGGCACAAGCCCGATCTTGCAAAATACCTGGATGAAACTGGCTGAGCGTGCGGCCAGTACGATGTCGCAGGCCAGCGCAATGCTGGAACCGGCACCCGCTGCCACGCCGTTGACGGCACAAATGACCGGTTTGGGCAGATTCATGATGCTGCGGATTAACGGGTTGTAATTTTTCTCCACCGATTCGCCGAGATCAGGCGGTGCATCGTCGGCGGATACCGCACGATCGCCAAGATCCTGGCCTGCACAGAAACCACGACCAGCACCGGTAATCACCAGGCAGCGTATGTTTGCATCATCAATGACCTGCGCCATTGCCTCGCGGACCTCGCCATGCATTTCCATGGTGAAGCTGTTCAGTGCCTTGGGGCGGTTTAGAGTCAGTGTAGCCACGCCGCTGTCAACGGTGAATTCGATTGTGTTAAATGCCATGGTTCATCCTGAATGGTTAGCTGTGGAAAGGATACAAAACGGGGCGCTGAATTGGTAGGGCTGAATTCATCTATACAGCCCGGTAGTTTTCAACTACGGTTAACACAACACACATAGTCTTGTGCAGGCAAAGGAATGTTGAAACCGGTCTTGATCGCATTGTTGCTAATTCTTCCTGCAGTTTCTGTTGGGGACAGCCATGATATACCGGCCGAAACAGGCGGCCAGCCAGCGGAGTCAGCTGGCCAGGAGGCAACAACAGACGTAGAAGCAGCGGACGGGGAAACAAAAGAATCCATTGCGGACCGGCATAAGAGGCAAGTTGATACACAGGTACAGCGGGCCTCTCAATGGGTGGATTCGTTCTTCAGTGATCCTAATTACGAAGCTGAAGTTGCAAACAGCCAATTGCGTATCCGGCCGGAACTCTACTATCGTGACCAACAGGGTCTCAAAGTCCGGGCAAAGGTCTCATTGCGATTGATGCTTCCCAGCGTGGATCACAGGGTTAGCCTGATCGCGGGCAGTGGCGTGGACGATCTCAACTCCAATGATTCAGTTGATGATTCCGATGACGATTCTGTGCTCGGCCTGCAGTTTTTCGGCAAGAAGTTCAAAGGCTGGCACACAAGCCTGAGTCTCGGTTTCAAGTTTAACGATTTTGCTTTTTTTGTCGGGCCCAGGGTGCGTTATGACCACGCCTTCAATGATCAAAGTTCCTACCGCTTTACCCAGACTGTACGCTGGCAAACAAATAATTATTGGCAAATTAATTCCCGCCTGGATCTGAACCACGTTTTCAATGACCGATTTTTCTTTCGTCAGACTTTTGATGGCCGATGGCGGGGTGAAGACAGCGCAGAAGAGGGTTATCGAACCCGCGTCAGTACTTTTCTGACACAGCGGCTGGAAAACATGGCTGGCTTGCAATATGAATTTTCCACGATCTTTCACACCAGGCCAGATACACACGTAGACCGTTATACAGTGGCCGTGCGTTTTCGTAAGCAGACCTGGCGTGACTGGTTCTATTACGAAATCATTCCCCAGGTTTCATTTGAAGATGAATTTGACTACACGGCCAACCCCGGTATCCGTCTGCGGGTAGAAATATTTTACGGGGCTAAAAAAGATGAACGGTACTGGATGAGGGAGCTTGAGGATACTGGTGAGTTCCGCTGGTAGAGCGCAACAGGATTTATCAATGATGTATGATGCCGCAACCATTGTAGCTACAGGTTCAACCACAGATGCCCGTTTATAGTCTTGAAGGAGTTACCCCCGTTGTACACCCGGACGCGTTTGTACATGAAACGGCCGTGTTGATCGGTGATGTCATTGTCGGCGACGGATGTTATATCGGTCCCAATGCTGTGTTGAGAGGGGACTTTGGCCGCATCGTGGTGGAGAAGGGCGCTAATGTGCAGGATAACTGTGTGATGCACACATTTCCGGGTAAAGATTGTATCGTTGAGCGCGATGGCCATATTGGTCACGGTGCGGTATTGCATGGTTGCTGGATTGGCGTAAATGCGATGGTCGGTATGAAGTCGGTGGTGATGGATGATGCTGTGATCGGCGAATCTTCCATTGTTGGTGCGACGGCATTTGTTGCCTCAAAGTTCGAATGCCCGCCACGCAGTCTTGTGATTGGTGTACCGGCGAAGATCAAACGTGAGCTTTCAGATAAAGAGGTCGAGTGGAAAACGCGCGGTACACGTGAATATCAACAACTGGTAGGACGCTGCCATGCGTCTTTGGTCAGGGCTGAAGCATTGACTGAACCTGAAGCTGATCGGGGGCGGATGGTCGTTGAAGATTACGAGTTCAAGCCCAAAGATGGGTAACCGGTAAAGACCGGTGCTAACCGATCCGCGGCGACACGTGGGGTGTACCCCCAGAGACTCGCCGCAAGCACATCCATGTGGGCTCGGGCGCGACATCCCTGTCGCTCACGGTCTCTGGGAGTACACCCCACATATCCCCGCTCGGTTTAGAAGATTCTTGTAGGAGGGATCAGCTCCGCTGATCGCGAATGCCAGGCAATCAAATATCCTCAGTCAGCCCAAGCCCCGTCAACCCATCAACTTCCA
>Ga0164313_10005868_pt1 | contig 10848 bp, 15 predicted proteins | sample GuaBasSedimGuay4_FD_113735 | JGI IMG/M metagenome (GOLD analysis project Ga0164313, IMG submission 113735) | Subseafloor sediment microbial communities from Guaymas Basin, Gulf of California, Mexico - Guay4, Core 4569-4, 0-3 cm | ecosystem: Environmental > Aquatic > Marine > Hydrothermal vents...
CTAATCGCAGTTTGAAACCGAATAAACAAAAAACCGAAGGGACAATTTATGGCAAAGACACAAAGTTTAGCTAAAGTTAGCGGTTCGCCTGTCGAGTTCGACTTGAAGGGCGAGCCGCTTTTGTTGTACCCAATGAGATTTCTCGATTGGGGCAGGGTCGAGCAATGGATGCGCGGCAGAGTTATCGCGGCAGGAAAAGAAGCGACTGCCGATTGCAAAGGAACGATTGAGGCAGTCGAAACAATTCGAACGTCGTATTGGGTTGCGAATCGTATTTCAATTATGCAATGTTTTAGTAATGGATTGAGCAACGACCCCGAAAATCAAGCGGTTGCATTTTTAAGTACCGCAGAGGGTATGCTTCGAACGATACATATTTCTTTGAGAGATAAAGTAGTTTCGCTCGAACAGCTTCAAGAAAAAATCGGTGGCGATATTGGACTGCTCGCGGAAATGTTTGCAATTATAATGAAATTAAGCTTTGTTGACGAGAACGACGAGAACGACGAGAACGACGAGAACGACGACGACGAGACGACGGAAAAAAACGCGGTAGCGGCGACAGCAAAGAAGAAAAACGTAACGAAGTAGATTTCGAGTTATTGTTTACTCGATTGGGACGAGAGCCTTTTCAGTTCGCCCCGCAAGTTGTTGCCGAAATGACTATACCGCAAGCAATGGCAGTCTTGCGAGATATTGACGACGAAGAAAAAGACTCGAACGACTTAGCAGAGAGTCGCAGAGACGAACTTTATAAGGGGACAAAAACGGTCAAATTTGATAACGTAAACGAATTCTTGGCTTGGAAGGTAAAAAACGATGGCGTTTCAACTAACTGAAGGATATATTGACTTAACCGTTAAGTCAGACGCTTTCAAAAAAGCGATGTCGAAGGTAGAAAAAACGCTTGAGAAGGTCGGCAAGACGATAGCAAAAGTAACTGGTCGTATAAATAAGTTGCAATTTGCAATGTCAACTATACGTGCACCTTTTGCGGTTGCGAGTGCGGCGTTTGGTCTTTTAACCAAAACGTTAAGCGCGGTCGGCAAGGCGTTTAGTTTTGTCGCGTCTATTATCAAAAAAGCCGCAGGTATTATAATCAAAGCCATACGAGCGATTATTCGCAAAGTTAGCCACTTGATAAAACGATTGGCTCAACTTACAATCGTCTTGTCCGTAATAAGCTTGAGAGCGTTTTCTAATTTCGAAACAGCTATGCGCAAGGCAACTTCCGTTAGCGAAGCGACCGAAAAACAGTTTCGCGAAATGTCCGATATGGCAATCAGACAATCCGAACGACTCAATTTCGCCGCAACTAAAACAGCGGAAGCGTTTTATTTCTTAGGCTCTGCTGGTCTTAGCGTTACCGATCAGATGGGCGCGTACATTCCCGTTGCAACTCTGGCGAGAGCGGCGACTATGGAAATGGGAGCGACAGCCGAAATGGTTGTCGACACAATGAAGGGCTTTCGAATCGGCTTCGAGGAAACGACACGAGTAACCGACGTTCTCGCAAAGGGTGTTACTTCCAGCAATATGAACTTCGAGCAGTTGGGACAAACGATGTCGATGATTTCGGGCGTTGCTGAAATGACTAACAATTCGCTCGAAGAAACCGTTGCTCTTGTCGGTACGATGGCGAATGTCGGTATCAAGGGAACGCGAGCAGGGACAGCTTTACGCAGAGCGTTACTTAATATCGCCGCTCCAATGTCGTCAATACGAAGCGAACTTAACAAGTGGGGTGTTGATGTCTACGACGCGGAAAGAAAAATGAAACCGTTTATTCAGATAGTCGGCGAGTTATCCGACGCGCTTAAAGACGCGACAGAAGAACAGCGCAATATGGCGTTCAAGACTCTTTTTGGAGCAAGAGCGATTGGCGGACAAATCGCTATATTCAATCAAGGCAAGGTCGCGTTAGAAAAGTTTACCGAAGAACTTGAAAAGAGCGGCGGAACTGCGCAACAGATTGCAGATAAGCAGATGAAGTCTTTCGGCAATCAAGTCGGTATTGTTTGGCAAAAAATAAAGAATCTGTCGCGAACGATTGGCGAGGCTCTTGCACCGGGAGTCTTGAGACTTGTCAAGGCGGTCGGCGAAGTAGTTGAAGCATTGCAACGATTCAGCGGTAAGCATTTATTGACGATTCAAAAATGGGGCGAAATAACCGCCGTGATTATATTAGAATTAACTCGAACACTTATAGATTTCGCTAAGTATATGAAAAGCGATTGGCCTGAAATATGGAAATGGGCTTCCAACTCAACTATTAGCTTGGTGAGTGCGCTTGCAACTGGCGTTTCCAGCGTTTTCAAAGAGTTATGGAAGAACTTTGAAGTGTATGCCGAAAAAGCTTTTATAAAAATTAGAACTTTGTTTGAGACGGTATTGGCAAAATCGACGGACATTTTTAGCGAACGTGCCGAATTGCATTTGTCCAAGATTGGGGCTTATATTGACTATTTACTTCAAAAGTTCAAAATCTTAGGAATTGCGATGGCTTGGGGGCCGATAGCCGGGCCGAAAGTGGCGGAAAAACTTGGCGGGCTGAATGAAAAAATCTACGAACAAAAACGTGCGAACATCGATAAGAAACTTAGCGAAATGGGACCGAGCGAATATAATCCTCTGGCACAAGAGGGCGACGTAAAAGGTGCGGCAGAAAAAGCTTTGATTGATTTGAAAAAGGCGTTCGAGACAGTTAAAAAAACTTTTCCAAGTAAGATTAAAGATATATACAAAGACCATATAAAAGTCGTCGAAAGTACGATTGAGTCGATAAATAATAAGTATAAAGACCTTGAAGCAGAAGCAGACGTGCGTTTTGAAATGGATTTGCCCGACGATATTGGACACGAAGCACCGCAAGACCGAGAGGGTCGCGGTCGTCGCGCTCGTCGTCGCAAAAAGAGGCCGCAATGGGGCGGGGTAAACTATGGCGGCGCGGGCGGATTTCAGAGCGGCAAGCAAGCTTGGAAAGGTTTAGCGTCAACTGTCGCTGGCGGTGGAGTTCAGCAGAATATACTTGCCGAGACTAAACAAGCAAGACACGACCGATTAAAAGCCGATAGAATGGCGCGTGCCGCAGAACAGAAGCAAAGAGCGTACGAGAGTCGTTCGCTAAGTGTGATGGAAAAAATTGTCGAGAAACAAGAAGCTGGCGGCTTTGGGAATTGGTAAAAAGGATTTGAAAAATGGGCGTAATAGTTCATAGAAACACAAACGAAATTACTGTCGCATATAAAGAAATGGGCGACTCGCCGCGAGAGTATGTTCGCTCCGGCGCAAACGGGGCAGTTCGCGACTTAGAGTGCGCTTGGAGCGACCGCTTTACTTTAGCCAAAGAAATGACGGGTTATTATACGCAATCAATCAGCGTTGTCGATACGGTCGTTAATATCTACGAGCCGCACCATTACCCGCATACGTCTTTGCAAAAGCTTTACGCGAAAGAAGCTAACATTAGTGGTATTGGGAAAATGATAGGCGACGATGATTTCTCAACACAGGCGGTCGCGAAATACACTTACGCCAAAGTTAGTGTTAATTACGAGACGGCGAGCGAATACGGCGGGACAGAGGTCGAGGACGCGCTTGTAACGGAATCGCTTGAACCGGCGAGCGAGTTTTTAACAATGCAAACAGATAATCTTGGTTTTTCAGACGGTCGCGCACTTGGAGCGGGCGAAGCACCGGGCAAGATTGTTAGAATGATGGATTGGGTCTATACTGTTCACAAATTAACAAAGATACCGAACGGACTTTTAAGTTTGCCCGGTACTGTCAACGATAGAAGAATGTATGCGAGAACACTTGATTTATATTTTCCGACAGGAACACTTTTATTCGGCAATCCAAGTTTGTCAAGAGACATTACAGCAGAGGGCGCGGAAGCGTGGAGCGTTACGGTAAGAATGAGTTATCGACCGACAGGCTGGAATTTTTTCCCGCGAATCGTTACCGCTGGCGGCGATATAAGTTGGCAACGATTATATCCCGTAACAAACAGCGTCGTTGTCGGCGGCGCAATCAATTTTTATCCATTAGCCGATTTTAGTTCGGTTATACTTTAAGGGCGGAACAATGCACCCGTTAGACTTACGAGACAACAAAAAAAAGGGACAGCAGTTTTCACACCAAGAAGCGAACGCGCTTATTCGCGGTATCAAGACTCTATGGAAATCTGCTGTATCAAACGGAATTATTGACGCGTCTGGAATAAGCACGAGAAATAAAAACTCGACATCAGGGGATATTCACAAGGCGTTCGTAAGAACTGCGCCCGGCGAAACAGCAATTCTCGATTGTTACTTAGATACAAACACGACGGGCGAAGAAATAGTCGTTACTTGTGAAATACTCGACGAAACTGCTTTGAACTCTGTCGTGCCGCGATTAGAAGTCGGCAAGTTGCTTTATATAACGTATGATGGACAGAACAGCGTTTGGCGACCGTTGTTTCCATTTCAAGGAAGTAAGGATTGCGAGTCTCTTTGATGGTTAAAGTTGGGTATAATCAATCTCAATTAGTGCTTATCACGGACGGCGGCAAGGTTTGCGTTGGTTGCTGTTGTAGTACAATCAACACAATTTCTGCGGGCAGTTACGGCGACCCCGAATTGTGTATTCTTGTTAGCGGAACGGGTACGTCTTACGACGGCGAGTATGTGCAATTATGGTGGGACGACACAAAGGGTTATTATACAAAAACTCCCCACGATTTTACTATTCGACGGGGCGGGAGCGATATTGATATTCGAATGGACGTTGCGTTCCCATTGCCGGGTATCGACGAGCAATGGAAAGAAGAAGCAGAATGTTTTCCCGACCACGTTAGGAACGAAACGCCCGAACTTGAGTGGGGATACGATACGGGGGGAACTCGAACGTGGCAGATTTTGCCTCTCGCAAACGGCAATGTTGTGGTTTGCGGAAATAGAAGCGGTAGCAAGTCTGTTTGGTGCTTAGACAAAGATGGCGTATTGCAATGGGATTATGATACAGGAAGTAGCACTTATGCCGCTACGCAACTTTCAACGGGCGATATTGTTATCGTTGGGACTAATAGTAGTTCGAAATCTGTTTGGTGTTTGAACACAAGCGGCGTATTGCAATGGGACTACAACGCGGGCGGCACCAGCTTGGTAGCGATAGATAAAGACGATAGCGACAACGTAGTTGTTACTGGTTGGGGTGCTGGCTCAAAATCTGTTTGGAGTTTAGATTCAGATGGGAATCTCAATTGGGATTGGTGGTCGGGAGCGCAAGACACGTTGCAACTAATGTATGATGTTGTTATAAATACTGCGGGTGATGCGATTGTTGTTGGTCGACAAACTGTAAGTGGTCTATATGTTTGTTGGAGTATTGATAATACCGGAAGCACAAATTGGAGTTATGCTGGCGGCGGTATAGGGCAAGCCTATTGTGTTACATTGGATAGCAACGAAAGACCTATTTTTGGGTCGTCTGATTATAGCGACAACGTTTTTTGTTTAACTACTGCGGGAGTGTTGACGTGGTCTTATAGAACCGGCCCTGCGATAACAGTATATGACATTGCGATAGACAGCGAAGATAATGTGATTGTTGTGGGACAGGAAGATTCGAACGACTATAATCTTTGGAGTTTAGATTCAAATGGGAATCTCAATTGGAGACGACAGGCGATATCAAGCAATTCGCTTCTTACTGTGCTTGTCAATACTGCTGATAATACTATTTATGTTCCCGGTTATTCAGACGACTTAGCGAAATACAGTCAAGATGGCGAGTTATTATGGACGATAACAGATTGCAGACCGTGGGGTATATGCTTTAATATGGGTGCCTTGTATGTGTCCGGGGAAGATAACGGAGACTATAATATTTGGAAATATCCAACTGCAAGCTTTGTCGTTGTTGCTTTTAACCCTGCTAATTATTGGGCTAATGCCACAGAGTACGAGGCGTTTGACATCGAGTTGAATAATCATACAATGATTGTGCATACCGATATGGATTATCGTTGCATAGCTGAGCATACTTCCGCGTCGAATAATCAACCCGGCTTTGGTGTTGATTGGCAAGATTATTGGAAGCGGTTAGATTGATGGGCTGTTGTGGCAAAACTAAAAATATCGTAAAAGGTTTGAGCGGAGTTGCAATTGAAAAATTAACGAGACTTAAAATTGCAAGTTATGAGTTCACGAACGACAGAATCAGAACGTGTCATAAATGCGACGAGCAGACTTGGCTTACAAAAATTGAATACTTGACTTGGCTATTCGATAACGGAATTAAGATTCTGAGAAACTGGTCGCAGTTGGAAACTTTGCCGAAGCTTTCGAAAAAAGAGCAGAGAAAAAATTGCGGGCTATACTGTCGAATTTGCAAGTGCTTCATACCGGGCAAGGCACGAATCGATAACGAGAAATGCCCGTTAGATAAATGGGAAGGAGTTTGATATGCGACATATAATTTTGATTACGTTAGCGGTCTTGGCTGTGGCGTTCGCTGGTTGCGCAAACGTTCGGTTAAAGACTGTCGACGAAAACGGCAATCCCGTCGAAGCTGAATATACTCGTTGGTGGAATCAAGAACTCGAAGGGTTATCTCTTGAGAGTCCGTCGGGTTGGAAAGTAAAATTGGAGCGGCAGAAATCAGAACTCGAATTGGCGTTCGGCTTTGGTGCGGCAAGTGTTAAAGTCGGGGGCGACGACGAATGAAATATCGAGAGATTGCAAATTACAAATATCAGCTAATGGAAGAATTGACTTATCCAGTATCTTGGCCCGACAGTTTGAATCCGAGCGACGACGATTTTGTTTTCGTCAAAGACGGCAAGTTGATACTTCGAGAGCATTACGCTTGGGACGGTTCGACCGTACCCGCAAAAGGATTGTTCGCCGTCGTCGGCTGGAATGCCGATAAGTTCTGCAACAAGGCGAGCGTGATACACGACGCGCTTTATCAGCTTATGCGAGCGGGACGACTCGACCGAAATCATAAGAACTTCGCCGACCGACTTTACCGAAGCTTATGTATCAGCGGCGGAATGTCTCGTTGGCAAGCAGACTTGAGATTTTGGGCTTTGCAGAAGTTCGGGTCGTTAAAGTATCAAGCCTTAACGCCGAAGATTCTCGAAATGCGATAATCAAAAAAGCTGTTAGCTTTGCCGAGAGTTTCAGCTTTTTTCATGGACGGTTTGTTTATTCGATTTGAGCGGTTCGACGGCGCACGGAAGCAAAGTCGACCGCTCGACTATTACGCGTCGCTGGTCGTACGCTGTCAAGCGAACGCGCCGTATCGCGACGATTATATCACGACAATATATAGACGCTTAGAATCGATTCTCGCTCGTCATACGAGCAAATCCCGATAACCCTTGATAGACGCTCAAAAACAGCTATCGAATCGGGAAAATCTGTAAAACGAGATTCTCTAACAGCTAAAATAAAGAATCTTAAAAAAACTTCGACCATAAGCTCTTGTTATATAGACGCTTAAAAATAACTTGGAATTTATCTTATTTTATGCTTGCAGAGATAGCGTAAAAAGACGATAATACAGTTGTTCTTTGAATTATGAATTTGGGCGAGCGACTTTGATTTGCTTCTTGTTTTTCGAACACTTCTGTTTTTCCGCTTCTTTGTTTGACCCGCCGAGGCTTTTTACAAGTTAATATGAGAGGGACGTTTTTTTGTTAGTTCCTGAAATTGAGGGTTGACCATTCTTTGTAGATGGCAACAAGGCAATTGAGCCTAAACCGAAGCGACGAGAGTCGTAGCCGAAAAGTTTGTTCGCTATCGAGCGGCAAAAAAGTTGGAGTTAGTGTCGCATTCCGAAGGGCGTATCGTTCGTTCAATAATTCGCTTGAATCGGAATTGAAAACAAAAACTTCTTAGCCTGTCAAAAATAGCTACGCGAATCGATAATGGAAAAAAACTAATTTAGCAACCGCACAAGTCGAGACAGTTTGGACTTTTCTCGGAGCAATACCGGGGTGCGGTATTACGGGGGCAAAGTTAATCGCAAATCTTATCGAAGGGAAACATTATGAAGTGGAACGAGACTTACGAAGCGTTGGAAAACGCGTTGGGTCGCAAACCGTATTGGAGCGAAGTTGCGGCGGAAATGTTAAACAAGAAAATCGCTGAACTTGGGAGCGTTGTTCAGCCAGCTTAATTGTGAAGGGAAAACATTATGAAACTATTAACACAGAAAAACAAAAAAGATTTGCCCGCACTTTACAGTCAAGACGGCAAGGGTTACGACGCGATTGCAGTCGTTAAGTTTTTCGCGCCGTGGTCAAGCTGGACTTGGTACGCGACAGAGTTCGACGGCGAGGACACGTTCTTTGGTCTTGTCGATAGACACGACCGCGAACTTGGATATTTCAGCTTGAAGGAACTTGAGTCTGTTCGCGGGTCGTTTGGATTAAAGATTGAACGAGATTTGTACTGGACACCGAAGCCGCTAAAAGAAATCAAGTCAATTGGATTTGTCGCGGCGAGTTAGCTTTCAGAGAAGGGCGAGTTGCGTCGCCCGACTCTAACAGCTAATCTATTCTTTAATTGAAGGGAAAACGAAATGGACAGAGCAGAGTTTTTGGAGTTAATCGAAGGGATTTTGTATCAAGAGGGACATCAATCGAAGCAAGGTCGTATAATCAAGGCAAGCGTTCGAGCGCAACGACAAGACATAAACGTTATTGCAAAGGCACTTGGAATCGAGAAGTTGATTTACGAAGAAACTGAAAAACTCGGTTACGGTTAATCGAAATTAAGCCGACCCGTACAATGGCTTTCGTCGCGTCTCATAATAGCGCAGAATAATTACGGGCTAATGTTTTCCGTTGACGGGACGACCTAAATTCTCCGGTCGTCTCGTCGATTATAGTGGGTTCGAATAACTGGATAATTCACGAGTTGGCCACGAAATGCGGGTTCGAGTCCCGCACCCACTTTTACAGAGGGCTTGCAATCGTGCAAGTCGAAGTTTTTATTGTTTCACAGAAAAGGAATAGCATTATGTCGCACGAATTGGAAATGAACGAGAGAGGCGAGGCAAAGATGTTCTACGCCGGACAGACACCGTGGCACGGACTTGGCACGGCAGTTGAAACAGAGATTACCGCAGGGGCGGCAATCCGAATGGCACAGCTTGATTGGATTGCAGAGAAACAGAAAATTATGACTGTCGGCGGTTCGCCTGTTGACACGCACCGAGCAGTCGTTCGAAAAGAGGACGGACGTTTACTTGGCGTTGTCGGTCAAAACTACGAAGTGATTCAGAACGTCGAAGCGTTCGACTTTATGGACGCGCTCGTTGGCGAGGGGCTGGCAATGTATCACACAGCGGGTTCGCTGTACGATGGCAAGAGAATTTTTATCTGTTGCAAAATGCCGTCGCATATCGAAGTCGGCCCGGACAAAATCGACAAGTATTTGGTTCTCGCGACCGCACACGACGGGTCGCTTGCAGTATCGGTTAAGTGGACTCCGATTCGCGTAGTCTGCAACAATACTTTGTCGGCGGCGTTCAGTATGTACGGCAACAAGAAGCCGCAGGATTGCGTCTCGATTCGGCACACCAAGAATTACAAAGAGCGTATCAGCGAGGCTCGCGAAGTTTTGGGCTTGACCGAACTTTATTACGAACGTCTCGAAGCGACTTGCCAGAAGCTTTTCGAAACGCCGATGATAACGACGGAGTTCAAAGCTTTCGCAAAGGAACTTTTGCCTGACAACAAAAAGGACAAAGAGACGAGCAAGCTTATCGCCGCGCCCGTTACTGTCAACAAGCGTAACGAAATGCTCGAACTGTTCAAGAATGGAACGGGCATAAAAGGGACGGCAGTTGCGAACACCCGTTGGGCGGCGTACAATGCCGTTACCGAATACGCAGACCACAAGGGAACGGTTCGTGTCGCTGATACCAGCGATTACGGTAACGCTCGTATGAAGTCGATTGTGTGGGGCAGTGGAAGCACGCTCAAGAAAAAAGCTTTGGCTTTACTGTCGAACTAATCACGGACGGCGAGTGATTGAATAACGGAGTAGATGCGGGACGGTGGCGGTTAGGTTTGCGCTTAACGACGCTCGGCAGGAAAGATGGGGTCAAGTTCCTTGTTGCAACGCAAATTGCAATAAGAAAAACGTCTCTGCGTGCCTGTAACCGTCCCGCTTTTTTAATCGAAGGGAAAAGTTATGAAGTTCTATGTTCAGATAAAACGATTCAGCGACAGCGGAATTGAAAAGGAACTTGGGCCGTTCAGCGAGCGACGCGCAGATAAGGTCGACGACGGCGTTAATATCAATCTTAATCACGACGAGTATTTTACACAAATCGTCAAGAAACAATCTTGAAGGGAAAATATTATGACACAGAAAACTTTCAAACTACCGACGCACCCGACGCGGGGCAAACAGCAAATCGTTATCGAGAAAAGTACGAGTTCGGTTTGGTATCTTGTAGTTACAGCAGAAAAGGCAATTCCATTGTCAGCTTTGAAAAAGATACCGACAGCGGCGGACGTTCTCGAAGCATTGCAAAATCAATGCGGCACGGACGGGTTAATGGACTTTATGTCGCAAGGATATTCGAAATGAAAGACGAAAATCTTTGTCAAGTAAAATTCTGTCGATAGCGTTGGTTTATGCGTTGGTGCGGATTCAGAATTTGCCGAAAACATTGGGTCGCTGATTGCGACGATAAAAATAAATTCAGTCTTAAAGAAGCGGAGTTCGAAAACGAAAACGATTTTTAGTTAATACAGAAGGGAAAGCATTATGGCTATCTGGAAAGTGAGTCAAAAACAAATAGGGCAGTTAGCGGTAAACGTTGTAAAGCTTCAATGTCGCA
>Ga0164313_10005869_pt1 | contig 10846 bp, 11 predicted proteins | sample GuaBasSedimGuay4_FD_113735 | JGI IMG/M metagenome (GOLD analysis project Ga0164313, IMG submission 113735) | Subseafloor sediment microbial communities from Guaymas Basin, Gulf of California, Mexico - Guay4, Core 4569-4, 0-3 cm | ecosystem: Environmental > Aquatic > Marine > Hydrothermal vents...
CTTTGCTTACAGCCTTACTATCTTTAATTCGGTTTACAGCAGTGGCCAATCCCATGCCAATGGCGGTCCCGTCTTCAATAACTCCAAAATCGATCTCCTTTAAAAAATTGACCACCACGGCCCGATCGGTGGTCATGGGGCACTGGGTAAAACTTTCTCCTGCAAAAACAACCAGTCCGAATCGATCATCCTGTCGGGCATTGACAAACTCAATTCCTACATTTTTTGAGGCTTCCAGCCGGTTGGGTTTGAAGTCCATGGCCCTCATGCTGCCAGATACATCCATACACAAGACAATATCGATTCCTTCAGTGGTTACCTGTTCCCACTTATTGGAAGATTGCGGACGAGCCAGCACAACCACAAGTAATGCCACCACAGCCAGCCTCAGCAAAAAAAGCACATGCCTGAGCCAGATCCTTGATGAACCCATACGTTCGTCCAGGTTTTCAAATCCTGAAAGCTTCATTGCAGCTGTACTTCTTCTCCCTCTCCACAGGTACCAGGCCACCATCAATGGCAGAACTATCAGTCCATAAAAGAAAGCCGGGTATGCAAATTCTATGCTATTCATTCCCTAATTCCTCCACTATTTCTTCAGGCTCTGTCTTAACGAATAACGGGTAGGTTTTTTGAACAAACAGATAAGCGTTGTTCAGGTTGGTCTGATTGTCGACCGGAAGCGGATCTTCCCTGGCAAACTTAACCAGATCGGCCAGCTCAAGTAATTCTTTCAGCATCTCATCCAGCAGGCTGTCTTCCCTGTTTGATTTTTTGAATGCCTTCATGATCTCGTGCGAGGTTTGTTCCATGGCAGGAATCCCATACTGACGTTCGATATATTGACGGGAAACTTCGGTTAATCTGGTGTAGTATAATTTCACCTGTCCCTTCTCCCAAATTTTCTCCTCCTTCAGCTTATCCAGCTCCCTGAAAGCAATTACATGAGCAGGCTCCAGGGGTATGTGCGGAACACCTTCGGATCCCTCCTTTGTGCGACCATACTTCCTGATCAGATAAATGATTGCCATCATAAGAAGCAGTGCACCGATCCCCACTCCAGCCCATGGGAGCACCTCTTTAAAAGAGAGGGGTGTATTGATGGGTGGTTTGATTGGCATGATTTGCTGGGCTGTATCTACCACAGGCTCAAACACGCTGATCATCAGCGGCATACTAAGTGCCGTATCGGATATATTGCCTGTTGAATAAATCACTCTCTGTGTGGGCACCATTTGCATACCGGATTCAAAACCTGTGATCATGTAGCGGTGATTTACGACCCTACTTCCCTCCGCAGTGGTTGTATCTGCTGAGAGAAGATAGAGAACCTCCAGGTTCCTGCTTAACGTATCGCTTATAACTGGCAGGATGAAATCCACATGGTCGTCTGCTTCCACATGCAGGGTATAGACCACCTGGTCGCCTATCATCATTGAATCGGAACTTACACTGGATTGGACACTGATAAGCTGCCCATTCAATGCTGAAGTCAGCAAGTACAGAAAGGATGATATGAAAAGTAATAATCTGGACTTCATGTTATCTCTTCTTGAATAGCCTCATTATTGGTTTCACATAATCGGCACCGGTCTGTAGCGATACATGATCCACACCAGCCCTGGTAAATATCTCTTTCATCATCTCCAAATGACTTTCCCATTTCATGGCATAACTCTCTCTGACCCTGTTCCTGGATGTGTCAATCCACCTCTCTCTACCCGTTTCTGCATCCAGTACCCTGATCAATCCAACCGACGGAATAACTGTTTCTCTTTGGTCGAATATGTGCAGCGCTGCCACATCGTGCTTGTTATTGGCCACCTGGAGCGACCGGGCATAGCCTTTATCCCGGAAATCGGAGATAAGGAAGGCCGTACAACGTTTCTTTATGGCATTGGTCAGAAATCTAAGGCTTTCAGAAATATCTGTTCCATTGCTCTGGGGTTGAAAGTTCAGCAATTCGCGAATGATACGAAGAATATGTTTTCGGCCTTTCTGGGGAGGTATAAACTTCTCGATGCGGTCGCTGAACATTATTACCCCGATTTTATCGTTGTTTTCGATTGCAGAAAACGAAAGAACAGCAGCAATCTCAGTAATCAGATTGCGCTTAAGCTGCTCCTGGGTGCCAAAATCACCTGATGCACTTACATCGATGAGCAACATCACCGTTAACTCCCTCTCCTCTTCAAAAACTTTTACAAAGGGATGGTTAAAGCGGGCTGTGACATTCCAGTCAATGGACCTTATATCGTCGCCATACTGATACTCCCTTACCTCAGAAAAGGTCATGCCCCTTCCCTTGAAAGCACTGTGATACTCACCTGCAAAAATCTGCCGGGTAAGACCGCGTGTCTTAATCTCGATTTTCCGAACCTTTTTTAAGAGATCTTTTGCTTCCACTTATTTCTTTCTTGCTTCCACTTATTTCTTTAATGTCTCCCTGACCGTAAAGTACCACTCCTGTTTGGTGAGGATTACCTGGATGGCTTTATCCTCCTGATGATATTCCCACATAGAATCCCCCACCTTTTTGTGTGTAGAGCTAAGCTCCTCCACCACATCATCAAAATCGGAGTAGTCACACACCAGTTTTGATGTTTTACAGATGTCCTCATCTGTAAAATAGAGGATCCAGGTGCGGGTTTTGGCTCCGTTTACGAATTTCAGGTAGTTAAAATGCTGCTTTACCACCGAATTGTCGCGCCTGAACTCTTTATATTCCTCTTTCACCAGAGCCTTTACCTCCTCTTTGGGCAAACCTATTAAGGATTGCCCCTTCGCAACTGTTGCTGAGGCGATTAATATAATTAACAATAATGGTTTAAGGCACTTCAACACTATTCAATATCTCGGAAATTATATTCTCAGTGGTTATGTTTTCTGCTTCAGCTTCGTATGTTAAGCCGATCCTGTGGCGCAGCACATCATAACAGATGGCCCTTACATCCTCAGGAACTACATACCCCCTCCTTTTTATAAATGCATAGGCTTTTGCAGCCCGTGCCAGGTTGATGCTTGCCCTGGGTGAGCCCCCATAATGAATGAAAGGCACAAACTGTGCCAGACCCGCCAGTTCCGGATTCCGGGTGGCAAACACAATGTCGAGAATGTAGTTCTCGATTTTTTCATCCAGATATACCTCTTTGACAATCTCCCTTGCGGCCATTATATCTGATGGCTTGAGGATCCGACTTGCACTTGGAAACTCGCTGGATAGATTCTCCCTTACAATTAGCCTCTCCTCATCCCTGCTGGGATAAGTTACAATCACCTTCATCATAAATCGGTCCACCTGTGCTTCAGGCAATGGATAGGTACCCTCCTGTTCAAGGGGATTCTGCGTGGCCAGCACCAGGAATGGCCGTTCCAGCTTATAGGTCTCTGCCCCAATGGTCACCTGCTTTTCCTGCATGGCCTCCAGTAAAGCACTTTGCACCTTGGCAGGGGACCTGTTGATCTCATCGGCCAGTATGAGGTTGGCAAATATTGGACCTTTCTTTACAATGAACTCTTCCTTCTTCTGGCTATAGATCATGGTTCCAAGCAGGTCGGCCGGCAGCAGGTCGGGTGTGAACTGTATTCTGCTGAAATTGGCATCGATGGTTTGGGACAGGGTATTAATGGCCAACGTTTTGGCTAGTCCGGGCACCCCCTCCAGCAGAATATGTCCGTCTGAAAGAAGACCGATCAGAAGTCGCTCAACCAGGCCTTTTTGACCTATGATCACCTTCCGTATCTCCAGTGTGATGAGATCCACAAACTCACTCTCCTTCTTAATCCTCTCGTTGAGCTCTTTGATGTTAACGTCCTGACTCATATATGGATTCTTTTTGGTTAATAATAATCTCTTTATACATTTAACTCCTTACGAAGGACAAAAATAGCTGTGAAAAAGAGCATTCGGAATAGAGTGGGGGTTAAAAAATGTTAAGAAATAGGTATTTTTAGGCAATTATGATGGTTTTATGAGCAGGTACTTTATGCATATGGCCTATGATGGTTCGGACTATTGTGGTTGGCAGATCCAACCCAAAGAGAAAACCGTACAGCAGGTGATGGAAAAAGCACTGTCCCTACTTTTAAGAGAGGAGGTATCGGTCACAGGGGCAGGCCGCACCGATACCGGGGTGCATGCCTCCTATTTTATTGCCCATTTTGACCTGGAACATGCAGATCCCAATTCACCGCCTGATCCAATCTCAAACCAGTTTCTTTTCAAATTGAACCGATACCTGCCTCCCGATATTGTGGTCTATAAGATCTGGCAGGTTCCAATGGAGATGCACGCCAGATTTTCGGCCATTTCACGCACCTATCACTACCATATCTCTACCCTTAAGCCGCTCTATAACCGGAATTATTCACTCCACATATATGGGGAACTGGATCTTGAGGAGATCAACCGTTGCTGTGAAGTGATCAGGTCGACCAGCGATTTTACAAGTTTCAGCAAATTGCATACTGATGTAAAAACCAATAATTGTCGGATTATGGATGTGCATTGGAAAGAAGAAGAGCAGGGATATCTATTTGACATCAAAGCCGATCGTTTTTTGAGAAACATGGTTCGATCGCTTGTGGGCACCCTGCTGAATGTGGGTCAGGGAAAAATGGATTGTGAAGGATTTAAGAAAATTATTGAGGCAAAGGACCGGGGAAAAGCGGGCCAGTCTGCCCCCTCAAAGGGTTTGTTCCTGGTTCATGTGGAATACGAAGGCTTCTAATCCCATGCCAAACGGGCCCTGATAATCTCCTGATCATCCCCTTCTCTTCTGGCCAGAAAAAGCAAGCTGTTACCCGATTCAGACATTTCAGGTGCTGTACCCATTATGGTAATGGTGTCTCCCAGTAATGCTTCATGCAGGAAATTAATCTCCAGTTCCCGAATCTCATTATGGAAGGAGCGGTCAGCCATAAGAGCATCGATGCACCACTCCATATACTTCACATTATTCACATGACCCACAATATCGAGATCGGAGAACTGTACCTTCCTGCGGGCTAACTCTTCCATCTGTTCGGGAGCAGGAATTTTCTCCAGCTTCTCCTTAAAAACAGAATCAGTTCCCAAGTTTTGACTAAGCACTCCGGTACCTGGTCGCACCGGCCTCCTGGTTTCGCTATCCAGGATAAGCCATGCACTGCTGGCCACACCCAACGCTTTGCCATCCATGCTTTTTACCCTGAAATCTCTCAGGCCAAATAACCGGTCCATCCCTTTATGCCAGGTCTCGACACTTACCTTATCGTCCCAAACCGGATAGTGGTTGATGCGGATCCTCATCCTGGAAAGTACCCACATGGTTTTTCTTTGATTCATATCATCATAGCCAAAACCAAGTTGACTGGCATGATGATAGGCCATTTCCTGGAAATAATTGGCCATGGTGGTCAATCTGGCCTGCCCCTTTGGGTTGAGGTCATAAGAGGAAACTGTAAACTCTCTGGAAAATGAATTTTTCATACTATTTGTTCCATATCTCCCAGGAACCTTCAGCCTGGAAGACAAGCATGTCATAACCATTTACAACCTTTGCACCCTGCTCCTTTCCCAAAGCCAGGAACCTGGTCTCAGCGGGATTGTACACCAGGTCAAATAAGAGATGATTGGAGGTAATTGCTGTGTAAGGAATATCTGGAAAAGTATCCGTTTGGGGATGCATTCCTAAGGGGGTTGTATTGATAATCAGGGGTGCATCCATGATCAAATCGGCTTTTAGGTCTCCATAGGTAATAAGACCCTCTCCCTGATTCCGACTTACCACCTGGAACTTGATTCCAAGCTCTTCCAGAACAAACATTACTGCTTTCGAAGAACCACCCGTTCCCAGAACAAGTGCAGACCTGTGATGATCCTGCAAATGCTCCTTAAGTGAGTGCCTAAATCCAATCAAATCGGTATTATGACCCACAAGTGCCACCCGACCATCCTTCCTGCAAATCCTGATGGTATTTACAGCCCGTATCTGTCGAGCCGTTTCACTTAGCACATCCAGATAGGGAATCACCTGCTCTTTGAAGGGCACAGTAACATTTAAACCCTCAAGGTCACTCTCATGTTCTATGAGTGAGCTAAACCGGGATAAATCTTCAATGGGAAAGTTCTCATATACAGCATCAATTCCCTTCTTCTCAAACTTCTTCCGGAAGTAAGGAACCGAAAAACTATGTCCCAGTGGAAATCCGATAAGTCCGTATTTTTTCATGGTATTGGGTTACAGGTTTGGGTTACATATGGCTTTGCCATGTTACAGAAAGGGTTTGTAGGTTAGGGTTACATATGGCTTCGTCATGTTACAAAATAGTAAATGGTGAATAGTGGCTAGTTGGTTTCATTATCTGGTTTTTTGGCCAGCACCAGTTCGATCAAAAGGATAAGTGCCACTCCTGCGGCTGCCATTAAGAGGGCCATCCAAAACCGGTCATCGGAGCTGGACAGCGAAGGCAGTATATTCTTCTCCACCAGAGGTTTAGCCTCTCCATCGACTATAATGGTTTTAAGTGTCTCTTTCCACGGCCAAATTTTATTAAGCGATCCGATCATAAATCCAACAAGTATGGCAATGGTTACATCGTGATATTTCTTCAATAACCAGGAGAGCAGGTTGGCAAATAAGATAATGCCCAACACTGCCCCTGAACCCAATACGAGAAGGTCAAGAATAATCCGTTCATTTACCGCATGAAGTGCAAATTCATATTTCCCCAGTAATAGAAGAATAAAACTTCCAGAGATTCCGGGAAGAATCATGGCGCAACTGGCAAAAGCACCAGATAACATGACAAACCAACCCGAGTCGGTTGTGGTCGTAGGGGTAACACTGGTAATATAGAACGCAATTCCAATCCCACCTACCAGTGCTACAATTTTAGGATATTCCCATCTGGTGATTTTCCTGGATACCACATAGGAGGATGCCACTATAAGTCCAAAAAAGAATGCCCATATCAGTACGGGCTGGTGTTCAAGCAGATACTCCAGTGCTTTTGCCAGAGAAAGCACAGAGATAAAAATACCTGCGAAAACAGCCAGCAGGAAATTTCCGTTAATATGCATCCAGAAAGACTTCCATTTTCCAGTAAAAAAGAGCTTAACAGCTTCAAAATTGATGCTTTTTATGGAGTTTATAAGCTCTTCATAAATACCGGTAATAAATGCTATTGTACCTCCAGAAACACCAGGAACCACATCGGCCGCTCCCATTCCCATCCCTCTGAGAGTCAGGAATAAATATTTGTTAATCTTATTCTTCAAAACCTATAGTTTTCTGAATTGGAACTCCTCTGGAAGAACATCAAAAAAGGTGTCACCCCTCATTCCACATCGAAGAGCCTCTAACGAAACTACTTCATTTGGTGCTATGTTACCCAGATTAACGTTGGCTCCCAGCATCTTTATAAACATCGTCTGCTGCGATTTTAAAGGAGCCTCCCATAACACATCATTCACGGAGATCTCATTCATAATAGCCTCGATTAACTCGCTATTGGCCTTTCCTTCCGAATCATAGATCCCAATGGTTCCACTCTCCCTGGCTTCGGCAATTACTTTCCATGCACCTATTTCCAATTCGGTTTTCATATGTGATACCCATACGTCGTTGGTTAACTCCACTCCTTTTACCTTGCTCCCAATTTCTGAAAGCACCTGGTAATCTTTTGCAAGTAATTCGATACACTCAAGCTTCTCATCATGCTCCATCTTTATGGTTCCATCCGAGACTTCCACATTCCTGATTCCAGCCTCATCCAAAAAGCGTCTGTAATCATCAAACTGTCCGCGAACAAAGAACATTTCAAAGAGTGTTCCTCCAAAATAAGGCTTCAGTCCGGCTGATTGATATAGCTGAACCTTCTCTTTCAAGTCTCTGGTAATCAGTGCTGTTCCGAAACCAAATTTGACCAGGTCTGTATAGGGTGTACTCGAATCAATAAAATGTTCCGATTCTTTCAGGCTCAATCCCTTATCCATCATCATTGTGAGGCCATATGAGCGTTCGCCCGAGGTCCTGTCGGGAATGTGGTTTAAAGTAAAATTCATAGAAATGCTATTTTTTATACTGTTGTATGATGCGTTCAACCATTTTGTCGCGGCTGCCGTTAGGATAGTAGTAACCAAATTCTGATTCCAGGGAGCCATCGATTGAAAGTGCTTCTTCCAGAAATTTAAGAGCCAATCCTTCTTCTTTAAGTTTCAAATGACAGACCGCCATTTTGATTCTAATCCCGGCATCCTCAGAATGATGTACAAACGCTTCTCGCAGCGATCCAAGAGCATCCGTAAAGCGTCCTTCTTTCATTAAGAGTCCCGATAGAGCCATCCAACCATCCAAATCTGCCGAATCGACCCGGGTCACATATCCATAACACTTTATGGCCTCATCAGTAAGACCTTCATCTTCGTTGACATACCCCAGATTTATCCAGTAATCGAGATTGTTACTGTCAAATTCTATGGCCTTCAAAATATAGGTAATGGCTTCCTGGTGCAAACCCTGGCGGTGATAGATCAATCCGGCTCCATACCACCCTTCCGGATCTGTATTATCAATTTCAATGACCTTTTGAAAAGCACCCAATGAGTCGTCAAGCCGATTCATCTGCTCAAAACAGTCTCCCATATAGCAGTAAGCCTGAGTGCTTTCCGGCTCAACTTCTAAGAAATCGTAGTAGGTTTCAATGGCACGATCAAATTTACCCGCATTGACCCAAACACTTGCTTTATTAAAATAGGCTGATGCATAATCGGGATTAATAGCAATTGAAAAATCATATGCGTCAACTGCCTTTTCAAATTGCTCCAGCTTATGGTAAACAATTCCAATATTGTACCATACATTGTCGGAATATGAGTCAAGATCGAGGTATTGCTCGTAATACTTCAAGCTTTCGTCAAATCGGTGTAACCGATCGTAAAAGTAGCCAAGATCATATAAAACCGAAAGGTTCTCGGGTTGCTGCCGGTAGGCCTGGATCAGGTATTTGATGGCCAGTTCGAAATGGCGTACATTTTCAAAAGCGATGGAGATATTTACAAGCGCATCAAAAGTCTCATCGGCCGAGATCTCCAAGCCACGGTCAAACTGTTTCTCAGCCTCCTTTAACTTTCCCGTTAAACAGAGCGCTGTCCCTTTAAGGAAGTAAAGCTCTGGATTATTCTCTTCCCACACAGGGATCTGTTCCAGCATAGAAAGGGCCTTCTTGGCTTGCCCCTGTTCAATATAAATGTGGATGAATTTATACAATATCTCCACAGAACCAGGATGCTGCTGCTTTCCTAACTTAGCAGCCTCCTTTGCCTCATCGTATTGGAAATCATCCAGATAATAGTCAATTATCTGTTCAAACTCCTCCACATCAAAAAAGATGGACTGGGATCCGCTCCGCATGTCCTCATATTTCCTCAAAAGCACCTGGAACTCCTCATTCTCAAAAACTTGCTCCCTGTTCTCACTCATCTAGATCCTAAATTTGAAGGTGTAAAGATAATCGATATTTGTAAGATATATAAATATGCCTCAGCCAATAGAAGCCTTAGAGAAATAGATATCAACTTTTTATTAAGGAAATCTTACCTGGCAGGCCTATCTAATTGGGTTCAGCACATTAATCCTGTGATATCAAATACCAATTAAATTGAATATGACTGACGAACCATTGCCACCTGGCTTTAAGGAGTTGCTTTTGAGGAAAAGGTATAGCCATAGTACAATTGTGAGCTATACCAGCTATTTCAGAGAGTTTATGAAATATTTTGTTGGGGAGAATCAATGCCATCAAATTCTATTATGAAAAGGTACTTGGTCGTAAAAAGGAATACTATCGGATCAGCCGGCCCAGGAAGGAATCAAAACTCCCAACAGTATTAACCTTAGGGGAGATCGAAAAGATGATCGATGTTACACGGAACCAAAAGCACAAATGTATCCTGATGACCATCTATTCGGGAGGCCTTCGCCGAAGTGAACTTATTAACCTGAAGGTTGCAGATATTGATTCGCAAAGAATGCTGATCAAAGTATGTGGGGCAAAAGGAAAGAAAGACAGATATACACTATTGTCTGAGAGGCTTCTCCCAGAACTTCGAATGTATTATATTAAGTACAGACCCAGTCACTACCTTTTTGAGGGCCAGGAGGGTGGGCCCTATAGTGGAACAAGTATTGAAAGGATTTGTGGCAATGCTGTAAACAAAGCCGGGATCAGAAAACATATTACACCGCATAGCCTGCGTCACAGCTTTGCCACCCATCTTTTAGAGCAAGGAACCAACCTGAGGTATATCCAGGAACTACTGGGACATTCCAGTACAAAAACCACCCAGATCTACACGCGTGTTGCTTCCAATGCATTAATGAAAATCCGAAATCCATTAGATAACAATCCACACTAGCCCATCCCATCTTATCCCATTTATCAAAACCAGTACATGCCCCTCCCCTTTTGCACAATAAAACCAACAATCCTATTCAAACAATCTCAATTCTTCTTAAATTGTATGAATATAAGCAACACAGCTATATCAAAATATATATAACACACCGGCACATTCACCGGTGTTAGCAAACATAGAAAAGAAAAAACGCACCCAGTTCAATAATCCTCAGTGAGTTCACAATTAATATGATTTATAGTTTAGAAATTCACTCGATAATTACATTGCAACTTACACAATCTATATTAATTTTTTGTTTAGCCACACGCGAGCCTTTATAAAATGTTTCTTTTCCTACTTCTGTAATCGGAGTAATATTACTCGACAAATTGAATTTAGTGTATTTCGTATTGGCATTCAATACGAACTCATCAATATTTAAAGTTCCAATCGTTATGGTACTGA
>Ga0164313_10005871_pt1 | contig 10843 bp, 13 predicted proteins | sample GuaBasSedimGuay4_FD_113735 | JGI IMG/M metagenome (GOLD analysis project Ga0164313, IMG submission 113735) | Subseafloor sediment microbial communities from Guaymas Basin, Gulf of California, Mexico - Guay4, Core 4569-4, 0-3 cm | ecosystem: Environmental > Aquatic > Marine > Hydrothermal vents...
AATATATTCAAATTAGCGGAATCTTCTAATGAACAGTGGCTAACTTTCTTTACTGTTGATGTGCTTCACCTAATTGGAGTTGGTCTTTTGCTAATTCTAGCTTTGGCATATTTCGCATATTATGTAAGAATAGATTTATCTTTGTTTTATTTCTTGTTCGTATTAGTTGTTTTATTCACAGCACCATTTATTAACTCTCTGGGCTGGGGAAACACTTTTATTCCTATTGCTTCCTATTTTACTTTCGAATTTGGCTCTATTTTCCCTCTATTTCCATATCTGTTATATGTTTTTCTTGGGGCAGTATTTGGTGTATATTTTTCAAAAGATAATTCATTGATCAAAAAGTTTTCATTCATGTTATTTATACTTGGCTTAGGACTTTCTATAATATTGTTAGTATTAATACTAAGTAACTATTTTGGGATTGATTTATTTTTTGGCTCTCTCATAAAGATTGGAATAGTCCTAGTTCTTTTTTCAACGTTGGGATTGTTAACGAGGAATGTTGATTCTATTCCAAATTATTTAAGATCATTAGCACGAAATTCACTCTGGATTTATGTTATTCATCTTGTTATTCTTTATGGCTCTCCGGCTTCAATTGGGTTATTCCAAATCGTTGGGAAAACACAAACAGCAGAAGTAGCTTTATTAACTGCTGTCACAATGATAATTTTAATGACAATAATTTCATTAGGAATTGATAAATTAAGGGTTAGAAAAATTAAAGTCTTTTGAAAATAGGAATATGATGAGAGATTCGATAAATACTGAACCAAATCAACTAGATGAAGAGAAGACTGTTGAGAAAGCTCTGCGTCCTAAAAGGTTTTCTGAATTTTTCGGACAGCAGAAGATTACAGATAATCTAAAAGTATTTATTGGTGCGGCAAAAAAAAGAAGTGAGGCTCTAGATCACGTGTTGCTAACTGGTCCTCCGGGACTTGGGAAAACAACTCTTGCCAATATTATTGCCGAAGAAATGGGAGTAAATCTTAAATTAACATCTGGTCCTGTACTTGAGAAGCCTGGGGATCTAGCTGGAATTCTAACAAACATGGAAGAAAAATCAGTTCTATTTATTGATGAAATTCATAGACTTAGTCCCGTAGTGGAGGAGTATCTTTACTCTGCAATGGAAGATTACAAACTTGATATTATGATAGACACTGGCCCAAATGCCAGAAGTGTACAAATTAAACTACCTGATTATACACTCATTGGAGCTACTACAAGAGCTGGTTTATTAACTGCTCCATTGCGAGATAGATTTGGAATTAAGTTCAGGTTGGATTATTACGATGGATCACTTTTGCAAAATATTGTAGAACGCTCTGCGAATATTCTTAATCTGCAAATCGAAAAAAGTGCATCGCTTGAATTAGCAAAACGTTCTAGAGGAACTCCAAGAATTGCTAATAGACTCCTTCGCCGCACGCGTGATTTTGCTGATTTTGAAGATAAAAGTGGCATCGATTTAGCCATATCGCAAAAGGCACTTAAAGCTTTGGAAGTAGATGAAGATGGTTTGGATGAAATGGATAAGGATATAATTCTTTCAATTATAGAGCGCTTTAATGGTGGTCCCGTTGGACTCAGTACATTAGCAGTTAGCGTAAATGAAGACGCTGGAACTATTGAAGAAGTTTATGAACCATTTTTAATTCAACAAGGATTTATTCAACGAACTCCGCGAGGTAGAGAGGCAACTGATTTAGCGTACAAAAGATTTAACAAAAAACGAACTAATCGTGGAATCGACCAAGACACATTATTTGAACACTAACTTATGCTAATTTCCGAAAAAAACTTAAAAGAAAAAATTAAAAACATTAAATTATTCCTTTTCGATTTAGATGGTGTACTTGTTCTTCGAAAAGATAGAAATGAAGATGAACTTCTAAAGTGTATGAAGGAGTTTACAGAGAAACTTGCTGAGGAGAATTTCTTAGCTGGAATTATCACTGCTCGCAACGATGATGAATTAACGAACAAACTTTCTAAGATTAATAACTGTCACGTTGTTACAGATTCTTTTAATAAAGTATTAAAAGTAGAGAATATAATCGAAGAACTTAATTTGGATTTTGATGAGGTTCTTTATATTGGAGATGATATGTTAGATATTCCACTTCTTCAAAAAGCCGGAATCGCAATTGCGCCTAGTTCTGCGAGACGTGAAGTTAAGCGAGTAGTCGATTTTACTATAGACATAACAGTTAACGGTAGCATTCTACATTCAGTACTTGATTTGATTGGAAGATTAAAATAATGGCTCAACTTCTTAAAATATTGTTACTTCTATTACTATTGATGTTTTCCATTTCTTGTAACGATGAAAAAATAAAACCTAAAATTAACTTTACCATTGCCGAAGAAAATATGCCAATTCAACAGAGTTGGAATTCAAAAATTCTATTTACAGAGAATGGAATATTAAAAGGTATTTTATATACCGATTATCTTGAAGCTTTTAAAAAACCTAAAGAAAAATTGCTTACTAATGTAAAAGTAGAGTTCTTTAATTCAAGGGGAATAAAAACTTCGCAGCTAACTTCTAAAAGAGGAAGGATAGATGATATTTCCCAAGATATGTTTGCTATTGATAGTGTTGTGGCTATCAACGATAGTGCAAATGTAAAATTGGAAACTGATGAGTTAATGTGGAGAAAAAAAGATCAAAAAATTGTATCAGAAAAATTTGTACGCATCACAACTGAAACTGAAATTATAGAAGGTTACGGACTTGTCTCTGATCAGCACATTCAAAACTATGTTATTAAAAATGTTACTTATCAAACAACAACTGAAGCAGTACGAAAGTGAAAGTTTTAATTTATATATTTATTCTTGTTGGAAGTATTTCGAATGCTCAGGTAAAGAATGAGATAATTCGTGTTGTCGGAGATTCCCTTATTGGGCGAGTTGAAAATGGAATAAGTTATCGTGAGGTAAACGGAAATGTAGTTATGACACAAGGGAACGTAAGAGTCACTTGTGATAGGACTATTCAGAATATTACAGATAATAGTGCAGAATTAATTGGGAATGTAATTGTTACTCAAGATACAGTATTAATTCTTTCAGACAAAGGTTATTACTTTGGGAATGAGAAATTTATATTTTCTGACAGCAGAGTTACACTTAGGGATGGCCATATTGTTTTAACCGCAGATTCAGGATATTATTATTTTGATTTGAAGAAAGCAGTTTTTGATTCAGATGTACACCTCGTTGATTCGATGAATATCTTAAATGCTAATAAGCTAACATATTTTAACGATATTCAAAAAGCAATAGCTGTTGGAAATGTTGATATTTCTGATAGTGCCTCAACAATATATTGTGATAGTTTAAATCATTTCCGAGAACATAATATTTCACATGCATTTAAAGATGTTAAAATTGTAAATTTTAGCCAAAAGTTAACAATTTATGGGGATGAACTTTTTGATGAAGGTGAAAAGAAATATACGAGAATTGAGGGAAACCCATTGCTAATAAAAGTTGATTCTACTGAAAATGGAAATGAAGATACATTATTTATTAGTGCGGTAACATTTGAGGCTATCGAAGACTCAACTCAAAAGTTAATTGCTACTGATTCTGTTAAAATTATTCGTGGCGACTTATTTTCCGTTAATAATTATTCGATTCTTTTCCGCGAAGAAAATAAGTTGGTCTCTTATAAAAGGAAAAAAGATAAAGAGTCACCAGTGTTGTGGTATACAAACTCACAATTAGTTGGAGACTCAATAACTATCTACATGGATGAAAATCGTTTAGATTCAATTGAAATTAGAAGCAATGCACACATCCTTTCAAAGAATGAAAATTATCAATTCCGTTTTGATCAAATTTCTGGAGAGGATATTAACTTATATTTTAGTCAAGAGGGTCTTGAAAAAACAATTGTTGAAATTGATGTTTTGAGTATTTATTATTTATATGATGCTGATACTCCAAATGGTGTTATGAAGTCAAGTGCAAATAGAGCAAAAATGGAGTTTGAAAATAATTCTGTAGTTGCAGTAAGTATGTATGAGTCAGTTGAGAGTGAGTATCATCCGGAAAACTTAGTTACGGGGAATGAACTCGATTTCACTCTCCCATCATTTATAATTTATAAAAACAAACCAATTAAAGAAAAGCTTACTCAAAGGAGTAAATTGAATGAGTAAAATATTAACGTTAAGAAGTGATGGTTTAGTAAAAGTTTATAAAAAAAGAACCGTTGTTGATGAGGTTTCTATTAGTGTCAATCAAGCAGAAATTGTGGGCTTGCTCGGACCAAATGGAGCTGGAAAAACTACAACATTCTACATGATTGTGGGAATGATTAAACCCAAGAGTGGGCGTGTCTTTTTGGATGAAACTGAAATAACTTCAGAGCCTATGTACAAGCGGGCAAAAATGGGAATTGGGTATTTACCTCAAGAAGCATCAGTCTTTAGAAGACTTACAGTTGAAGAAAACATCATGGCTATACTTCAATTACTTAAAATGCCAAACGCTGAGAGAAAAGAAAAAACTGAAACTTTGTTGGAAGAACTGAATATCACACATTTAAGAAAGAGTAAAGGATTTCAACTTAGCGGTGGTGAGCGAAGAAGAACAGAGATTGCGAGAGCTTTAGCTAGTGACCCAAAATTCATTTTGCTAGATGAACCATTTGCTGGAGTAGACCCAATTGCGGTTGAAGATATCATGACCATAGTTGCAAATCTTAAAAACAAAGGTATTGGAATATTGATTACTGACCACAATGTTCACGAAACACTTGGTATTGTTGACCGTGGTTATATTTTGATTAATGGGAAATTATTTAAAGAGGGTACTGCAAATGTTCTCGCTGACGATGAAGAAGTTAGAAAATTATATCTAGGTGAAAAATTTAAACTTGAGAGATATTAGTAATTGAAAGTATGCTTTGCGTGATTGTTAATATTCCAAATAATATTGAAGGATTTATCAGTAATATTTAAAATACATTTTTTTGAATTTGATTACATTGTAATCAATATTTTGATAAAAATAGAGAAAGGTTAAAACAATGAATATGTTTCCGATATATATAACTTTACACATAATATTTGCAGGAATTTGGCTTTCATTTTTTATAATTGAACTTGTTCTGCGAAGTAGAATTAATAAAGAAATCTCACCAAAGGAAAATGCTAATAACTATTTGGTGTTCACCAATGTGTTTGGAAATACCGGTGCAATCGGTATTTTATTAACTGGAATTCTGCTTGTTGTAAATTCCGGGTATGGATTTTTTGATATGTCTAGCAATCACTGGCTTGCCACAAAGCAAATAATTCTTGTTGTTATATTTATAGTAATTTTCGCGATGCTTATTCCTACCATGGGAAAAGTTCGAGAAGATCTAAAAAATGATAGCGAAACACTTCCAAACAATAATCTAAAGAAATTATTTAAAGCTAATCTTATAATAAATATTTTGGTTCTACTTAATTTTCTTTTTGCTATTACTAGGCATTTTTATTCTTAATATTTATAGAATGAATGAGTTCAATTTTGAGTTAAATTAAAAAATAATAGTTCAATATTATTCAATTTAAGCTTATATAAAAGTACATTTGCATCTTAATAGAGATGTAACTATGTTTCAATCGTTAGGCAATGTGATGTAAGAGAGAGGACCATCTTAAAAATATCACAAACATTGCTGATGATTCGTATTTAAAATTGCTAGTCATTCTAGCCTCTATATCTAGGCCTCTTTTTTACTTCATGCTCCAAACAAACGATTACTCCACAAAGTTCTAATATTGATGTCCCATCTGTTTTAGTCAAAATTATATGGGAATTGAAATAACTAATAGCGCTAAGGTCACTACAGTTTTACATGTAAATCTCATACCCGCAATTAAAGAACAAATGGAAATCGATTCTGAAAATATAGATTATGAATTCAGGGTTGGTATTAAGTTAAGTGGATATTAATAAGTGCTATGATATGATTTTTAGAAGTTCTAAAAATATATAATACAATGTTAATCGGTTTAAGAAACTGATAACAAATTCATAAACTAAATGGAGAGATTCATATGTTGAGGACCAACAAAATATCGAGGCGTTCTGCGCTAAAATCACTATTTATCGTTTCTGCACTACCCACGGTTTTCATATCGTCATGCACAAAGAGTATAACTTCACCAGAAACTTCACAAGAGGGTAATTCTAAGCTTTACAAATCTCATTTCGATTCTGATATTGCATTACTTGAAAATCTAAGAGTCGTGACCAATAGTGATGGAATTGCTGAAATTCCTAAAAAATATCTTCACACTGGAAAAAATAAGAAAGGCGGAGCATATGTTCTTACTAGAGAGGGTGAAAGTGATTTTGCATTAATTTTTAGAAAATTAGAAATTGTTAATAAAACAAAAAATAAGAAAATATTTAAAGTTAGGGGGTTGAGTGATGGAACAGTAATAATGGCAAAACCAATTCAAGTATTAAAGTCTCTTAAAAAAACAAATAATCATGAATTAAAAAGAAAGTTCGCTGCAGGCACGAAAAAGAAACGTGGAGGAATTAAATGAGACCTTCAAGACCTAGGGTAGAAAAACTAACAGCTTTTATTACAGAGGATTGTATTTGGTGTGATGTTTGTACAGATGAGTGCCCATTGGAATGTATTTCTCCCCCTATCCCCGATTATGAAAATTATTTCATTTTCATGCAAAAGTGCGATCTCTGTGGAGGAGAAATTGATGATGCTAAGTGCGTTAATGTTTGCCCAATGGATGCAATTATAGTAAGGAGCTTAATAGAGTAAATTTAAATTAATCAATCAATTTATTAGCCATAAATGGAGGTAAATAAATATTGTTTCTATTATTTAATTACCTCCTTTAATTTTCTATATCCACTTTTACTAACGGGGAGTTTCTCCCCGCTTTTTAATATAATAATGTGGTTGTCTTTTTCGAGAAGTGATATCTCTTTAATTTCATTTAGGTTTGCTATATATGAGCGATGAATCCGTATGAATGGATCGGGTAAATGTTCTTCGTAATATTTCATTCTGTTCTGTTTTAGGAATGATCCATCCGGAGTTACAATATCAACATAGTCGTCTTCTGCTTTTAGATATTTAATTTTATCCACAGATATAATTACAATCTTATTATTCTTTTTTACGACAATTCGTTTGAGTTTTTCATCCGTAGAAAGTAATTCTGGAAAAGAATTTTTAGTGAGAGGATCATTAGTATTATTGATTTTCCCAATTACCTTGTTTACAGCCTCATTAAAGCGTTCTTTTGAAAATGGTTTTAAAAGATAATCAATTGCGTTTACATCAAATGCCTTAAGGGCATATTGATCATATGCGGTAGTAAAGATAATATTGTTATTCTCTTCAATTAGCTCCAGCATTTCAAATCCATTTAGCTTTGGCATTTGAATATCTAAGAAAACTAGATCTGGATTATTCTTATTTATAGATTTAATACCTTCAAAACCATTTTCGCATTCATCAATAATTTCAATAGTATCAAATTGTTTTAAATAATTCCTAATTAAATCACGAGCGAGTTTTTCATCATCGATTATTATTGCTTTCAGTTTATTATCGGTCATCTCAAAAATCCTCTTTTGATAAATCTTCTTTTGGAATTAATAAAAGAACTTTGAATATATTATCTGATTTTGTTATTGAAACTAAGTTAGTTCTCTTATAGATTAGTTTCAATCTACTATTGATATTTGAGAGTCCGATTCCTTCTCCAAGATTTGAAACAGAAGATGGGTCAAAAGTATTCGATATTGTAATTTCCACAAAATTTTCTTTTATTTCACACGATATATTGATATCAACATTTTCGCTGCTTTCATATACACCATGCTTTATGGCATTTTCAACAAGTGGTTGTAATATCATATTTGGAATTAAAATGCCTTCACATTCCTCTGGAATATCAAGGTTAATTTGTAACCTTTTTTCAAATCGGACTTTTTCAATTTTTAGATAAAGATTTATGCTTTCAATCTCATCCTTTAATAACACCATTTTAATATCATTTACAGCGAGGGTTTTTCGCAGAAAATCTGAAAGATTAATTGACATCTCTTGAGCTTTTTCTGGATCTGAAATTGTTAGTGATGAAATTGAATTGAGTGCATTAAAAAGAAAGTGCGGATTGATCTGATATTTAAGGGATTTAAGTTCTGCCTCTGCAATCAATGAATTAAAGTTAGATTCAGAGATAACTTTTTCAGTAAAGTTATTATAATAAATAATTACATAATTAAGAATTATGGCAATAATAAAGAGTAGTAACCCAATTGTAAATCTCCAAATTGAAGTGTAAAGGAAAAAATTTTCATATTCTTCAAACGTTGTAGTAACAATAAAGTATGAAACAAAAAGCCAGATAGAAGTTGCAATTACTGCAATTAATAAATTATTTATAACTACATTTAATAATGAATGGTCATGTAAAGAAATGTAATTGGTTGGATACCACAAGCTATTTGAAATTATTGCGAATAATAGAGAAGTAATCACGGAATCGAATAGAGAAACTCCAAGATTATTTTCAAATATAAAATACAATAATAGAAATAATGATATTCCCATTATTCCTACTATTGCAATTATACTAATGCGTGAATTACTATTTGTTACAGGGGGATTTTTCATTCATTTAATTAGTAAGTTTTTAAATCACCACCACCAAATATAACTGTTCCTCTAATAATTAGAACTTTATTACTTTCATAAACTTGGTTCGCATTAAGAATCCGTTTATCATCAAATCCACCAAAAATTGAAGTAACATTTACTATTACTTTCCAATCTCGGGGAACAACAATATCTATTCCACCAAGAATTGCAACAATTTCTAATGAATTATTTCCGTCAGCAAGATTTGATTCGTGAAGGTCAATATCTGATCCACCTAAGATAGTTGTTATTTTACCACCTTTAAAATTTTGAGAGTTTATGTTTTTTCTTCCACCTCCAAGAATGGCAACTTCATCAATAAAATCCATATCATACTTATTTGACTCAACATTATCTTTTGTAAAACTTTTGTAGTTATCTCTCTTTAAGATAATATAAATTCCCAAAAGAATAATAAGAATGGGCCAATATTCATTTAGATAATGTCTGACCGGAAAATCAGAATATCTCGATAAAAACCAAAAACCTCCAATTCCAACTAGTAAAACCCCAAGAAAACTATCGTTATGATTTATTAAAATAAATAGACCAATTATCATCATTAAACCTGGGAATGAAAATATGTAATGTGTAAAGTGGAAAGGTAGATTAAAAAAGTTTCCACTAATTGCAAAGAGTCCAATTAATATCAGAAGAATTCCAGCAAGCATTTTTGAATTATTATTTTTCATTCTATACTCCTTTTATTAGGATTAAGGGGGTGGAATAGAGCTAACCGCGATGCAGCAAAACTCGGTTCACCAAAGGTGGAAAAATAAGTTAAAATTAGATTTATTTATTCCACCCCCCTAAATTTATTAATTCTTTAATTCACCACCACCAAACAGGATAAAGCCTTTTAAAACTAATTTTTTATTTGATGAAACTTCATCGGCAATAATTACTCTATTATCTTTAAATCCGCCAAGAATAGGTGTAAATTCAACGAAAACTTTCCAGTTCCTAGGTATTCTAAGATTTGATCCACCAAAAAGGAAGAATAGATTTAAGGTGCTTATACCATCAGACAAATTTGATTCGGTCAAATTAATCTCTGATCCACCAAAAATAGATGTGATGTTTCCACCTTTAAAATTCTCAAATTGGAAATTTTTCTTAGAACCTCCAAAAATTGAGACATCATTGATATATTCATTTTCAACCCCTGATTCTCCAGATTCATATATATTTCCGCTTGTCTGCTTAGTTTGGTTTTTGTAAATAATATAGGCTCCTAATCCAATAAGAATTAGTGCCCAGAAGTTTGGTACAAAACCAAGTATTCCGATTGCTGCGATAACTGCTCCAAGGGGTTTACTCCCTGAACTCAGATAAGTAATAATTCCAATAATAATTAGAATTGATTGCCATCTGAAAATTTGCCATACATACTCACCTGGAAAAAGGTCGAAATTTCTACCTAAAAATAATCCACCAACAAGAATTACTATTATTCCAATTATCGTGTTTGTAGTTATGTTGCTTTTCGTTTCCATCATATTCCCATTTGTTTTGGTTGCAACTTAAGGTGCTAAGTTAAGAAGTGATAGTAAAAATCGGTGAAGTAAAGAATATTTTCGGTGAATGGGGCAAAGTCATGAGTTATAAGTCCAAAATGATGAATCATTATCTTTTTCAAAAGCAATATTTGATTCTTGAATTTCGTATTTTCGGAAAAAGATTTTTTATTAATGCAAAACCAAAAGGGAATAAATGCTCACAGAAATAAGTCTAATAATTGGATTAGTAGTTGGAATTATAATTTCTTTCTTTTTCACTAAAGTGTTAATGAAAAATAAAAATGAGTTAGCAAAAGAAAGAAGTGAAAATGAGAACAATGATAAAATATTACAATTAGAAAAAGAGAAATCGCAGCTAGAAGAGAGAGTATTAAAAATTAATGAACTAGAATCAAGATTGTTGCGTAATAATGAAGAATTAAAATCAAAGGTAAATGAGAATACCCAATTAGAAAAAAAGATTGCTGAACTTGAAACTGCGATTGAAAAAGAGAGAGAAAGTACAATTGAAAAGTTAGAACTTTTTGAAAATTCAAAAAAAGAATTTAAAAACGAGTTTGAAAATTTATCAAACAAAATACTTGAAGAGAAAAGTAAAAAATTCACTCAAACCAATAAA
>Ga0164313_10005872_pt1 | contig 10842 bp, 9 predicted proteins | sample GuaBasSedimGuay4_FD_113735 | JGI IMG/M metagenome (GOLD analysis project Ga0164313, IMG submission 113735) | Subseafloor sediment microbial communities from Guaymas Basin, Gulf of California, Mexico - Guay4, Core 4569-4, 0-3 cm | ecosystem: Environmental > Aquatic > Marine > Hydrothermal vents >...
CTGTCCCGGAGGTGCTGTAATATCCACTCCGTTATTAGATATTTTGATAGACTTGATGACCGGGTGGGGTTGGTTTCCGAAGTGCCCAGTGATCATGCCCCGATCGACCGGCCATGGGAGCTTACCTTTGTTTCCCTCAAATCCCGCGGTAAGTGCAGCGAGTTCGGGAGCATTGGGCAATGCATTTTTAGTTGTCGATTTGCTCACTTCGGCCGAAATGATGCGTTCTATCTCAGAGGCGAGTCGGGCACTTTCGCGTTTCTGCCGGTCGAGTTCTGCCTTTATCTGCTTTTCCTGTTTCCGCAAATCGCGCAGCACTACTTCAGATTGCTTTTTAGTTTTATTGAGTGCCCTTTCCTGCTCAATGGCATTTTCTGCCAGCAATTGCTTGTCTGCCCTAAGCCTTTGCAATCGAGCTAACTCTATATTAATACTGTCAGATTGCATAATCAGGAGACTAAATGTCTGCCTTCTCACACGACTTAGTGCCTCCAGGTAACGCCACCGGGCAAATGCTTCATTCATCGAATTTGCGGAGAGCAGATAGACTGCAGGATTCTCCATTTTCCGACTCATATAGGCTTGCTTCATATGCCTGGCTTGCTGTGCTTTCAGATTATTGGCCGAGGTATTCAATTGTTTGAGATTCTGCTCAGTTCTGGAAATAGACGATGTCATGAGGTGCAATTCATCCTTGATAGTACCCACTACTCGCTGTCTGAGAATGATCTGCGCCTTTATCCCCTGTATATCTGACAATGTGGACTTTTCGCGCTTTTCGGCATTCGCAAGGAGCTTTGTGTTAGATGCGATCTGCTTGAGGAGTGAAGTGCGCTGGGCCTCCAAATCTGAGCGACTGCTCTGCCCGTGCGTACCCAGGGCGATGATCATAAACAGGGTGATGCTAATCCACTCTTTCATAATTCGAGGGGATTTGAAAACGTACGGACCTGGGAATGTCTATTTCGATCTCGGAAAAATTCAGGATGAGCTCTGTCGTACTCTCACCATCAAATAGCTTGAGTTCTTTTGCAAAAGGAATATCTCCATTCCCCTGCACAGACCGGTAATCATCAAACGTGACTTCAACACTTCTTCCGTATGAATCGACGAGTAGACTGTGGTCCAATATCAATAATTCATCAAACCAATAGAGCCCGACAAAATCTTCAGTATGTATTCTCAACCTTGTGAATTCATCTCGTGCTTCCGTTTGAATCTGATTTGCCGGCAGCTCTATTGTCCCACCTGCCAACATCCGTTGCAAGTCTTCAAATCCAAATGGTGCGTTGTATTCTTTCATGAATTCAGACAACTCTACTGCGTAGTACTCCCGGTTTATACGATTTATCACATATGCTGAGTCTGGCTTGATCAGTACCCGGCCAACTTCGAAGCCCAGTTTTTCAGCCCTGATCCAAATCAGACTGTCATGCAGCATCCGCAGTTGGATGGTTGCACCCACAGCGATCTCATCCGTTTGTGCCCTGATTTTACCTTTTGCACTAAACCATTTGTAACTCGGCTGTCTCGCCTCGAGAGTGTCGTACAGTGACTCAGCTGTAAGCGAACCGGCAACATAGCCAGACTTGAGCTTTTTACTGCCACGACACGACATCGTCAATCCGATGATGCAGAGGGTCAGTGCGACATATGTCCAAAGTCTTGTGTTTCCGGCGCTTGCGATCAATGTACAATTTTACGTTCAGCGATTTTTCGTTTGAGAAGTTCAGACTTGTTACCACCACTGAGTGATAATTGCCAGTACTCAACTGCCTCGTCAGTTTGCCCCGTGGTGTACAAGATATCACCATACAACTCCAGCGAATGATAATTATCTCCGGCCCCGTGATCCATTGCATCTTCCATATAGCGCAATGCACTCTTGGAGTCTCCCTTTTGAAGAGCGATAAATGCAAGCAAATGTTCCGTTTCATGACTCGACGGGTTTGCACTGAGCACCTTTTTGGCATATGTTTCGGCCTTGTTCAGTGACCGTCCCTGCTGCGCCAGGTACTTGCTGTAGGTATCCAAAAGATCAATATTGTCAGGCTGCAGTTCCAGTGCTTTGTCAAACGCTTCATTCGCCTTGTCATCATCACCCATCTGCATATACACTTTGGCAAGCAGCGAGGTAACATTAAATTTTAACTCAGGATTGCGGCCGGACATAATCAGCGCTTGTTGCAAAGATGAAACAGCCTGCGTATAATCTTCTTTGTATGCATATGCCAGACCGCTGAGGTAGTAAATTGAGCCTTGATTTGGGAAAACATTTAGTGCCTCATCGGCTGTGCGCAGGAGGCCATCCATGTCATTGAGCTCTGCCTGGACATACATGAGTTGCTCCCAGACCTGCAAGACACTTTTGTTCAGGACAAGTGTCTTTTTATACTCAACCTCAGCTTCTGCAAGCTTACCCGTTTGATACAAAAAATCGCCGTACAGAGCGTGAGTTTTTGCTTCGTCTTCATATTGGCGCACCAAATCAATGATGATTGTGCCAAGAGCTTGAGCATATTCAGGGTCTGGCGATTCAGCATATTTTTCAACAAAGGGAATGAGTTCAGCGATTTTGGCATCCAGCTCTATGGCAGGATTCTCCATGATCAGTTTGATCGACCTCAGATAGTTTGCGTCTTCTCCATCAGCTTTGTAATGATCGGCAACGGCAAGATTGGCCCGGGGATCATCCGGATTGATCTCAAGTATGCGCAGATATGTTGATTCGGCTTTGGATGTTTGACCCGCCTTGATTCTGTAAGAAGCTAATAAGTGAAGATATTCAAGGTTTCGTGGATAGAGACCGACAAGCTTTTCAAGCTCCTCTGCAGCCTCAGCAGGTCGGTTCAATTCATCAAGGACCTCAACCTTGTAGTTGATGATCTCAGGAAGAATACCGGCATTTTTTTCAAAATTGTCGAGGATCACAAGTGCTCTTTCGGGTTGATTTGTTCTTAGCAGCAATTCGACGAGGTGCAGGAAGTAATAGTTTTCTTGAGGTTTGACAGAGGTGAGATGTTCAAATACTTCAATCGCAGCCGGATAGTTTTCCATCTGTTCGTAGATGTCTGCCTTCATGAGATGATACCATGTGTTGTCGGAATTCAGCCTGATGGCTCTTTTGATTTGCACCAGTGCGTCATCGTAACGTTCAAGAGATTCGTAGACACGTGACAATTCGTATGCCGCGGCATCATTTCTGGAATCATGCTCGAGCACCTCGTTGTAGAGCACAGCAGCTTCTTCATATGAGCCCAGCAGTTTTTCCCTGCTGGCTTCAATAAAGAGCCTTTGCAGGTTGAGTTCTTCAGATGTGAGGACGCCTGGGATCTGTCCTGTTACACTTACGGGCAACATCGCCGCCAAGCACAACACGAGAGTGAGAATACAGGATTTTTGATGCATCATCATTTCCACTATCAAACGTCGCTCTACCAATAGCATTGTACTGTTTGTGTGGTTGTCAGTATGCCTTCCCGCTAATTTGCTCATTCGACGATGGTGATTTTGAGCATATTGGTACGGTACCTCTTGTGGAGCGGCATGCTCCCTGTGTTGATAATGACATCACCTTTCACAATACGACCGAGTTTTTTCAAAATCTTTACAACGTCTTCAATAGTTTCGTCAGTTGTTGTGAATTTGTCATAGTAGAAACATTGTACGCCCCAAACCATATTGAGTGTAGCAAGCATGTGACGCTCGTCTGAAAAGATATAGATCCTGGATTTTGGCCGATAACTGGATAGCTTAAAGGCAGTAAATCCAGACTTGGTCATGCCGATGATCGCCTTTGCATTGATCTCATCTGCTGTTTTGGCAGCACTGAAACACACGACATCTGAAAAGAAAGTGCGTGACTTATAGGATGCTTTAGGGCGCTTACCTGACAGTTCATAATTTTTTTCCGCCTCCCCGATGATCTTATTCATGGCCATTACCACTTCTATCGGGTACTTCCCGATGCTCGTTTCTCCGCTGAGCATTACTGCATCTGCACCATCAAGTACAGCATTTGCCACATCTGTGACTTCAGCTCGTGTCGGGCTTGGGTTTTCAATCATACTATTCATCATCTGAGTGGCGACGATGACAGGCCTGGCACGCTGAATACACTTTTGAATAATCTGTTTTTGAATACCCGGAAGTTGCTCCATTGGCACTTCCACGCCCAGATCGCCCCTTGCGACCATGATGCCGTTTGATTTCTTGATGATCCTGTTGATATCCGCGACAGCTTCAGGCTTTTCGATTTTGGCGATAATCTTTGCGGGATGATTTGCGGCGGTAATGATTTTCTTCAGCTTGTCTATATCAGCACCAGAACGGACAAAAGAGAGCGCGATCCAGTTGACGGGCTGCGTCAGGATAAACCTGAGATCTCTATGATCCTTTTTAGTCAGGCATGGGAGTGAAACTTTCGAATCGGGCAGATTCACACCTTTGTTAGAAGAAAGAGGTCCGCCATGTATGATCTTTAGTATGGCGCAGTTTTCGTCAACAATTTTTTTGACACTGAGAACCAGTGAGCCATCATCGATGAGTACGCGTTCGCCTGGTTTGATATCGGTGATAAACTTTTTATAGTTGAGGTAGACTTTGTTTTCATTGCCCACACAAGGTTTTGTAGTGAAGAGGATGTCTTCGCCATCCTTGAGAGTTACAGTCCCTTTGCCAATTTTTCCGATGCGGAGTTTTGGTCCTTGCAGGTCACATAATATGCCCGTATGACAACGATGTTTTTTGTTGATGGCCACAATATGATCGATGACCTTTTGGTGCTCCTCATGTGTGCCATGCGAAAAATTGAGGCGAAAAACATCAACACCTGCCTTTACAAGTGCAAGCAGGTTTTTATACGAGCTGGAAACTGGTCCTATGGTGGCAAGTATTTTAGTACTCTGATGGTTAACTTTATGCATATATCGTGTTGTGGAAGTCCCGTGTAGAATTAGGTGTGGCGAAGATACTACAACCGTCGAAAGGTGAGCCAGGAAACCGAAATAGTCCTCGTTGGAGTTAACAGGCCCTCACATTTGGGTATAACTGAATATCAAAAAGATGTTCAAACATTGGTTAGGACAAGGGATTAGCGTATTTTTGCAATTCAAATTTTAAAAAAAGCAACAGATTATGAGTGACATTGCTGAAAAGGTTACGAAAATTATTGTCGATAAACTTGGCATTGACGAATCAGAAGTAAATCCAGAGGCCAATTTTACAAATGACCTTGGAGCGGATTCATTGGATACAGTAGAGCTTATCATGGAGTTTGAAAAAACTTTTGATATCTCGATTCCAGATGAGCAAGCTGAGAACATTCAGACGGTTGGGGACGCGATTACATATCTCGAATCGCAGCTGCAGTCCTAACCAGTAAGACATACCTTATTTTAATATCCACAAATGAGGTGACTTGTTTGTGGATATTCTATTTTAGGGCTTGCATGGTGTATTTAAATCAAAATCAGGTATGAAAAGGGTAGTGGTCACAGGTATGGGTGCATTGACACCCATTGGGAGTACAATAGCTGAATACCGGCAGGGGCTCAAAGCGGGAAAGAGTGGAGCAGCCACAATCAAAACGTATGATGCAACGGGTTATCGCACCACATTTGCGTGTGAATTGAAAGGGTTTGACCCGACACAATTCCTGAATCGACGTGATGTGAACCGGATGGATAAATTCACGCAGTATGCAATGGTCGTCGTGGCTGAGGCTATGGAGGACTCCGGCCTTGACCTGGAAAAAATAGATCTTGACCGGGCCGGTTGCATTTGGGGAAGTGGAATCGGTGGTTTTGAGACGATGGAGCAAGGTATCGAAGAGGCAGGGAGAGCGGTTAAAGTACCGGTGTACAGCCCTTTTCTGATTCCAAAACTCATCGCCGACATTGCACCAGGTCAGATATCGATCAAGTATGGATTACGTGGTATTAATTACGCAACCGTAAGTGCTTGTGCCTCGTCTAATCATGCCATTGGCAATAGTGTGGATTATATCCGCCTCGGAAAGGCTGATGTGATGGTGACGGGTGGATCTGAAGCACCCATTACGCATGCCGGTGTCGGTGGATTTGGAAGTATGAAGGCGCTTTCCACCAGGAATGATGATCCCGAAACAGCTTGCCGGCCATTCGATGTCGATCGCGACGGATTTGTACTCGGCGAAGGAGCAGGTGCTCTCATCCTGGAGTCATACGAACATGCAAAGGCACGCGGTGCACACATTTATGCCGAAATTGGTGGTACTGGGATGACAGCTGATGCATATCACATGACCGCACCGCATCCGGAAGGAATCGGAGCACGCAATGTGATGAAAATTGCTTTGCAGGATGCACAAATGAATCTTGACGAAATCGACTATATCAATGTGCATGGGACGTCCACACCACTTGGAGATATCGCTGAAGTTGCAGCTATTCAGGCCGTGTTTGGAGATCACAGCTATAAGATGAATATCAGCTCTACCAAGTCCATGATGGGCCATCTGCTCGGTGCGGCCGGAGCAGCAGAAGCAATAGCCGGAATTCTGGCAATAAATGATAACTTTATACCACCTACAATAAACCACTTTACAGACGATCCTGAGATCGATAGCAAATTGAACTTCACCTTTAATCAGGCCCAGGAGCGGGAAGTCCGTACTGTACTGAGCAATACGTTTGGCTTTGGCGGCCATAACGCATGTGTGATATTTAAAAAAATCTAAAAGGAGTTTGACTACGATTTTAAGATTATACAATCAATTTTTAGCAAAAGACAGAGATTTTGCAAAACGCATTTCTTCGATCATAGGCTTCACGCCGGCAAATCTTCCGATTTTCAGGCTCGCTTTTCATCACAAATCTTCAAGTACTGACAAAACCTCTCCGTTGCGTAGCAATGAAAGACTTGAGTTTCTTGGAGATGCCGTACTGAGTACAATTGTAGCAGAATATTTATTCAAAAAATACCCGAATGGCTCAGAGGGATTTCTGACCAAGATGCGGTCAAAAATCGTGAAGCGCAGTACGCTCAACCAGATCGCCGATGATATGGGTCTGGATGTCATCCTCCGTGAATACAACGAAACACGGTTGAGTGACTCCATGAAGGGGAATGCCCTCGAAGCGCTCATCGGTGCGATCTACCTCGAAAGGGGATACAACGGAACCAAGCAAATCGTGATCGGACGCATTTTGCGCAATCACATCAATATTCATGAGCTGGAGCAGCAGGACGATAATTATAAAAGTCAGTTGCTCGAGTGGTGCCAAAAGACCGGTAGGGATGTCGATTACCGCATGAAACAAAAGTATAAGTTTGATAAGCGCGACCGGTTTAAGATAGCTGTCGCTGTGAACGGGGATGAGGTAGCCACAGCAGAGGCTTTTTCAAAAAAAAGCGCTGAACAGCTCGCTTCCCAACGCGCCCTGAAAATCCTGGGTATCGCTCAGAATGGAATGTCGCAGGGGTGATAGTCTTCACTTCTTCAAACACGCGTATTAATTAATGGATTCTCTGACGCAAATCGTGCTGGGTGCTGCAGTAGGAGAGGTCGTCCTGGGAAAGAAGATTGGTAATCGCGCCATTGTCTGGGGGGCTATCGGCGGGACCATTCCCGACCTTGACGTACTGGCCAACCTCTTCATGACTGAACTGGACGCTCTGGTAGTACATCGGGGCATCACACACTCGATTTTTTTCGCGGTCCTGGCCCCCGTGGCGTTTGCCTGGCTCCTGTCATATCTCTACCGATCGGGTGCCTACCGGTCATCTGTCTATAAATATGTCGTCGCCGGCATCAATGTCGCAATACTGGCTCTGATCACCTGGGGGATATATCGTGCCTCGGAATCACTATCTGCCGTTCTTCTGGCGGGAAGTTTTAGTCTCTTTCTGACATGGCGGCTATTCCGGTACTATTTGTCGAGAGATTTGCGTGATGTCGAAGCCACCTTCCACGAATGGTATATCCTGTTTTTTCTTGCTTTTTTCACACACTTCAGCCTCGATTGTTTCACAGCATATGGGACCCAGATATTTCAGCCTTTCTCTGACTATCGTGTGGCTTTTAATACCATATCCGTAGTGGATCCCGCATACACAGTCCCTTTTCTTCTTTGCGTTGTGATTGTGGCATTTTTGAGAAGAGGATCACGCGCTCGTAGTATTGTAAACTGGCTGGGGATTGGATTGAGTTCAGCTTACATGTTATTTACTGTATTCAACAGGCAGCACATAGACGGTGTATTCGACCGCGCCCTTGAGAGTAGAAATATTGAAGTAGATCGCCAGAGGGTAGGCCCGGTGATTTTGCAGAACGTGCTCTGGAGTTGTGTGGCTGAGTCAGACGATGCATTTTATATTGGTCTGTATTCAATGCTTGATTCTGATCCCAATATGCATTGGATAAATATTCTGCCGAAGGACAAAGCAGCGATTAAGTTTCTCGAAACGTATCCGGAGTACCAGACGCTCAACTGGTTTTCTGATGGATACCTGCAGGTCCTTGACCGCGATACGACCTATGAGTTATTTGACCTGCGATTTGGTGCATTGTCCGATACGATCAGTGGCGGAGAAGATTTTGTATTTAATATGGTACTGCGCCCTGTTGGTGACAAGGTGGAGTTTAGTCAGACCCGAAATAATAAGCAGAGTATTGGGGAGACGTTTCGGGGATTGGTGGAGAGGGCTAAGGGATATTGAAACCGCAACACGGAGTCCCTTTGGTCAAAATGTAACCCTTCGACCAGCTCAGGATTACATAAGCCAAAATTCAAAATGTCTTGCTGATTTGCGGCTATCGCGATTCATGTTTTATTTGTTTTATAAATGAATTCCAGCCATCACAATTTTTAACGCAGTCATTGTATTCTCCGTGAGAGATGTAAGTGGCAACCTGACATCTGCAGAGCACAAACCGAGAATATGAAGTGCGCCTTTTATGCCTGATGGATTTCCTTCAAGATATAATAATGGATGCATATCGAGTAGGGCATGGTGTATTTTGGAAGCTCTGTCTGATTCGTCATTTAACGCGAAACGTGCCATGTCGCTAAATGCTTTTGGATAGGCGTTTGCGATGACGGATATGACGCCATCGCCGCCACCCTGCATCATTTTGAGTGCGGTGGGGTCATCTCCTGAGAGCACTAGGAAGTTTTCGGGTTTCCCTTTGATGATCTCTGACGACTGCACAAGGTCTGCCGATGCCTCTTTTATTCCAATAATATTGGAGTTGCCATGTGCGATGCGGAGTGTGGTTTCTGCCGTGATATTGCTGGCAGTGCGCCCGGGTACATTGTAAATGATGACCGGGCGCGGGGAGTGATTGGCGATTTTTGAGTAGTGCTGGTAGAGTCCTTCTTGAGAGGGTTTGTTATAGGCCGGACTGCTCGAAAGGATTGCGTCAATACCGTCAAAGTTGAAATTGTCGATATCATTGCAAACAGCTTGCGTATTGTTTCCACCAAAATTGCCGGCGACAATTGGTGTTCTGCCATTTGCAAATTCAATAGTAAAGTCAAGAACAGCCCGTTTCTCATCGTTTGACAGGGTCGGAGATTCGCCAGTAGTGCCAAGGCTTACAATATAATCAATGCCTCCGGAAATACAGTGGTTCAGTATGAGGCCCAATGCGTTGTAATCAATGTTATTATTTAAAAAGGGTGTCACAACGGCGACTCCTGTGCCTCTGAATCGATCCATTGTTATTAATTAATCAAATTAAATGTGCTGCGTATTTCTTTAATAAAAGGACCCATCTTATAGTGCTCGCCTAAATCAATCATAAGGTCGTAGTGGTCAGGATTGCCGGTAGCAGGGCCTATTTTAAACAGGGCTCTCGAAGCTGCACAAATGTAGTTTATGGTCGTATTGCAATCGTAGTCAAGATTGATCAGGACATCAAATGGATGCTCAATAAACTGTTTTGCGACATCGCTTGTGGGCGTCATTGCAAATCCGACCCCGTCGATGTAGAAGTAACTGAATGTCTGTGGACCTGGCTCTTCCTTTTGATTGAAAAAGCCCAGGAGTTGTACGTCTCTTCCCTCGTCCTTAAGTTTGTTTTGAAAATTGAGGATGGACTTGTGGTTTTTTTCGGAAGTGGCATCAAAGACGATGCCTATCGATTTGATATTCTGAAAATGCTTGTCCGGGAGCAGGTGCAGATTTGTTGTACGGTATCGCCTGAGCTTGAAGTTGTACAATATTTGTTTGAGGCGGGTGAGCATTGTCAGGGGTCGGGCACGGGCTATGAAGGTGTTGTGATGACCTTTTCGTTTATTTCGAATCGACCCATCTTGCTGTACTTGTCTATGCGTTGTTGAATTCTGAGCTCTGGAGATATTTCATCCAGTTCGCTGAGTGTAGACTTGATGTGTCTGCGCAGCATTTTGGCCATTTCTTCTGGATCGGTATGTGCGCCTCCGAGGGGTTCTTTGACGATCCCATCGACGAGGCCGAAGTCGTACATATGATCAGCTGTGAGCTTGAGCGCTTCTGCTGCTTCTTCTTTGTGATCCCAGCTACGCCACAGGATAGATGAGCATGATTCGGGAGCGATCACTGAGTACCAGGTATTCTCGAGCATGAAAACCTTGTCACCTACGCCAATTCCAATCGCACCTCCGGAAGCTCCTTCGCCGATGATATAGCACATCACAGGAACCTTTAGCTGAACCATCTCGATCAGATTGCGGGCGATTGCCTCTGCCTGACCTCGCTCCTCTGCTTCTATACCCGGATTTGCGCCAGGTGTATCTATCAGACAAAGGATTGGGAGGTTGAATTTTTCTGCAAGTTTCATGAGTCGGAGCGCCTTGCGATAGCCCTCGGGGTTTGCCA
>Ga0164313_10005873_pt1 | contig 10841 bp, 12 predicted proteins | sample GuaBasSedimGuay4_FD_113735 | JGI IMG/M metagenome (GOLD analysis project Ga0164313, IMG submission 113735) | Subseafloor sediment microbial communities from Guaymas Basin, Gulf of California, Mexico - Guay4, Core 4569-4, 0-3 cm | ecosystem: Environmental > Aquatic > Marine > Hydrothermal vents...
GTAATTCAATTAAGGAAATATAATTATATATTGTTATGCAAAATAAAAAACCTATAACGACATTATCAGATAACTTCTTGGCCTTTCAAATGTTTCGTCTAAGAAAGAAAATAGAAGAAATCAATGAAAGTAATAGGGGTTTTAATGATTATTATATTGATGAAATAGCTTCTCACCGTAAGGTCCTTCTTAATCAATTCTATAAAGAGCAATACGGGGACAATGTCTGTTGTCTGGATTAGCGAGCTTTTCGACTTCTTTTTTTCTTTGTTTTTCTTTTTGGTTTAGTTATTTCTAGCTTTTGAGCTTGTTGATAAGGGGTCATTTCGAGAATATTATCTAAGGTGACAAGATCAACATCATAACCCTCACGTTTTAGCTTAGCAGCTTCTTCGTAAGCCCCCTTACCAAATGATAAAGCGATGATTACACCACGGTTATTTTTTTTAAGATGTTTATGAAAAGAATCTAACACCGGGCGCCCAACATTTTTGGACATTTTTACTTGGATTGGAGTACCATCTTCAATTAAGAGGCCATCAATCCCACCGTCTCCAACTTTCTTTCTATTCGGTTCTCCTCCGATACATCTAACTGCATATTCTTCAAAATCAAAATGGTTTAATTTTAATATTTGTGCCTTAGTTAATGTCTTTACAGCCAATTCAGGAATGTCAACACCAAGTCCTTTTAATCTTTTTCTTATTATTTTCGAAGCAGTTGGCGAGTTGTCCACTCCTATATATTTTCGGCCCAAGTTGTGGGAAGCCACTAAAGTTGTGCCACAACCACAGAAAAAATCTGCAACCACGTCTCCTTTTTTGCTTGAGGATTCTATTATTCTTTCAAGTAGGTTTAAGGGTTTTTGAGTGGGGTAGCCAACTCTTTCCTTGGAAGTTGCATTGATGATTGGCAGTTGCCAAACATCAGTCTCAGGTACTCCTGAATTCAAATATACTTTTGCTCTATACTTTTTACCTTTTGTATCTCTTCGGGTAGTCATTCTGTAACGACCCTTTTCATCTTTTAATTTATATCTCGTATCTCGTTCTCTCAAGGTAGCATCAGCGTATTCTACAATAATAGGTTTGAATTTATATTTTCCTGATTTTGTGTAGAATAGGATATTATCATGCTTTTTGGGAAACATTTTTTTTTGAGGAGTTGCCTTGGCTCCATAATCCCAAATAATTTCATTTCTGAAATTATTATATCCAAAAATTTCATCAAGAATTATTTTTATATAGTGAACGGCATGCCAGTCCATGTGGCAATAGAAACTTCCAGTTGGTTTTAAAAGCCTGTGCATTTGTTCTAATCGAGGTCTTAACCATTCACTAAAATGGTGAATGCCTCCTTTCCAACGATCATTAAAGGATGCTGTATCATTTGAATCGCCCCAAATAGTTTCATAAGTTCTATTACTAAAAAAGGGAGGGTCAATATATATTAAGTCAATAGATTCAGATGGTAGATTTCTCATTACATCTAAATTATCGGCACAATAAATTACATTAGTTTCAAGTAAATTATTTTTTGCCTTGGCCATATTCAATCCTTGTCTTTGTCCAAGTTGTGAACCAGATTTCTTTGCAAGAGGTTAATCGGAAATATTTTGATTAATCTGTCGTAAATTATTTTTGATAGGGTTAATTTGCCTAAATTGATAATTAGTTGGAATCTCACTGAATTTTTGTTTTCAAAATGAATAAAAAACCATTAAAGTCTGACAAAGGATATTTAATTTGATTTTGAGAATTTATTTCTATTAGCTTTTAGCTAACAGAAATGTTCATTTCACACGAAACAACTAATTTAACCTAAATCATTAAAATCTTTATAAACCACACTTTTAATCGGTTTCACACGAAATAAGCTTTGATCTAAAAAAACTAAAAATTTATTCTCGTTCTCGTGAAGTTCAGTGTTCTTTTTTTGGGGTTAGCGCTGGTTAAGAGTGGTGTCTTCCAGAGTTAACCCCATTAATCTTTTAAGTTGCCGTAGTCACAGAGAAATCGACCGCCTTGCATTGGGAGTTACCCCCTCTCAACGTGTTCGAGGAGGTAACTCCCAATGCAAGGCGGTCTTCTTCTAAAAAAGGAGTGATGTTTATCTTGATGTTAACAGAGAGAGATATAAATATTCTGAGGTTTATAAATGATTTTGGGTATGCCCGAAGTTCTATCTTAAAGGAGATGTTTTTTACTGCCGGAACTTTAAGTGGTCAAAAGCAGATGTGTCATAGACGACTAAAGAAAATGATTGATGGCGGCTTAATAAAAAGAGAGAGGGAATTTAGATATGGTGAGATGCTGTATCAACTGAATAGAGCAGGCGCTAACAAATTAAAAGAACATGGCATTAAGGTTTTCTGGGTTCAATCATCAGTCGGTTGGGGAAAATTCATTCATAACGATTATGTCCAACAGGTCTATTTGAAATTTCGCAAAGAGGGCCTTCGAGATTTTGTGAGCGAGCGTAGAATGAGAAAGATGCCGGTTTTTTTCGATCACATACCCGATCTTCTCGTTGGGGCCAGCCCAGAAAATTTTTTGGTAATTGAGGTGGAACTAGAGCTTAAAAGAATTGAAGTTCTAAGAAATAAGCTCTTACTCAATTTAGAGATAAATCAGGGGAGAAAAATTCTCTACCTCTGCGGTAACAAAAATATCCTCAAAAGAGTTACCGGTATGGCCCAGGAACTTGACCCTAGTGGAAAGAGGTTCTTATCCGTTAAGCTAGATAACTTTTTAGATAATCCCACACAGCTAATCAATCAATTAAATTAATGCATAAAAAGGAGAAGGTATGTCTAATTCAAGCGGTGCTAAAGCAAAGAATTCAAATGGCCCTGACATTGTGCCTCTTCTGGCCATAGGTCTTCTTGGAGCGGGGGCATATGATACATATAAAGAGTATATAGACCTCGTAGTAGTGCTACTAATCTTATCAGGTCTTTCCATTTTTCTGGGAAGGTTTCTGACCAGAAAAAGGAAAGAAATTCTACCGGTGACTCTCTTTTTCCTTGGAAGTACGATGATGTTGCTGGTCTTTCTTGGATATACTGTTCTTGATCCATCACATTTATTTCTTAAGAGCTTTATCTTGGAGCAATTTTATCTAATCTTTCTCTATGGAGTTATTTTTAATATTCTCTGCCTCAACCTGGCCTTCTATTTTGATATATTTAAAGACCCTAATCTCTATCTCTATGATTTGGCAGGGCCGAAGGGAAAAAACAGAGACTTTTTTTCACTGGGTAAGGCCAAATCAATGGCCAGAAAAAGCCACATCAATATCAATTCTAGAAAAGTACAAAAAAGCCTTCTAGGAGGTCATCAAATGATTTTTGGGGCCTCCGGGGCCGGGAAAACATTTTCTATTTTAAGGCCACAGATTGCCCACGCCATAAGTCAGTACCGACTTCCGATTTTTATAATTGATCCTAAAGGCGACCTGGAATTTAGAGATGCCATCTATAATTATTGCAAGGACAATAAGATTGAGGATAAATTTCGCTATTTCTCCCTCTCAAACCCTGAAGCGTCTCACAAGTTTAATCCCTTCAAAACACAATCTATAACGGAGTTGAAGGATTTAATCATTTCGGCCACTGATTGGAGTGAGCCTTATTATAAAAAAATGGCGGAGGTGCATCTTCTAAAGGCCTTGGTAGATATGGAGAAACCTACTCTTTCCAAAATCATAGCCAAAATTCCTGCCAAGAAAGAGCTGGCCGGTTTAAAAGCTGATTTAGAGATTATGAAGTTAAGCGAGTTCGGGCGATTAATTGATGACGAGAACGCGATGGGTATTAAAGATTTATATGATAGTAATCAAATTTGTTATTTTAGCCTTGATGTTCAGGCCTACCCAGAAACGGCGGTAAGACTTGGACGAATTATTCTTGGTAGTCTAATGGGCCTTTCAAACCATATTCAGACTACTCTTCCCCCTTCTTGGCGAAAACCAACAACAATTGTCATTGATGAATTTGGCAGTTTTGTCTCGGATACCTTTATAGATTTTTTAAACAAAGCACGTAGTTCTAATATGCGAATTATTATGGCCACTCAGTCCCTGGGTGATTTGAAAAAGCACAGTCCAGAGATGCTCTCCCAGGTTTTAGACAGTACAATGGTTAAAATGGTGATGAGGATGGGTGATCCCGATTCAATTGATTATTGCTCTCATATTTTTGGCACTCAGGACGCAATTAAAGAGACCAGACAAATAAATAACCAATCGATTCTTTTTAAGAACACGGGAAAGGGAACTGAGAGAGAGACCCAGGAATTTATTGTCCATCCAAATAAGATTAGAGAACTGAATCGTGGTGAAGGATTTGTGATTACTCAAGACCCTTACAGTATTTCAAAGGTCAAATTCCATGGTTGCCAAATCTCGGAAAAAGAAATGGAAACTTATAAAAGTCCTCAAACACCTGAAGGATCTGATCCAACCCCCCCGGAAAATTTCCCGGTTAAAAAAGAATCGGAAACAGTGCGGCCCTCAGATTTTTCAAGCTACTAGTCGATTTGACCGATTATATTGGTTATGTGCTATAATTATTCAATAATGGATCATTTAGGAGGAAAATCCATGCCAAATAATTCTAAAAAATTTGTTAACTCTGGTTTAAATAAAGCAATAAGTGAAATAAATAAGTCCGCACAGGGAATGCAAAAAATTATAGATTCAAGTCCCGCTTTTCAAATGAAAAAAATTATGGACTCAAGTCCAATTGCTCAGTTGCAAAAGATTATAGATGCTAATCCAGCTTCTCAATTAAAGGCCCTCGCAAAAAACCTTGAAGGTCCAAAAGAGATATCTAGAATAGTTAACGGGGGGATTTCGGGCTTAAAAAATTCCCAATTCGAATCTCTTAGGGATTTAAATAAACAAATAGAGGCCCTTGGGCCTCCCTCTATAGCAGATAATTTGGTGGAGATAAAACCTCCTGAAATTGATACTTCTTGGCATGAAGAAAAGCTTAAACGAGATCTGGAAAGAGAATTAAAAAGGGATGAAGTAGCAGATGCCACTCTCAAATCTGTAGAAATTCAAAAGGCAACAAGTAAGGATATTAAGTTGATGGCCCATCACCTTATTGTTCTGACAAGAAATATGTCCTATGTAGGCAAAGTTCTACAAGAAACCTTAGATCATCAAAAAGAATCTGATAAAAAATCGAACGGCCAGAACAGAGAGATTTTAACAATTACCAAGATAACTGCTTTTGTTGCAATGCTGAGTTTAGGTTGGATGATTATTCAAGCTTTAAAACCGGAGCAAATAAATCCCAATCAAGAACTAATTAAAGTCATCAAAGATTTAAAAGAAAATATACCCCCTAAAAAAATAATTTGGCCTAATTTTGATATTCGTGCTGGAAAAAATGAAAAACTCTATACCCCGATAAAAAAAGATAAAAATTAATTTTCATACACGTTTTACCCCTATCTTGGGTATAGGCCAATACCTAAATTGGCCTTAAATCTAAAATATGAAGCTTAAATTCTAGGGATGAATATCTATTTTATTTAAAACTGTATCATTTGACTTTTCTGCAGTGAGTTTAGCCACGTAATTCTTTCCATATGGAGTAAGCTCCCATAATGGGGAGAATCCTCCCCCCTTGAGTGGAACTTTTCCCACCTCACTTATCAGGCCCAAACTTAACATTTGCATTTTTATTTTATCAGTAGAACGATCAAGCTCATATATTTTGAAACTTTTACTGCGCCCTAGATGAAATAATAATTTTTCTACAAGGTTTTTAAATTGCAAATCATATTTTCCTGCAAATAATTTTGGGCCTAAAAATGAAATAATTTCATCCCACGATGCATCTCTTTTGGAAGTTAGTATTCCTCTTGTTGGGTGAAGGTAAGAATAATGGATGGATGTTAACTGGTCTCCCGAAGCTATACCTTTAACTGAAAAGACTGGTGTCTTGCTTAAACTTTCAATTTTTCTTTTTAATTCCTCATTTTCATTTTTAATTTTTAAGGCCTCTGAAGGAGTTAGAAGTTCATTAGCTCTTACCCAACCCACAGCTAATTCACTTTTTGAAAAATGATTAATCCCTAAAAGAACTTCATTTATGAGTTCGGTGTCTGAATTCCAAAATTTACACTGATGAGAGTTTTGAAGTACTTCCTTAAAACCGTTAAGCAATTGCATCTTTTCTTCAATAGTATCCTTTTTTTCAACAGGTAGTTTTTCGATTTGTCCTCTAATAAGGGCCATAATAGGAATGCCCAAACTTTTTGCAAATTGGTATTCTTTTTCGGTATAACTCAATCCTTCCTCTGTTAAAGACCCATATCGCCCTCCAACAACTAACAAGTAAAAATCAGAACTAGAAATTACTGACTCAATATGGTCCCAAGGTTTGTCATCAGTAGCTGGAAAAAGTTCCATTCCCATTGGTATAAATGAACCATGAGACAAGACACTATGAAGTATTTTTGACCTCTCTTCCTTTAAATCTAAATATGTTGATGAAATAAATAATTGGAATTTTTTATTCATTGCAAATCCTGCCTATACTTCTCCGGGAAATCCCCGTCTGCCTCTCAATTTCAGACTTGGTCATTCCCCTCCTATGAAGACTTAAAACCTTCTTCTTCTTGAGAGTATCCATCCCCGGCCTTCCCAACCTTATACCCTTGGCCCTGGCATGCTCAAGGCCTGAGCGCACTCGTTCCCGGAGAATATCTCTTTCAAATTCCGCAAACACCGATAAAAGTCCGGCCATAGCTCTACCCATGGTGGTGGTAAAGTCCAATGCTTCAGTGATCGAGACAAAGCCAACACCTAGCTCTTGTAGTTCATTTAAAGTCCCGGTAACGTCCTGAACGCTTCTTCCCCACCGATCCAGTTTCCAGACGATGATGACATCAATCTCTCGCCGCCTGGCCATCCTTAAGAGCTCTTGACGCTTTGGTCTTGTCTTAGCGCCCGAAGCAACTTCTTCAATTGATTTCACGTGAAACCAATCCCGACTCTTTATATACGCTTTCATCTTCTCTGATTGTGCCTCTAGAGACTTCTGCTCACTAGTTGAGACTCTGGCATAGATAGCGACTCTTTTTTGCATGGGCAAAAACCCCTTCCCTGTTGCAGACGAAATACCCCATTACATCGAGGTGAAAAGATTCTAAACTGGTATGGGCATATTGGATAGTTTTTGCCTAAGATGAAAACTTGTAAGTTTATAGGATTTGACATCCCTTCCAGCTTTGATTCAGAATTAACTATAAAGGTGAAACCTATCACTTCACATGGAAGGAAGCTATGCTCAACGTAAGACAAGTCTCAGACATATTAGATGTTACACCCGTCAGGGTTAAGCAAATTCTTAAAGATAACCCTGAATTTACTATTAATAGAGAAAGCGCTAATAACGGCCTTATTAAAATCCCCCACTCCACAGTTCGCAGTCTGTTGGGAATTAAGGGGATGTTCTATAAAAAAAGAATTGTAACTATTGGAATGGAAAAAGGTGGTGTTGGTAAAAGTCTCTTAACTATTAACACCGCTATTAATTTATCTTCCAGAGGGACAAGAGTTTTAATTATAGATCTTGATCCGGAAGCCTGTGCCACCAATCATTTGGCCAAAGAAGATACAGACTTTGATGCTTTAAAAACAATCTATGAAGTTTATAAGCATGATATGCAGATAAAAGAAACCATTGTGGAAACTAGATATCCAGGTCTTCATTTAGCTCCTTGTAGGGGCAAAGCAAGAAGGACAGATAGACTGGTAAGCGATCGTAATCCAAAAAAACTTTTAAGAAACCAAATGGAAGGACTGGAGGAATATGATTTAATTCTCTTTGACGTCCCCCCTACTTTCTCAAAAATTATCTCAAGCGCATATTTAACAAGTGACTTAGTTATACTTCCAACTTTCCCTGATGTTTGGTCCTTAGAATCTGTTCAATTAACAATTGATGATATCAAAGAAGATTCGGAAGCTTTTGAAGCGGCAATGCCAGAGATTAAAATTTTGATGAATAAATTTAACCCCAATAGAAAGGCCTCTCAAGATGCATGGAAAATATTAATTGAAGATTACAAAACATTAGTTCTGCCTTTTCAAATTAGAGAATCGGCCCAACTACAAAATTCTATCAATGATGGGTTTGGGATTATAGAGACAAGGGCAAATCGTAATATAAAAGAGCAAATAGACCAGCTCTCTCAATTTATCTGCCCATTAGAAATTAACGAAAAGAGAAATCTTAATTAACAAAGGAAAGAGCTGATCCATGAGGGCCAGAAGAAAACAATCCAGAGTGAACGATTCTATCACTCCTAAAGATAGAAAAAACGGGAGTAAACAATCACTCCTTGGCTCCCTCGATTCCAATTTCAAGGATATCGAACAAAATTTTGCTCAAAACCCACTGGTTGAAAATATTTCTCCCAAAAAAGAAAGTAGATCAAAACCGGATCAAAAGCAGATCAAAAGGGGGTCAGAAGTAGGTCAAAACAATATCAAAAGTAGGTCAAGGAAGAAACCAGCACCCAGCGTTATAACCGAGAGTAGGTCAAAAGTAGGTTCCAAAGTGGATCACGAAGTAGGTCAAAAGCGGATCAAAAGCAGGTTAGAAGTAGGTCAAAAAACACCTATTTCCTTAATCGTAGGCCTACAAAAAAGAATGCTGAATCTCCTCTTTGATAAATGCCTTCAAGAGGGCTCTAAAACCACCAATTTTCTCGGAATTTATGACCTCGCTCTGGCCCTGGAAACCAACAAGAACTCGATTAAGAGTGGCATTAGACAGTTAAGGATGAAGGGGGCCATAAATAAATCAGAATTTAAAGATGGGAGAAGTGGAGGAACCAAATACACCCTTCCAGATCACACTTATAACGAGATGCTTCAAAGTGTAAGAGGATCAAAAGTAGATCAAAACTCGGTCAAAAGTAGATCAAAAGTAGGTTCTAAAGTAGGTCACAAAGTGGATCAAAACCTCTCTAGTAGTAATAGTAGTAATATAAATACTATTACTACTAAGAATAACGACCTCGATGAAATTCAAATCCCAGAACTATTAAAGAAAAAAGGATTTGGACTTTCCCATTTAAAACAGATGATCCAAAGATTTGAGTTTGAAGTAGGGGAGATTCAACAGTTTCTAGAGGCATATGCTTTTGATCTACAGGGTGAACAGGGAAAAAGACTAGAAGCGAAAGGAACAAACCTAATTGGCTACTTTTTCGGAGCCTTAAAAAATGGCGGGTACAACCCGGTTTCAAAAGATTTTAAAACGTCTGAAGATCAAGCGATGGAAGATCAGTTAAAGGCATTAGAAGAAAGAAAGAGAATTCGCGAAGAGCGAGAAGCAAGAGTTTTAGAGCTAAAGTTTGAGGAATGGCTTGCTGAAAAGGGGAGAGACGAGCTAGAAGGACTTGTGCCCATCACTGGTGAATACTTAGGACAGTTTCACAAGGCCAATCTAAAAGATTATTATCAGCGGGAGGTTTTCAGTGAGTAAATACAAAATAGAAATTCCCATAAAAGAGATTGAAGCCTTTTGTAAAAAGTGGAAGGTGGCCGAGTTCGCTCTTTTTGGCAGCGTTCTTCGGGAAGATTTCGATATTCAAAAAAGTGATATTGATATTCTCTATGTATTCACACCAGATGCTAAATGGGGATGGGATATTGTAGATATGAAAGAAGAGCTTGAAAATATTTTTGGCCGTCACGTGGATTTAGTGAGCAAAAAGGCCATTGAAAAAAGCTCGAACCCTTATAGAAAAGAATCCATTTTGAGTTCTTATGAGGTGATCTATGACAAAGCGGCATAACCCCAAAACACCCCTCCATGATATTCTTGAATGTGCGAATAACTGTTTAGAGTTTACCAAAGACATGAGCTTTGAAGAGTTTGAGAAGGATAAGAAAACAGTCTCGGCGGTTTTACATCAGCAAATGATTATTGGCGAAGCAGTAAAAAGGGTAGATGAAGAAATAACCAAAAATCATCCTGAAGTTCCCTGGAAAAAGATGGCCGGCATGAGAGATATTCTAATTCATAATTATGAGGATGCTGATTTAAGTATCTCCTGGACGGTTATTAGGGAAGAACTACCAGATTTAATTTCTGAAATAAAAAAGATACTGAGTAATTTAGAAAGTTAAACCAAGCTGTCGTAATGAGTAAAATTCAAATCGATATTCCCATAGGAAAGATAGAAATATTTTGCATAAAATGGAAGGTCAGAGAATTATCCTTCTTTGGATCAGTTTTGCGAGATGATTTTGATCCTGTTAAAAGCGATCTTGATATTCTGGTTTTATTTAATGAAAAGGCCGGAACCACTCTCTTTGATTTAGTAGAAATGAAAGATGAGTTGGAAATTCTTTTTAAAAGAAAAGTTGATCTAATCTCCAAGCGCGGAATCCAAGAAAGCACAAACCCTTATCGGAAAAAAGAGATATTAGAATCCGCCAAAGTGATTTATATTGAGGCGACTTGATGCGCGCAAGCAAAATACTCGGAATATTTCCTTGCTTTTCCAGAAGGAAAAGCGGCGGACCTTAATTTTTCTGTTTGCTTGAGGTCCATATTTCGCCTGAGCACGGCGCTAAGACGAAAGGATGTACCAAGATTAGGGTAGATTAAGATAAGGCTTTAGAAATCAAATAAAAAAGTTGACCACAAGGCTATGTTTTTGGTCAATCTTAAATTAAGTAAGGTAATTCAATTAAGGAAATATAATTATATATTGTTATGCAAAATAAAAAACCTATAACGACATTATCAGATAACTTCTTGGCCTTTCAAATGTTTCGTCTAAGAAAGAAAATAGAAGAAATCA
>Ga0164313_10005874_pt1 | contig 10840 bp, 7 predicted proteins | sample GuaBasSedimGuay4_FD_113735 | JGI IMG/M metagenome (GOLD analysis project Ga0164313, IMG submission 113735) | Subseafloor sediment microbial communities from Guaymas Basin, Gulf of California, Mexico - Guay4, Core 4569-4, 0-3 cm | ecosystem: Environmental > Aquatic > Marine > Hydrothermal vents >...
CGGATCGAAAAGCTCGCCGGTCAGTGGATCCAGGCTCATCGCGTTGATGGTAAGATCGCGGCGCCGCGCGGCGATCACGGGGTCCAGATGCGGGTCGATCTCGGCGTGGATGCCGCGGTGGCCACGGCCCTCGCGTGAATCGCGGCGTGGCAGGGCGAAGTCGGCGTCGATGTGGCGCAGGCGTAGCACGCCAAAGGCGCGGCCGACTTCGACCACCTCGCCCTTGTCTGCGAGCAGATCGCGCAGCTGCTCGATCGTGAGCCCACGCACCTCGAAGTCCAGCTCGGGCGATTGCTCGCCGCGCAACCAGTCGCGTACTGCGCCGCCGACCAGCCAGGAGCGCCCGCCCGCCGCGGCGATATTCGCACACAGCCCTAGCAGTTCCGGGCCAATCCAGGCGCCGAGCTGGTCGAGGGTGGGGAGCGGGTGAAGCGTACGGGTCATGCAGTGCGTTGCGACGTGGGGCGAATCGAGGGAGAATGATCGTCGCCGAGTATATCCGCATCCCGCTCCGGAGGAACTCATCTTGTCGATCGCGCTGACCAACTTTGCCCGCGGGCGCCTGTTCGGGGCGGCCGGCCGCATTCAGGGAGTGTCGGCCGGGGATTTCCTGGCCACCCTCAACAGCCGGGAGCCTGAGGCGGTTCTGGACGGGTATGCCGACTTCTGCAAGTTGCACGTGCACCAGAACTGGACACAGACGGCGTGCCAGGCGATTCCGCTCAGCCAGCAGAACGAGACCCGCATGCGCAGCGCCTACGAGGCGCGCGCAGATGGCGAATTGCCCGTCCTGACCCGCTGGCTGGAGGGCCTGACACCCGAACGCGCGCGCTACCTGATCGTGATTCTCTACTCGCGCGAGCAAATGGCGCGCGAGGGAGAGCAGATCGATGCCGACTGGGGCATCGTCGGCTGCCTGGCCACGATGCAGCCGCACGAAACTCCGATGGCCCCAATTACGTTGCTGCGCAATGCTCTCGGCGTGGAAGAAGGCGGTTCGGGTGTGCCCCTGGACCGTGTGGCATATGAAGAGTCAGTCCAGTTCTGGAGCACGCACGCCAACTGGCGCCCGACCGAAGACGAGGAATCCGCATGAAGCTCTCGACCTTGATCACTCTGTCGGTCGTCGCGCTGCTCGCTGCGTCGCTCGCCAGCGCGGGCCACGCCATCGCCGACACGGCCACGGCCGATCCGCCCACCGCGGCCTCCACCTCCGAGATCCCCCTCGACCCCGCCTTCAGCACCGGCCAACTCGAAAACGGCCTCACCTGGTACGTTCGAACAAACAACGAGCCGGAGCAGCGAGCCTTCCTGAACCTTGTAGTCCAGGTCGGCAGCCTGCAGGAAGACGAAGACCAGCTCGGCCTGGCCCACTTCCTCGAGCACATGGCCTTCAACGGTACCGAGAATTTCGCGAAGCAGGAACTGATCGACTACCTCGAGACGATCGGCATGGAGTTCGGGCCGGACATAAATGCTTACACGAGCTACGACGAGACCGTCTACATGCTGGCCCTGCCGACCGATGACACGCAATACCTGGAAACGGGCATGCAGATCCTCGCCGACTGGTCGCGCCGCATCTCGCTCGATGAAGAAGAGGTCGTACGCGAACGCGGCGTGGTGCTCGATGAGTGGCGCAGTCGGCTCGGCGCCGGCCAGCGCATTTACGAACAGGAGTCCGAACTGTTGTACGCTGGATCGCGTTACGTGGATCGCCTGCCGATTGGTAAACCGGAAATCATCGAGAGCGCCGGTCCCGCTGCGATTCGCCGCTTCTATGAGGACTGGTATCGGCCGGAGCTGATGGCGGTCGTGGCGGTCGGCGACTTTGACGAAGAGCGGGTGCTCGAACTCATTCATGAACACTTCGACGAGGACTGGGGTCCGGAACAATCGCGCGAGAAAGTCACGACCGACCTGCAGCCGCATGCAGAGACACTCTGGGGTCTGATTACCGATCCCGAAGGCACCAGCTCGGTGGCCCAGGTCATCCTCAAGGAGCGACACGAGCCCACGCAGACGCTGGCCGAGTACCGTGAGGCGATCGCCAGAAATCTGGTTGGACGACTCTACGGCGCGCGCATGAGCGAGCTCAGCAATGCCAACGAGGCCGTGTTCACCTCGGCCTCGCTGAGCGCGGGGTCAGCGCTGATCCCGGGCTGGATCACGCCCATGATGACAGTGCGTGCGCCCGACGACGAACTCGAGGCCGGCTTCGAGCAGGCGATGACCGAGTGGCGTCGCGTAAGCCTGCATGGATTTGCCGCGACCGAACTCGAACGCACAAAGGCATCGTGGTTGCGTTCGCTGGAAGTCTGGTGGAATGACCGCGACAACCAGCATTCCAGCCGCCTGGCCCGGCGCATGACCGGCGTGATCATGGATCGGGCTACATTCCCGGGCCCGGAGTGGACGCTGCAGACCAGCCGGGAGCTCTTTCCCACGATCACCATCGAGGACCTGCAAGCTGTGGTCGAATCACTCGACTTCGAGCGCGAGTCCGACCGCGTCGTGATCACCAACACGCCCGAGCTGGTGCAGGCAGAGGCGCCCACGCGCGAGCAACTCACCGCCGCCATGGCCACTGCATCGGCCGCGCAGCCCGACCCCTGGGTCGATGAAGTGCGCGACGAGCCGTTGATTGCCGACCTGCCCACACCCGGCTCGGTCGTCAACGAGAGCTACGACGAGGACCTCGACCTCACGATCTGGACGCTCTCCAACGGCGTGCAGGTACTGGTCAAACCGACGGACTTCAAGGAAGACAGTTTCACCCTCACTGGTTTCAGTACCGGTGGCCGGAGCCTGGGTTCAGAGGAGCGCAACGCCTCACAGGATATCGCCACGTCCATCGTGTCGGCCGGTGGCGCCGGTGACTTCTCCGCCATCGAACTGCGCAAGATGCTCGCAGACAAAGCGGCCTTTGGCTGGCTCTGGATCCGCACCTACCAGGAGGGGATGTCCGCTCGTGGTTCGGCCGACGATCTGGACACCGCCTTGCAGATGCTGTGGCTCGATGTGATGCAGCCGCGCCGCGACGAGGCCGCCGTGCAGAGCACCATCCGCGACATGGCGACGCGGTTTGAGAACCAGTCGCTCAACCCGGACTGGGTCTACTCCGATTCGCTGAATGTGATCCTGCACGATCACCATCCGCGCGCCAGCCGCACGCAGTCCGATGAAATCCGCGCCATCGACCTCGATACGAGCATGGAGTTCTACCGCGATCGCTTCGCCGATCTTTCTGACCTGGTGGTGGTGGTCGTGGGTGCTGTCGAGCTGGACACGCTGCGCCCGCTGGTCGAGCAGTACCTGGCCACGCTTCCGGTTACCGGGCGCGAGGAGAGCTGGCGCGACACGGGCATGCGCATGATCGATGGGCCGCTGCACCGTGTGATCGCGACCGGCGTCGATGACAAGGCCCGCACTTCACTCGTCATGCACGGGACGGCCGAGTGGAACCGGCTGAATCGCTACGGGCTTTCTGTGCTGGCGCGCGCGCTGGAGATCCGCCTGCGCGAAATCCTGCGCGAGGACATGTCGGGTACTTATGGCGTGAGCGTGGCGGGTTCATCGAGCGCCTGGCCGGAGTCGACCTGGCAGTTGAACATATCCTTCGGCTGCGAACCGGCACGCCTGGACGAGCTGGTCGACGAAACGCTCAAAGTCCTGCAGGGCGCCCGCGCGGAGGGACTTCCCGCCGAGTACCTCGAGAAGGTCCGCGAACAGGACCTGCGCTCGAACGAGGAAAACACCCGCAACAACAGCTACTGGGTGTCCGTCCTGGCCTTCAGGGCCCGCTATGGCATCGACCAGCGCGAGGAGCTCAACACGCGTGAGTTCGTGCAGGACTTCTCCGAGCAGGACTTCCGCGACGCCGCCGAGCGCTGTATCCAGACCGGGCGCATGATCCGTATCGACAAGGTTCCCGCGCAGACCCCCTGATTCCAACCTTTCGCCGGCCGCAGGGGTCCAATCCCCTGAGATGCAGCCAAAACCAGGAGAACGCACCCTGGAGCCCCGCCACCGACCCGCCGCAGCCGGGGGAGACTCCGTAGACGCCGCCCTGGCCGGGGCCGGTGACGCGGCAGCCTATGAGCGGCTCTATCATCGTCACTCAGGGCGAATTCACGGCCTGGCCGTGCGAATGATGGGCATGGACGAGGCCGAGGAGTGCACGCAGGAGATCTTCATCCGGGCCTGGGAGAAGCTGGGCAGTTTCCGCGGCGACGCGGCCTTCGGGACCTGGCTTTACCGGCTCGGCGTGAACATGATCCTGACGATGCGCGCCAAACGGGCACGGCGGCAGGGCAAGGTCATCCTGGCCGAGGATGAGCTGCTCGAGGCCGCGCCGGCGCGGCCGGTCTCCTCGAATGCGGGAATGGACATCGAACGGGCCATGCGTCGGATACCCGACGGCGCGCGCGATGTCTTCGTCCTGCACGATGTCGAAGGTTTCCGCCACGAGGAGATAGCCTCGATGTTGTCTATCAACATAGGGACCTCAAAGTCCCAGCTCCACCGGGCCAGGATGCTTCTGCGCAAGCAACTCGGCGCCTGGAGGGAAGAATCATGAAGAACCACTTTATGGACCGGGTGTCGGCCTACGTGGACGGCGAACTCGACGCGGCCGGGCGGGAAGTCTTCGAGGGCCGGATGGCCGAGGACCCGCAGCTGCGTGCAGCGGTCGAGGATGTGCAGGCAATGGTCGGCGCTGCCGCGGGCCTGGGTCCGATCGAGCCGCCGGCCGGTGTTTGGGCCGCGATCGAGGCCAGGATCACTGCTTCGCCGGGCGCAGTATCGGACGCGGCGACGGTACCGATCGCAGAATCAGCCACAGCACCCGCCGCGCCACAGGCGACCACCCGCCGCACGCCCGCACCACGCCCTTATGCCCGCCATTTGCAAGCCATCGCCGCCGGCCTGGTGTTGATGGTTCTTTCCGCGTCGGCTGGCTGGTGGCTACATGACTTCGGCACGCCAACGCCCGATCAGCTTGCAAGCATCGAACAGCCCGTGGCCGAGATCCCGGTTGGCGACGCCAGCGTGGCCACCTTCAACGAGCAGGAAGATCGCCTGACGGAGAGCATCCACCACCTGGAGCTTCTGCTGGGCCAGTACGGCGATCGCCTGGACCCGGACACGCGCGAAGCCATCGCGCAGAATCTCGATCTTATCGACGGGGCGATCAACGACGCGCATCGTGCGCTCGAACAGGACCCCAACAGCGATTACCTGCGCTCGAGCATTGCCAACTCGATGGAGCGGAAAGTTCGCTTGCTCGAGGATGCCACGCGCCTGGCCAGCCGGGAAATCTGAGGAGCCAGAGACATGAAAGCCAGACCCACGAAAGCCAGACCCACGAAAGCCAGTTACATGCATCCCAAACAAGCCCTCCTGCTTGTCGCGATACTGCTGATAGCCCGTCCCGCCGCGGCCGAGAGCATCGAGATCGACGTCGGGCGCGACACCACGCTGCTGCTCGAAGTGCATTCGGGCACCCTGATCGTACAGACCTGGGACCGTGACCAGGTGCAGATGCAGGCCTGGGCCGACGATGATGTCGACCTGGACCTGAGCCGCCGTGGCCGTCGCATCCGCGGCACGATCAAGGGCGAGTACGGCCACCCGGTCGACGCTGATGTGGAGGTGCGCATCCCCAAGTGGATGCCGCTGGAGATCAAGGGCCGTGATCTGGACTGCGAGCTGGAGGGCCTGGAGGCTTCTGTGGACGCGCGCGTACTGGGCGGCGATCTGCTGATCGACGGCGGGCGCGACCGCATTCGCGTGCGCAGCGTGCATGGCAGCGTGACCCTGCGCGGTTCATCGGGCCTGATCGACATCCACGCGACAAACGAGGACATCCGCATGCGCGACGTGTCGGGCGAGATCGTCGCCGAGACCGTGCACGGCGACATCCGGATCGAGGGCGCGCTGGTCACCGCGGTCGAGCTGGTGAGCACATCCGGCGACATCATCTACGACGGCACGATCGACCGTGAGGGTGAGTACTTCCTGTCCACACATGACGGTGACATCCGCCTGGCCGTCCCACCGGACACCAGTGCACTGCTGGAGATCGAAACCTATGAGGGTGGGGTCTACGCCAGCGGCGCCGAGATCGAACAGGCGCTGGTTGAGGTCCGGCGCGATCGCGAGTTCCGGGCCGAGCTGGGTGACGGGCAGGCCCGCGTCCGGCTGCAGAACTTCAACGGCGACATCGAACTTTATGACCGCAAGCGTGGACGTTCCAAGGGCGGCTGAGACTCGCCCGCGCGGGGGAAACGGTCTCGTTCGACCGACTGGCAGGCGACCCCGGGGAACCCGACAATCAGCCCTCGCTTGACCCGCCCGTCACCGCGCCGGAGAATCGACTTCGGCAGCAATCCGGGGATCTACCCCGGGCAGCATCCGGGAGGCGTGTCATGTTCGAGTGGGTCGTCGTGGCGAGCTACAGCTCGCGAACCCAGGCCGAAATGATGGTCGAACTGCTCCGCAACGAGGGCGTCAAAGCCATGCCCCGCGTCGATGACGCGGGCGGTCTGCGGCCGGATATCGCGCTCGGAATGGGCTGGGCAAAGGTCATCGTACCGGCCCAGGATGAGGACCGGGCGCGCGAAATCCTTGAACATGGTGGTGGCGGAGGCGAGGATGAACCCGCCAATGACGTGTAGCCGAAGCACTTACGCGCCCACCATCAAGAGTATCACCATCCAGCACTTTACCAATTAGTAAATTACTGGAGAGAGATTCCCCAAGCCGGATAGCTCCGGAGTCCCGATGGCCACAACGAAGATCAAATGCCCGGTCGAAGGCATCATCGACTTGGACCGCTTGCCGGGTGTCCAGGCCAAGACAGTTCAGGCGCTGATCGACGCGCCCGAGCTGCAGCGCCTGCGCCGCGTGCGCCAGCTCGGCTTCACCGAGCACGTCTACCCCGGCGCCACGCACACGCGCTTCGCCCATTCGCTCGGCACCTTCCAGGGGGCCCAGCGCACGCTCACTCGCCTGCGTGATGTGAGCGACCGCATCGACGACGACTGGTTCGTGGCCACCGCGCTGGCCTGCCTGCTGCACGACCTCGGCCACGGGCCGTTCAGCCACACCTTCGAGTCGATCACCGGGCAGCCACATGAGGAGCGGACACTCGAGCTGGTCTGTGAGGGGCCGGTGGTGCCTGCCGCGCTCGAGGAGATCGGGGCCGGGCAGATGGACAGGGTCTGCCAGCTGCTGCGCGGCCAGACCGAGGACCCGTCGATCGGCTTCCTGGCCGATCTGGTGTCCAGCGCTCTCGATTGCGACCGGATGGACTATTTGCGGCGTGATGCCCTGCACACCGGGGCCAGTTACGGGAGTTTTGACCGCGACTGGCTGATCCGGGAGATGGAGCCGACGGAGGACGGCTCGGCGATCGTGGTCATCGAGAAGGGCCGGACGGCGGTCGAGCAGTACCTGATCGGGCGCTATCACATGTTCCAGAACGTGTATCTGCACAAGACCAGCCGGGGCTTCGAGGGGGCCTTCCGGGCGCTCTGCAAGCGGATGCTGGCCCTGGGCGAGGCCGCACTGCCGACGGCCTCGCATGCTTTCAGGCTGCTGTTTTCCGGGCGTACGGGCCTGGACGACTTCATGTCGCTCACCGACCAGCCATTCCTCGTGGAGATCGAGTGGTTGCTGGACCACGAAGACCGGACGGTCAGTGGCCTTGCGCGCGCACTGCACTATCGACGCCCAATGCGGCAGGTGAATGTGACTGATGAGGACGCGGCTGACCGGCTGGCAGAGAGGCAGGAGATCGCGAGCGGTCAGGGGCTGGATCCGGCGACGGCCGTATGGATCGACACTGCGGCGGATGTGCCCTACAGCCCGTACGCTCCGGATCTCGCGCGCAAGGGCCTGCGGATCCGACGGGCCGATGGTGAGTTGGTGGATGTGACGGAGTTGAGCCCGACGTTGGCGGCGTTGAGCGAGCGGGTGGTGGTGCAGAGGGTTTATTGGCTGGAGGGGTGAGCGTTGGTAGTATTCACTGGCCTCGCTCGAGCCGCTGCCTGAAACCTCGAATCCAGAGAAGCCCGGAACCATGATCGGCGAACTGTACGGACATTACAGGATCATCTCCCGCCTCGGCGTCGGGGGCATGGGCGAGGTCTACCTGGCAGAGGACGAACGGCTGCACCGCAAGGTCGCCCTGAAGTTCCTCGCGCCAGACATGGCCCGCGACGAGCAGGCCGTCGAGCGTTTTCGCAACGAGGCTCGTGTGGCGGCGGGGCTCTCGCACGCAAACATCGCCGCCATCCACGGATTTGATCATCACGAGGATCGTTGGTTCCACGTCCACGAACTCGTGGAGGGCGAGACGCTCGAGCAACGGCTCAGCACCGGACCACTCTCGATCGAGGACGCCCAACACCTGCTGGTCGATCTGGCGCGTGGACTCGGACACGCACACGCCCGCGGTGTGATCCACCGCGACATCAAACCGGCGAACGTAATGATCACGCCAGAGGGCACGGCGAAGATCCTCGACTTCGGCCTGGCGCGGCGCAGTGGCACAGATGGCATGACGGTACCGGGTATGGCCGTGGGAACGGTGGCTTTCATGAGCCCCGAGCAAATCCAGGGCGAAACGGCCGACGCGCGCAGCGATCTCTGGTCTCTGGGTGTGCTGATGTACCAGAGCATCAGCGGCAGCCTGCCCTTCGCGGCACCGGAGATGGCGGGCCAAATGCACAAGATCCTCAGCGAAGAGCCGCGCTCGCTCAGCGAACTTCGCCCCGAGGTGCCGGCCGAGATGGTGGCCTGTGTGGAACGCTGTCTACGCAAGACGCGTGAGGAGCGTTACGGGCGTGCCGGCGACCTGCTCGGCGCGATGGGCCTCTCCGGGGACTCACGCATCAGCCAAAGCACTACTACTCTTCCCGTGCAGGGCAGCACGAGCAAGAGACCGATCGCGATCACGGCCGGGGTACTCGTGTTGCTACTGGCTGCAGTGGGGACCTGGCTTGGTTTGCGCGATGATGGTGACGCAGGCAGCGGCGCGGGCAGCGGCGCAGAACTCACCGCCGAGGCGACGATGGCCGAGACCGTCACCGTGCAGGACGAGTTCGGGCAAGTGACGGAACAACAGATTGTCGATGCGCAGTATCGCCAGAAGGTGACCGTGTTCTTCACCGATACGGACCCGGCTTTGCCCGACGATGAGTGGCAATCCGACGGGATTGCGCTGCTCATCACCATGGACTTCGCGCAGGATCCTTTCGTAGTTGCAGCGAGCCCATATGACTTCCTGGAGCGAGTGCGTCGCGAGGGCAGCACGGACGGCCATGACTTGTCCCAGACCCTCATGCGCAAGATCGCGCGTGAACGCATGTCAGGATGGTTCGTGACCTCGACGCTGACGCGCAACGAAGATGGATTGTTTCGCCTGGAACAGACCCTGCACGAGACCGAGTCGGGCAGGGCAATGAGCGCACACGTCCTGGAGAATGCGGATCCCTTCGAACTGGCAGATCAGGCCTCAAAAGCGATTCGTCAGGATCTTCAGATACCTGAGGTGCTGGCTGGCGACTTCCCCGACCTGCCGGTGAAGGAGCTTATGACCGACTCGGAAGTGGCCTTCCGAAGCTGTGTGCTGGGACTGCGGGACATGGCGCTCAACAATGATTTTGATGGAGCCGCTGAGCACCTGCGGGCCAGCCTGGAGGCCGATTCCACGTTCGCGTTCGCGCATTTCATGAACTTCATGGTTGCCAGCGTTGGCCAGGACGCAACGCGCATGGAGCAGTCGGGTGAGCTCATGATGCGCTACGCCTACCGGCTGCCTCCGCCGTTGCAGTACGCGATCAAGGCCAACTTCTACATCAGCGTCGAGAAAGAACCCGATAAGGCTCTGGCTGTCAGCCGGATGTGGACGCAGCTGCACCCGGACGACGAAGGCGCCTTCCGCCAGCTGGCTGCCCTCCATGCGTTCCGCAACGAACGCGAAGAGCAGATCGGTGCACTCGAAGAGATACTGCGCATCGACCCCGGCGACTTCGCGGTTGTCCACACGATTGCGCAGATCCACCAGGACCTGGGCCAGTTCGACGATTCGGCGCAGTGGATGCAAAAGTACGTGCAGGCCTTTCCAGAACGCGCCGATGGTTACGAGGAGCTGGCTGAACTCTACGTGGACATGGGTGAGCGCGAGGCGGCGCTACAGCAATTCGAACGGGCCGAACTCCTGGACGATCGACGTGCGAGTACCGTGCGTGGCATCGCCGAAATCCACGTGCGCGAAGGTCGACTGGACGAGGCCGGAGCCAGACTGGATCAGGCCATGCGCATCTCCAGTTCCGCACGCGAGCGCGCAGCCGTATACCAGCAGCGGCGTGGCCTGTTCGTGAGACAGGGACGTATCCGCGAGGCGCTTGTGCAGCAGCAGTCCATGCTCGAGGCCCAGGCAGAATCAATGGCCCCGGTTCAGGTCCTGAGCATTGCCCTGGCATCAATGACGGTCTACGTGAGGATCGATCAGGCTGCAGAAGGTCTGGAGATCGCGCGTGCCCTCACGCAGGAACTTGGCGCGCAGTTCCAGGCCGTGGGCGCGTTGGGCATGGGCCCGTTGTATGTTGCACTGGACCAACCCGACAGTGCGCGCGCGCAGCTTCTGGCGCTGGAGGGTTTTGTGGAGAGTTATGGTGTGGAACAGATACGGCCCTGGCTGGTTGCTTTCGAGGCAGAGATCGCTGATCTGGAGGGCGAGCATGCGAGGGCGGTGGAGCTACGCGAACGCGCCGTAGCACAGGACCCCTCCGACACCGATCGCAAGCGTCTGTTGGCGCAGTCCCTGCGCAAG
>Ga0164313_10005875_pt1 | contig 10839 bp, 9 predicted proteins | sample GuaBasSedimGuay4_FD_113735 | JGI IMG/M metagenome (GOLD analysis project Ga0164313, IMG submission 113735) | Subseafloor sediment microbial communities from Guaymas Basin, Gulf of California, Mexico - Guay4, Core 4569-4, 0-3 cm | ecosystem: Environmental > Aquatic > Marine > Hydrothermal vents >...
TCAATATGAGAGAATCTTTAAAAAGGGGTGAAAGTGTCTAATGGAACTAAGAGCCGAAGAAATAAGCCAGATTATTAAGGAGCAGATCACAGATTACGACAAAAAAGTCGAACTCAGCGAAACCGGTGTCGTTTTGTCGGTTGGCGACGGAATCGCCAGGGTCTATGGCCTCGAAAAAGCCATGGCACTGGAGTTGGTCGAATTCCCCGGCGGGATTCTCGGACTGGTGCTGAACCTCGAAGAGGATAATGTGGGTATTGCCATCATGGGCGAAGATGTCCACATCAAAGAGGGGGACATGGTCAAGCGTACCGGTCGAATTGCCCAGGTTCCGGTCGGCGAAGCCGTTCTTGGACGCGTTGTTTCGGGTGTAGGGGAGCCCATAGATGGCAAGGGTCCCATCGACACCAAGGAATACAGCCGTGTCGAGATGGTAGCCCCCGGTGTTATTGCCAGAAAAAGTGTGCACGAACCTATGTACACCGGCCTGAAAGCGGTTGACGCCATGACACCGGTCGGGCGTGGACAGCGTGAATTGATCATCGGCGACAGGCAGATCGGCAAGACCGCCTGTGCGATCGACGCTATTCTGGCACAAAAAAATTCCGATATATTCTGTATTTACGTGGCCTGTGGCCAGAAGAAATCTACGGTGGCCCAGGTGCACGCGATACTGGAAAAAAATGGTGCCATGGAATACACCACCATCGTGTCGGCTTGTGCCAGCGATCCGGCCACCCTGCAGTATCTGGCGCCTTATGCCGGCTGCGCCATGGGCGAATACTTCCGTGACAAGGGTCAGCATGCGCTCATCGTCTACGACGATCTGTCCAAGCAGGCTGTTGCCTATCGTCAGATTTCGTTGCTGCTGCGGCGTCCGCCGGGACGCGAGGCTTATCCTGGCGACATTTTCTACAACCATTCACGCCTGCTGGAAAGATCCGCCAAGCTCAACGATGAGCTGGGTGCAGGCTCGCTGACCGCGCTGCCCATCATCGAGACGCAGGCCGGTGACGTTTCCGCCTACATTCCGACGAACGTTATTTCCATTACCGATGGCCAGATATATCTGGAGCCGGGCCTCTTTTTCGCCGGTATAAGGCCGGCCGTTAACGTGGGGCTTTCGGTTTCGCGCGTGGGTGGTTCGGCGCAGGTCAAGGCCATGAAACAGGTGGCCGGTACCTTGCGCCTGGACATGGCTCAATTCAGGGAACTGGAGGCGTTTGCAGCCTTCGGCAGCGACCTGGATGCTACCACTCAGCGACAGCTGACGCGTGGTGAACGCCTGGTCCAGCTTCTGAAGCAACCTCAGTACCAGCCGCTTTCACTCGAAAAACAGGTTGTCATTCTGTACGCAGGTACAAAAGGCTACCTCGATGAATTCCCAGCCAACGTCGCTGAGAAATACGAGGCCGGTCTTTACGCCTTTGTCGAGGAGCGGTATGCGCAGATATTTACAGGCATTGCCGATAAGCAAGAAATCACCGAAGAGATCGAGACGGTGCTGAAAGAAGCGCTGACCGCTTACAATGAGGAGTTTAAAGATACGATCGAGTAGTCTGCGGCATCGATGCAGTATCCTCAAGTACATTAGAACGCATAATCGAGAATCCGAGCGGGTTCCCCGTGAAAAACAGGATAAGGGCCAAGTTAAATGCCAAGTTTAAAAGACGTTGAGCTAAAAATATCTGCTGTAAAAAAGACAAAACAGATAACCAAGGCCATGAATATGGTGGCGACTTCCCGTTTGCGTGGGGCCCAGAACAACATGGAAAATTTCCGTCCCTATGCCGGCAAGTTTGCGGAGGTGCTGGGGAGCCTGGCTGAAAAAGCCGGAGATGAAGCCAGCCCCCTGCTGATACCCCGGGAGAATGCCAGAAAGATTCATATCGTGTTGTGCACGTCGGATCGTGGCCTGTGCGGTGGATTTAATGTGAATCTGATTCACAAGGTCCAAGCCTTCATGCAGGAGAAGGCGGCCGACGGGGTCAGTTTTTCATTTACCAATTTCGGAAAAAAAGGCCGTGACTGGTGCCGTAACAATAATCAGGAACGGGTGAGCGAGCATCTGGGCATCGTTGGGTCAAAGATCGGCTTTAATGTTGCTTCTACCGAGGGGCGCAAGCTTGTGGAGGCCTTCCTCGCCGACACCTACGATGAAGTCTATGTCGTCTATGCCGAGTTCTTCGGCATGGGCAAACAGGTGCCGGTGCTCAAACAAATGCTGCCCATTCCGCCGATTGTAACCGAAGAGGCCGAATTGGATGCAGACACCCCCTACCTGGCCGAACATATCTGTGAACCCTCTGCAGAGAACCTTTTGAGCGATCTGCTGCCCAGGAATGTCTATGTTCAATTGTTCAGCGCCCTTCTGGAAACGTCGACAAGCGAGCATGCCGCGCGGATGGCCGCCATGGACAATGCCACCAAGGCATGTAACGATATGCTTGAAGACCTGACCCTTATGTATAACAAAGCGCGTCAGACCGCTATTACCGCAGAGTTGATGGACATTGTGGGTGGTGCCGAAGCGCTGAATGGTTAATAACAGAACAGCAGTCATTGGATGTTGTTCATCCCCGGCATCCGATGACGAATAACAGATAAAATTTGGAGGTTTTTTGATGGGAGAAAACATAGGCAAAATAACACAGGTATTAGGACCTGTCGTCGACGTCGAATTTGAGCAGGGCAATCTGCCGACGATCTATACGGCTCTTTTGATTTCCAACACCGCCATCAACGACGAAGAGGACAATCTGGTTGTCGAGGTTGCCCAGCATCTGGGCGACAATGTCGTTCGAACCATCGCCATGGACGTTACCGATGGTTTGACGCGTGGCCAGGCAGTCAAGGATACAGGTAAGCAGATCATGATGCCGGTGGGCGAAGCCGGACTCGGACGTGTTCTCAACGTCGTCGGTCGTCCGGTTGACGGTCTCGGCCCGGTCAGCCAGGAAAAAATGTTGCCCATTCATCGCGAGGCACCAAAATTTACCGAACAGGACACCAGCGTTCGTGTCCTCGAAACCGGAATCAAGGTTATCGATCTGCTGGTGCCGTTTCCCAGGGGTGGAAAAATGGGCCTCTTCGGGGGCGCCGGTGTTGGTAAAACCGTTATTATGATGGAAATGGTAAACAATATCGCCCTGCAGCACGGTGGTATATCGGTATTCGCCGGTGTTGGGGAAAGAACCCGTGAGGGCAACGACCTCTACCATGAAATGAAGGAAGCCGGCGTTCTTCCCAAGGCTGCTCTGATTTACGGTCAGATGACCGAACCTCCCGGAGCACGTGCCAGGGTTGCCTTGTCCGCCTTGACGGCTGCCGAGTATTTTCGGGATGAGGAAGGGCAGGACGTGCTGATCTTCATCGACAATATCTTCCGGTTTACCCAGGCCGGTTCTGAGATTTCCGCCCTTTTGGGACGTATGCCTTCTGCGGTTGGATATCAGCCGACACTGGCCGTCGACCTCGGTGAGCTTCAGGAACGAATCACCTCAACGGATAAGGGTTCCATTACAGCTGTTCAGTGTGTCTACGTGCCTGCGGACGATTTGACCGACCCGGCCCCTGCGACGACATTTGCGCATCTCGACGGTACGGTTGTGCTTTCAAGAAAACTGGTCGAGAAGGGAATTTATCCTTCGGTTGACCCCCTGGACTCTACATCACGCATTCTTGATGCCGCCTATATCGGTGAAGAGCACTACCAGGTGGCCAGATCCGTACAGCAGATTCTTCAGAAATACACTGAACTTCAGGATATCATCGCCATCCTGGGCATAGACGAGTTGTCCGACGAGGACAAGATTACGGTTGCACGGGCCAGAAAACTGGAAAGATTTCTTTCGCAACCGTTCCACGTTGCCGAAGTATTCACCAACGTGCCTGGTGCATATGTCAAAATCGAAGATACGGTGAAAGGCTTTAAAGAAATTATCGACGGTGTTCATGATGATATACCTGAGCAGGCCTTCCATATGGTCGGAGGCATTGACGATGTGCTCAATAAAGCAAAAAAAATCGCTGAAGAATAAGCCAAGAGGTTTAAAGCATGGCCCAAAACATAAAATTAGAAGTGGTTACCCCGGAAAAGGCCGTAGTGGATGAAGAAGCCAAAATCGTCGTTGCCCCCGGCAGCCTTGGCGAGTTCGGTGTTCTGTCCGGCCATACAACGTTTCTGACGACGCTGAAAACAGGAATCATTCGTTATATGGATGCAAACGATCAGGAACACTTTGTATTTGTGAGCGGTGGATTTGCCGAGGCGCTTCCTGACAAGGTAACCGTTCTGGCAGAATCTGCTGAAAGAAGAAGGGATATCGATCTGGCACGTGCCAAGGCCGCCATCGAACGAGCGGAAAAACGTTTGGCTGCGCAACGTCAGAAAGAATCTCTGGATTTTACCAGGGCGAGGGCGGCGCTTGAAAGAGCGTTGCAGCGACTCAATCTTGCAGAGACACGCTAATTTCCAAGACCTGAAAATTTTTGGCGCTGAAAAATTTTTGATATTTGATAATAGATCATCAATAACCAGTTGATAAATCGGGACTGAAAAAGGGTAAACCATTATCGTGGCTTACCCTTTTTTAGCATAGGTTAGCTGGAAACTATAGTATCTGTCGCATAACAATTTTTGATCATATCCCGATTCATTGTAATATTGTTGGGTTCAAATCCAAATCGAAATCGGGATCGCTATCGAAATCGAAACAATAGGACGCTTGAACACAATAAGCTTGATGTCTTATGCTTCTCGATAAGTTACCATCGCCTATTAGGATGATGATATCATATTCAGGGGGACACGGAGTTTTAACAGGAGCAAATATTCGATCCCGGTCCCGATAGCGATTTCGATCCCGATAAAAACATAAGAAAACAAACACTTGGATCCTTGACCCCTAATTTCCAACTCGTGAGGGATGAGCATGCAAAACAACGTCGCCGTTATCATTCTGGCTGCCGGGCTGGGCACGCGCATGAAATCAGACATGGCCAAGGTCCTGCATCCTATTCTCGGTCGGCCGATGATTCATTATGTGGTTGAAACGGCAATTAATATTGCGGCGAACAATGTTTTTGTCGTGATTGGGCATCAGGCCGATGAAGTCAAGCGGGTTTGTTTGCAAACCCCCGATATTGGGTTTGTCCTTCAAGAAAAACAGCTAGGCACCGGGCATGCTGTCCGATGCGCTATGCCGGAACTCCCTATAAATGTGGAACATGTCATTATTTTGTGTGGTGATGTCCCGCTGTTGAAAACCGAGACGGTGAAAAAACTGCTGGATGATCATCGGAAAAATGAACGCATCCTTTCCCTGTTGACAGTGGCGATTGACCACCCTAAGGGGTATGGCCGGGTCATTGTCGATAAGCGGCGCAATTTGTCCAGGATCGTAGAAGAAAAAGATGCAACTGAAGCGGAAAGAGAGATCAAACTCATCAATTCGGGTATTTACTGTGTGGACAAAACTTTTCTGCTTGAATCCCTGGCCCAACTAACCCCTGATAATTCCCAGGGAGAGTTTTATCTGACCGATATTATCGCGATCGCTTACCGGGATAAAAAAAAGATCGGTGTTCTGGTGGGTGAGGATAGCCTGGAAGTATCCGGTGTCAATTCCATCGATGACCTGCGGTTTGTTGAGAATGTGTTACGAAAGAATGCCTGACAACATGGAAGTCTTGGTCCGTTCCCTGATCAGTTCCAGTAAAAATAGCAAAAATATCAATGCTATATGAAATATCTTGACTTTATGCGATTTGAAATATTATATTAAAAACGATAAATGAGGTGAATTCTTGGATAATGATACACTACTGAAACAGTTTGATGAAATAGAAAAGAGAGTGGAGAGACTCATAGGGGCCTGCCGGACGCTTGAAACTGCTAATACAGAGTTAGCCAATGAAGTTGGCCGGTTGGAAGGTGAACTCCAGGCTAAAAGTGAACTGGAGGGCCACAATACCGAAGTAAAGGCCTTGATTCGAACAAAAATCGACAATCTGATGGAAAGGTTGGAGGGTGTGACAGAGGCCGGTCAGGAGCAATGAATAAAAGGATCTTCAAGGAAAGGTAATTTTATAATCATTGGACCAACATGTAACCATAGAGATTTTCGGGCATCCATTTACTTTCAAAGCAGATAAGAATATATCCAAAGCAAAAGAAGTGGCTGCATACCTGGCGGAAGAAGTGGCCAAAGTTGAGCAGCAACTGTCCGATGAGTCAACGACGATCAGCAAAAGGGCGATTTTGATATTAGCGGCGCTGAATATCGCGAATGAATATTTTGAGATGAAAGAGAATCAAACAGATTTGCTGGAAATGATGGCGCAGAAGACAACCGGTTTGCTGGACTCACTAGATACGGTTGCGCCGTGAAAAGCCGCCGCTGTTTCATATAGGATCATATTCTTTGTGCGTTAGATTGATTTACATCCCGAATCTATCTTGTGCTGTATATTTGGTTCGACATACCTCCTGTAACCCGCCGGGGATTAGACGACACTGACTATTTGTGCGGTTATTACCAGGGTGATCCCCTGCCGTGTTCGTGATTGGAAGATGTTCTTTGACCCAACATTTATCCTTTGGGAGCTTTCACTTGTTTTGGTGCGCAGGTTCTGCTTGAACAGAAAAGCCTAAAGAAACAAAAAAGCGCCCACCTTATATAATAGGTTCAAAGGCCTGCCAACACGGCACAGTGGTAGGGGTTCACCTGTATCCGATACGGGCCGCACGCCGCTCAGCAGAGTCGTTTATGCAGTTCCCAATCTGATTCAACAAACTCACTGTTGTCATCCAACCTCATAGTTTTTCTTTAACATCAGCTATTTCAACCTTTTATAAAATCGGTATTACTTGCTGACATCTGGGCACACGTGTGCGCATGAATATGAGATGCAGGCAATTTATTATAAATTGAGCTTAGCGGTTTTTAGGGCTTACGTCAGGTAAATCCTGAATGGAGATTAAACGATGAAAGACTATAACACGATATTGGTTTTATGCGGCTTTGCTGTTGGTTTTGTCATGGCCTATCTGATTAAGGGAAGAATTGTTGCGGGGAAGGTTAGAGCGGCCAAAGAGGAAGCGTTGAATATTATCAGAGATGCCAAACGTAAATCGGAAACATTGCTGAAGGAGGCTCGGCTCGAGGCCAAGGACAGGCTTTTTAAAATGAAAAGTGAGTTTGACACCGAAACCAAGGAGACTCGATCGGAGCTGAAAAAACAGGAAAGACGGCTGATCTCCAAAGAAGAAAATATCGATAAAAAGTTGGAAAACCTCGAACATAGAGACCGTGAGATCATCCGAGCGGAAAAGAGACTGGACAAAAAAACTCAAGCCATCGAAGCCGACGAAAGAAAATATAACCAGCTCGTCGAACAGCAGAAACAGCAGCTCGAAACGATTTCGAGCTTGACGGCCGAACAGGCCAAGGAGCTGTTGATCCGGGCCATGGAAAACGAGGCGCGTCACGAAGGCGCCAAGATGATCAAGCGTATCGAGAACGAGACCCGGGAAGAGGCGGATAAAAAATCAAAAAAGATTATGGCAACCGCTATTCAGCGTTACGCCGGCGATTTTGTGGCTGAAAGGACGGTATCGGTCGTTCAGCTTCCTTCCGACGAGATGAAGGGAAGAATTATCGGACGTGAAGGGCGCAACATCAGGGCCCTCGAGGCAGCCACCGGCATTGATCTCATCATTGATGATACACCTGAGGCCGTGATTCTGTCCGGCTTCAACCCCGTTCGACGTGAGGTGGCAAGGTTGTCGCTCATGAAATTGATTTCGGACGGCAGGATCCACCCGGCAAGGATCGAGGACGTGGTCAAAAAGGTCGAACAGGAGGTGGATGTCACCATCAAAGAAGCCGGTGAGCAGGCGGCCTTCGACCTGGGGGTCCACGGGATTCACAGTGAACTTATCAAATATATCGGCAGGCTCAAATTCAGATCGAGCTATGCTCAGAATGTTCTGCAGCATTCTGTGGAGGTCGGATCGCTGTGCGGCATCATGGCTGCCGAGTTGGGGCTGAAAGAAAAATTGGCCAGGCGGATGGGGCTGCTGCATGATATTGGCAAAGCCATCGATCACGAGGTCGAGGGCCCCCATGCCGTGATCGGGTCCAAACTTGCTAAAAAATTCGGCGAATCGCACAAGATCGTGCACGCGATCGAAGCCCACCACGAGGACGTCCCTCCGTCAACGGTGTATGCTCTGCTCGTGCAGGCCGCCGATAGCCTTTCAGGTGCAAGGCCCGGTGCTCGAAAAGAGCTGCTGGAAAATTACATCAAACGCTTGGAAGACCTGGAAGCCATCGCCAATAGCTTCAAGGGTGTTGCCAACACCTATGCAATTCAGGCCGGCAGAGAGCTGCGCGTTATCGTGCAGAGCGAGGTCATCTCAGATGAGGATTCGATTCTGCTGAGCCGCGATATCGTCAAAAAAATCGAGGAATCCCTTACATTTCCGGGACAGATTAGGGTGATGGTGATTCGGGAGACCCGAGCCGTCGAATATGCCAATAAATAAACATCCGTTTTAGGTTTTACGTTTTAGGTTGGCCTCATGCCAAATGCAGTTGGCTATTTTGTTTCAGCTGTTCGCCATAAACAAAGACTGTATAATGGTTAGCTCTTTTCCACCCAATGCTATCAGCTATGGGTGGGCGTAAAACCTAAAACGTAAAACGTAAAACGGTTCAGGATATAAGAAATATTGAAAAACGACGTCAATCAATTGAGGCAATTTTAAATGAACATACTGGACATACTAGAAGAACGCGGCTTTATAGAACAAAAAACCCACGATCAGGAACTGAGAGAACTGTTCGCAACTGAAAAGGTTACCTGCTATATCGGTTTTGATCCCACCGCGTCGAGTCTCCACATCGGGAGCCTCATTCCCATTATGTCCCTTGCCCATATGCAGCGCAGCGGCCATCAGCCCATCGCGCTGGTGGGCGGGGGGACCGGTCTGGTCGGCGACCCCAGCGGGAAGACCGAAATGCGTAAGGTGTTGACCCTGGATATCATATCAGAGAATGTGGCGGCACTTAAAAAGCAGTTGTCCCATTTCATCGATTTTTCCGATGACGAGGCCCTGCTGTTGAACAATGCCGATTGGTTGGTGAGTTTAAATTACATTCATTTTCTGCGGGATGTGGGTCGGCATTTCAGTGTCAACCGCATGATCAAGATGGAGAGCTGCAAGATGCGGCTTGATTCTGAAGAGGGGCTGAGTTTCCTTGAATTTAATTATATGATCCTTCAGGCGTATGATTTTCTGGAGCTTTTTTCGACCCGAAATTGCAAGATCCAGATGGGGGGCAGCGACCAGTGGGGCAATATTGTCGCCGGCATTGAACTCATCCACAAAATGAACCATAAACAGGCCTATGGCATTACGTTTCCGCTGATAACCACCAGCAGCGGCGAGAAAATGGGCAAAACCGCCGGTGGTGCCGTGTGGCTGGATCCAGAACGTACGAGCCCGTACGAATATTACCAATACTGGATCAATGTTGACGACCGGGATATCCAGAGGTTTCTGGCACTGTATACCTTTTTACCCATGCAGGAGATCAGGGATACAAAAAATCTAAAAGATGCGGAAATGAACATGGCCAAATCCATACTTGCCTTTGAAACCACAGCCCTGGTTCACGGGCACGATGCGGCTGTGAAAGCGTTTCGTTCTGCAGCGAGCGTGTTCGGCGCCAGAGTCATACCAAAGCATATCCTCAAGTCAAGCACGATCCCCCGGGAAGATGAGGGCGTGGATGATCGCGTGGTGCCGAGTACGGTCATGGAACAAGGTGAATTGGCCCAAGGGGTACCGGCTTTCAAACTTTTTCATCGAATCGGCCTGGCCGCATCCGGCGGTGCAGCAAGGCGTCTCATCGAGCAGGGCGGGGCCTACGTTAATAACACGCGGGTGGCTGCCTTCGATCAGGTGATTTCGAACAGGGACCTGGAAAGTGGCGAGATACTGCTGAGATCGGGAAAGAAAAAGTTCCATAAGCTTGTCGTTAAGGCCGAAGCGTAAAAGTGAAGATGCCACTCTTTTTTTGCTTGACAATTGCCGGGGTGGATTGTAAAAAACAGCTCGTTTGTTTTGTCCGGATCGGTTCTTTCGGGCGGTGATCTTTTACAAAAAAAGAATGAAAATCTGCTTGACAGTGCGGGCCATAAAGATTATATTTATTGGGTTCGCCTGACGCAGGGTGGATTGGTCGGCAGCAAATAATAATTAAAAAAGTTGTTGACAGGAAGTATCAAAAAAGTATATAAAATTCTTTTTGCTTAATACGGCTAAAATGATTGGCCGGATGCTTGATCTTTGAAAACTAAATAGTGACACATTATTTGAGAGTTGGGTCTTTTGTTAATTCGTTGCTTGTTTCAAGCAATTTGAACGATTTAATTGGAGAGTTTGATCCTGGCTCAGAATGAACGCTGGCGGCGTGCTTAACACATGCAAGTCGTACGAGAACTCTTCTGCTTGCAGAAGATAGTAAAGTGGCGCACGGGTGAGTAACGCGTGGGTAATCTACCTCTAACTTGGGGATAACATTGCGAAAGCGATGCTAATACCGGATAATATCCTTAAAGCTTCGGCTTTTTTGATCAAAGGTGGCCTCTACATGTAAGCTTCTGATTAGAGATGAGCCCGCGTACCATTAGCTTGTTGGTGGGGTAACGGCCTACCAAGGCTGCGATGGTTAGCTGGTCTGAGAGGATGATCAGCCACACTGGAACTGACACACGGTCCAGACTCCTACGGGAGGCAGCAGTGAGGAATTTTGCGCAATGGGGGAA
>Ga0164313_10005876_pt1 | contig 10839 bp, 6 predicted proteins | sample GuaBasSedimGuay4_FD_113735 | JGI IMG/M metagenome (GOLD analysis project Ga0164313, IMG submission 113735) | Subseafloor sediment microbial communities from Guaymas Basin, Gulf of California, Mexico - Guay4, Core 4569-4, 0-3 cm | ecosystem: Environmental > Aquatic > Marine > Hydrothermal vents >...
CCCCCCATCCCTTGGCCGATCTGCTCTCCGCTGACTTTCCGGCTCAAAACCAATCTTCCACTCTTCCAGCCTTCCAAGGCTGAAAAAGAGGTTTTCAGCAAGCCCTACATAGTATTCAGTTTTTCATGTCACTTGCGTTCGGCCAGTTGACGCATCCCGTTTTCCTGCTGCCAGGCGAAAATCGAGGGAACTTCCGGTCGGGGTCGCTCGATACTGCCATGGCGCCGGACGATATTGCCCCGCTCCAGGAGAGGTCTGGCCTGGCCGGTGACCAGGACTGATACCGGACCGATGATGGTATTGTCGACCAACTCGACCCCGATGCAGTCCTGGGTCCCGAGGTAGAACACCGCGGGCCAGGGGTCGCGGACGACAAATACATTGCCCCGTATGATGTGATCGAAACTCGCGTGTTTCATCGATATGGCCGGACCCTTGCCCACGATGAATCGGTTGTAGGCCACGATGAAGTTCTCGTTCATCCCGCCCATCCAGAAGCCGACCGAGGGGCTGGTGATATCGCAGTTGTAGACCACGTTGCGCGGTCCGGTCGGGCCGTGGAATCCCGCCTCGGGACTTGAGGAGTAGATGCCGTACCCGTAACTGCCGTTCTGATACCCACTGTCGACCACGCAGTTCTCGAAGAGATTCTCGTGGGTCCAACCCGCATGGTACTGGGCATCGCTGCCGATGAAGTGGCAATTCCGAAAGACATTACCCGCGGCCGCCCACTGCAGGTTCGGCCCATGCCTCATGGATCGGGAGGTGACCCCCTCCATCAGGCAATCGTAATCACGTTCAAATCCGAGATAGGAAGTCCCGCCCCCAAGGTCATACCAAGTCCGGTCGAAGACGCAGTCACGGATCTCACAGCGTTTTCCAAAATTGATATGGAAGGCATGGCGGCCGGCCATGGTCACGTCCACTTGCCGCATCCATGACTCCCAGGCCCAGAGAAAGAAGACGCCGTTGGTCCACAGCCGTTGGGACTGCTCGATGTGAAGATCCTCCACCCCCACCCGATCGATGAAGTCGATCTTCTGCACGTAGGAACCATCGACAATCGGAAACTCAATTCTGAGCGGATCTTCGAGCGTCACCCTATTGCCTTCGACCGCGGTAATCGCAACGATATTGCGCCTGTAATCACCCCAGGGCGCCGCGTTGCGGACCAACGCGCTCCAGCGCTCGGTGGCCGGGGCGTGAATGGTGATGCGATCACCCGGCACAAGACCGTGGCCGTCGGCCAATTCGATGGTCATCGATCCGCGGGCCGCGTCGGAGACCAGCGGTACCATCGAACCCAAGGGCCCGCCTCCCATGAAATTGATCGCAGAAAGCTGCCCGGGAAATGCCAACTGGTTTTCGTGCCTTTGACCGTCGACAAATTCGATCTCCCGTTCTTCGCGGACAATCTCACCCGTATAATACTCTGCGGTCGCAACGATCGTATGGGTGCCGGGACCGAAGCGATCGAGGATCCTCCAACCCGTCGAATAGGTCATGAACTGATAAGTTCCAACCGGCAGGTTTTTCTGTTCCGCGAGCAATTCACCGTCCACCTCCAGGGCAACGCGACGGAGTTCATCCGGATGTCCGGTCGCGAAGAGTTGGCTCGAAGGTCCCATCGTCCCTTCCGAATCGGTCAGGGCAAAGAAATCGACCCCGCGTTCAGGGGCCCGATATCGGAAGACCAGGCGGGTGCGATCGCGTCCCGCCCCCCGGATCACCACGCCGTCGTGCCGTACGAATACCGGGCGATCGATCAGATAGTTACCCGCCTCCAGCCATACGGCTCCCCCACCCGCCTCGCCGACGGCACGTGCCGCGGATTCGAGCGCGGCCGAAACATCCTGTCCGCTGTCCGGTCCCGCGCCGAACTCGCTGAGCTTCGCCACCATCGGGACTTCGGGAATGCCCCCCGCGATTCCTACGCGGGTCCAGTTCGGATAAACAATGCCGTCCGGGCCCACGATATCCGCCGGGGTCAGGCGCTCGGTTTCATCCGCCCGGATCTTGTAGCTGGATTCAAATGGGGGCTTCGAAAACTCATTCCTGACCTTGGACGGCATCTGGCTGGTATACTCGGCGAACTTGTAGTCCGGGGGTTCGAGACGCAGGGCAGAAAAGGTCGACACCTCAACACCGTCCGAATCAAGGAACCGGACAAAGCAGAACCGCGGTTCCTCATGATGTGAGCCGGTCTTGCGGTATTCGATCGTGAAGGTCCCGTCACTGGTGGCGGCTTCGACCGAAATCATTCCCGCGGTGAACATGCCGAACCGTTCAAAGTGATTATAGGCGGAAACCACTGTCTCGCCGTTCACCATGATGTCATAAAAACGGTTGTACCGACTGTGAGCCCGCATCTCGGCATTGCCGAACTCCAGACGGTAGGTGCCGGGTTCAAAGCCCCGGGCAGTGATTCGGACCTCACCCCGCAAGGCGGCCTCGAAAGTGACGCGATCGGAATCGGTCACCCCCTTGAGGTCCCGCCCGGTCCGCTTGATGTAGGTCACATATTCGTGAAGCGGTTCGAATTCGTAGTGAATGGGGTCGCCCGGCCGGTTGAGCTGATCGGTGTAGGGAGTGACCCAGGCGTGGAGAGACGCAGCCGAGAAAAGGGAGAGCAGCAGGATCGGCGCACGATTCAGAATCATGTGGTCAGCATACGCCGGCCCCAATCGAGTCCAAGCAGAACCTCTCCCAGTGGAGCGCTGTGTCCGGATCGGCTCAGCGAAATGGGCCCTCTGGTGACTCTGCCAAGGTAGGGCGTGGCCGTCCGTCTTCGTGTGGCTACGCCGTGACAGGCCGGACGCGCCGTCGAAGACATGGGTGCTCGACTGGTCTTGACCTTTGGAGCGGCGTGGCCGCCCTACCTAGGGAAAGAATCCTACTGTTCTTCCAGGACCCGGTCGTAAAAAAGGACGTGCTTGCCGCGGTTTGCACCGGCGTTATGGGCCATGGCGGAGCGCGGGTGCCGGTTGTAGAGACCGGTCAGCATATACGGGACGTCAAAGCCCCAGCCCAATTCGGCCCGCAGCGGCTCAATGTGGTCCTGGATACACTCAAGGACCGGCCGAAGCTTGTATTTGGGATTGTGGAGAAAACCGAGCAGAAGCTCCATGAGACAATTGCCCGCCCCGCGACCGAGACCGGCCATGGTGGCATCCACGTAATTGGCGCCCTCGACAATGGCTTCGATCGTATTCGCGTATCCGAGCTGAAGATTGTTGTGGGCGTGAATACCCACCTCCATGCCCTGCGCCCGGGCGAATTTCAGGTACTTCCTTATCAGGAAACGCACCTCTTCCGAATAAAAATGACCAAAACTGTCCACAAGGTAAATGGCCTGGGCACCTGACTGACAGAGCAGTTCCAGGCCGGCATCGAGCTCAGATTCCTGAACCGTGGACACGGCCATAAGGTTGACGCAGGTCTCGTAGCCCTTGTCCTGCGCGTCCTTGGCCATCTCCAGGGCCAGGGGGATCTGGTGGATATAACAGGCCACACGAATCATATCGAGCACGCTGTCCTTCTTCGGGAGGATATCCGTCTTGTAGTTGGATTTCTCCGCGTCGGCCATGGCACAGAGCTTCAGGCCGGTCGGGTTGTCACCCACGATCCGCCGAATATCGTCCTCCTTGCTGTGACGCCAGCACCCGTATTCATCGGGGCTGAACAACTCGGGTGAATTCTTGTAGCCGACCTCCATATAGTCCACCCCGGACGCGGCATTGGCCGCATAGACGGCGCGCACGCAGTCATCGGTGAAACGACTGTTGTTCATCAGTCCGCCGTCGCGAATGGTGCAGTCGAGGACTTTGATTTCGGGGCGGTAGGAGACCCAGGCCTGCGTGCCGCTCTGGGTGGTGGGTTTCTTGTCAGCGCTCATGGGAGGTAGGAAAAGGATCGACCAAGACAAGAAGCCCGCCGCTGAGCAAACCTAAACCGAGATCAGGTTGAAGAGCGCCCTGGCATGAGGAGGGATCAAGGGCGCACACAAGGCACGCCCCTACAGATTCAGATTGTAGGGGCGTGCCTTGCGTGCGCCTCGAGGAGCATCCCGGTTGAGAATCCAAGACGACCCGAGAGGGCGATCCCAGCGAAGGGTCGTGTTCCAGCGCGACCGTTTCACAGATATAGCCGGCCAAAACAAACCGTAGTTGCTGCTACAAGGGTCGTGCTCCAGCGCGACCGCCCGAAGCCCAAACACTCAAACAGACCGTTGGTACGGTCTGTCTGCCCCCCCGGCGGCGCATCCACGCAAACTGACGGGATCGCCGCCGTCATCGGGCATGAGGTCGGAAAAAATCCGACTATAAGCTCACATTAATACTTGCCCCCCCCCCCTATAAGTTTCGCTAAACTCATTCATTCAGAGGGATGAGAGATAAGATGTCAGAAACCGATATCACGGCCAGACCCTGGAATCACGGCTGCCTCCCGCACCCGAATGCGAGCGCCGAAGAGCAGCGGCATCGTCAGGTGCCACACTCACGCTGAATACCTCCGACAGAATTCACCAAATAGCCCTGGAAGATGAAAACACTAAGAACCGGCATCTTGATAGTCTTCACCGCCACTTGCGTTGCAACCGTGTCCGGAACGGTAACGCACAGCGAACAGGTCAAGATTGTAACAACCGACGGGGGGACAAACCTCTGGATCGAGACCGATGACAATGATTCGGTGATTACCTTCCACGATCCAGGGAACCATTGGACTTCGTTGGGGATCGATAAGTCCGATTCCGGACACTTCAAAATAAAGCCCGGAGGAAATCTCACGGGCTCGGGCGGACTGAAGATCCAAACCGATGGGCGGGTGTTCATTGATTTCTCCGGATCGCCTCACCCGAAGGGGATGCTGTCATTCGGCGCAGCCATCCAGAAAAAGATGTTTGCGGTATACGAAAGCCCCACCGCTTGGTACGGCTTCGGCATCCAATCAGGTGAGTTTCGGATGCAAACCGGTAATACTTCCTCCCGGTTTTCGTTTCTTGCCGGCGACGACAATCCGATCGTCACCTTTCTGGGCAATGGAAACGTCGGTATCGGTGATACGAGTCCATCTTCACTGCTGAATGTATCATCAGGTACTGACGGCGATGCTGTGTTTCTACTAGAAGCTGACACTGACAATAGCACAGAAAACGATAACCCAAGGATTGAATTTTTGAATGATGGCGCGCTGGTGGGTGCGATGATCGGGTTTAGAGAAGAAGAGTATGAATCAGGGGAATCTTCGAATCTCCTCCGAATTTCAGCCTACCAACCCAGTAGTGGAGTATATGATGCGATCACGATAGACCCATACACGCAAGAAGTGGGTATTGGAACAGAAAACCCGTTGGCTATGTTTGACGTGGGAGGTTCGTTTGTTGTCCAAGGCTCTGGGAACGTGGGTATCGGCACAATTTCACCTGACTATAAACTCGATGTGAACGGAACAATTCGAGCCAAGGAATTCTTTGTCGAGACCGGCTGGTCTGACTTCGTTTTTGCGGATACCTACCACCTCCCACCCCTGTCCGAGGTTGAGGAGCACATTGAGAAACACGGTCACCTTCCGGGCGTGCCTTCAGCAGCGGAAATTAAGAAGGACGGTCTCGAAATCGGGCAGTCCCAGAAGATCCTGATGCAGAAGATCGAGGAACTGACACTCTATATGCTGGAGATGAAGAAAGAGAACGATGCTTTGAATGCACGTGTCCGACAGCTAGAAATCGGCCCGGTGGTCGTTGAGTAGCCCCTGGCAGCGTGGAAACAGTCCAGCTCTTGCGCACCATGAAAATCGCCGCTACGAGATTACGGAGGATCGGGGGCTTTTTGCTCATCCTATCCACGATGTCCGCCGCTTTCGGCAACCCCCGGGAGGTGAAGGCGATACTCAATATTGAGGACATTTCCCGGCGAATCGACGAACTCGCCGAAAAAGACATCCGCGGAGACCTCGACCAGGCGAGAATTGACGTTCCTGAAGAGAAACGGGTCGAGCTGACGGGCACGATTCTCGCCTCAGATGGCGTCAGGATCAAAAGGGCAAGGCACTGGACTGCAGATTCCAGTCCGTATTCCATCGAATTCAGAGGGAAAGGCATTGTCTCTGTCGATCTGCCCTGGAAGACAGGCAGCGGGAAGGTCGATTTGCGCCAGTCGGAACATGGCGATGGTGAGGTGTTTTTTGTCACCGTCTCCATTCGACCTGCCCTATCAAGGGATCCGAACGAGTTGTCTTACTTGTTCGTCGAAGGAGCCGTTCTTGGTTTTGGACTGGAGCCGCCGACGATGGGCATCCGAGCGGGGAATATCTTCGTATTGAATGGTGGCGCCGAAAGCGCCGCATTGAGTGATTGGTTCAACGCCGGGATATCCTATCCGGTTGACGAGAGCTACCAGACTTCCATGCCGCTCAACCTGACACTGCGGATCGATCCCCAACACGGAGAGTGGGACCTGTTCCTGATGAATTCCCTCAAATTCGCCGGGATCAGATTCGGTGACTCATTGAAGAAGATGGTTATCAATTCCGCCGGAACCGGTACCACGATCATCTCCGAGCTGGCCCTCCAGAGTGAGAATCCCTTCTTCGACGATGCGGACTCTGATGGGATAGAGGATGCGGTCGAGGAAGAGTTTGGCTTTTCTGTCGTCGAAAACGATCGCGACGCCTTGGATGAACTCGGGGAGTTTACCAACCTGCAACATTTCATGAATCGCAGGACGGTCTACCGATCCCGGACGGAGAAGGAACTTGAAGAGACCCTCCTGGAAGCGGCGGCCCTGAAGGAACTTGGAAGAGGACTTGATTCGCTCAAAGAACGTGAGATTCCCGACGAAATCAGGTCCCGGCATTTCACAAAGGAAGAATACGAACAGGCGTCGGTCACCGCGGCCCGGAAGCTCAAGAAGTTCGGTCGTCCTGCGGATGACACGCGTGAAGAATCACCGGTTCCGGGTGTTGACGGAAAGGAGGGCGGGTGATGAAAGCGGTCCGTTCATCCAAATCTGTCCTGTTCAGCATCGTTCTCCTGTGCCTGTTTTCGGAGTCCCTGTGGTCCGGCAGTTACCGCTACAACGGGACTGATATCAGCATGCCGGCCAACGTTACGGTCGTATCGGGTGACTACGTCGAATACGAAGGACTGGACACGGTTCAGAACAGCGGTAACTTTTCTTATGCTTCCGGTTCATCGGGTGTCCTGGCAGCCGGCGAGAAGATCTCCTTGTATCCGGGATTCAAAGCCTATCTGGGGTCCGAAGTTTGGGGGTTGATCGACAGCAATTTCAACGGGATCTCCGACTATATTGAAGAGCTGGATGCGGACGGCGACGGTTACTTCGACGCTCTGGAGAACGTTCTCGGGACTTCCAATAACCAAGGAGCGGTAGGATACGAGGTGGATGTCAGCGGGGACGGGATTTACGACCAGATTATCGACGCATCACACGGCGGCACGCCCTCGCAATTTGTCGTGGGTTCATTCGATGGCTATCAGGACAAAATACACTCGTTCTATACTGCCTATGGAACCTACTACGGTATCGCCGTGAGCTACGGCGACGGCTTCCTCGGGACCTTCTTCAGCTCCTTTGACGATTGGTTTTACTACAATTTCACCGTGATCTACGCCTACTTCTCTTTAGACGGCTGGAGGCACAGCGTGAAGTTCTACGCGGAGGACGGCTCGAAATATGCCCTTCAGGGCTACAATCCCGGCGCCGGCTGGTTCGCCATGTCAAATATCCTCACCGGCGATAACACGCAATGGACACTGTATTCTCCAGATCTCTACGCTTATCTCTATCAGATACCCCTTTTTGTAAGGCTGGCGCTTATCGGTCAACCCGAGGTTGCCGACGGCGGTCTGAGTGCAGACTCCGATACCGTTACCATCCAAGGCCAGGGTCAGATCGACGATGAAACCCTGACCGTGGAATTGCCTGATGTCCTGAGTATTCCCGTCGACTCAAACATTGACTGGAGTGACAAGAAGGTGTTCGGAGATCTGACCCCTTGGAATATCGACCTGGACGGAGACGGCAACTCAGACGTGACGCTTGATCCGATCAACAATTCAGGTATGGTCAGTATCCCGATACCGGGAAAAACCGTGGAGATTGAAGTCAAGAACGGAGGCGTCTGGGTCAGTATGGGACGATTTCGGATTGGTATTTCCGCCAACGGCTCGATCGAGCTGACTCTCCCGAGTGGCATCACTGGTGGCGACGGACAGGTTCGGTTGAGTTTTAATCCTCTTAGGCTGGACCTAACGGGTCACCTCCCTGGACCAATTGGCCTGGAGATTACCGAAAGTCTTGAAGACGATCCGAACAACCTCGTATTATTGGTGAATGACAATTTTGATGAAGGATTACGTGAGAGTGGCGATTTGAAACCCGACTACAGTGATGAGGGAATCAACCTCAGCAAGGACAAAGATTACATTCGAATCAATCTATCCACGGAGGGCCTTTTCCAAGGGACAGTGTCCTTGGTCTACAAACACGCTTCCGGAACAGAGCTTGTGCTGCTCCCTTCCTATGGCCTCAAGTTTTACACTGGAGATGGCCAGACAGTTCTTGATGACGCGGTCAGTTTTACTGTTGATTTGGCTAATCCCGGAACGGTTCCTTTGGCCAACATTTCCTCCAGCGGTGGGGTGACTCTGCTTGCAGAGGGAAATGTGATTGGTGTTGAAGATTACACGTTAATCCTCAAATACACTGTCAATCAGAATGTTTTGGTTGTAGATGAATTGCATCTCCATACTATTGACATTGATTTTTATGATACCGACGGACCGGGGGCGATTGACGACGATGACGAAAATGATCAAATTCCCCATCGCTGGGCAATGATGGTTCCGCTTTCTGGCGATGAGAACAGCTCAGGAAGTGGCGAAGTTAGGGTGAAAGTAGAACCTTCTGCTCTAGCGACGAATATTATGTTGGAATGGGCGAGCAGTGCTCCTTCAAATTTCGGGCCACTTACACTTTCTTCAGGATATCAAATAGTAAACATTGATGGCACCCGTTATGATATTGATGGCCACCTATTGCAGATTACATGGATACCTAATAATCAAGTCATTAATGGTTTGAATGTTGACTTCGTCGCCCGTATCCCAAGGAATCCTAGTGAGAAGATTAAGCTTGCACTGTGGAGAATTTACGACGGGACAGTTCCCAACGTACCATATTCCAAGTCTGCAATTCTGGAATATTTGCAAGACACTTGGACTGAGCAGGGGAATGTCCACTTTGAGATCATACAGGATTGGAATCTGAAGTCGGTTCCCTATGATCGTAACGATGATGAGGCCCTGTCTGATCAGAACAATTATGTTGAGTTTGATGATATTAACTCCGGTGCAGACAATGCCAGTGCCGACGGAAACATATATTACGTCAAGAAACTGTTAACTCATACGGGCATTACTGTTCAAGTGTTTTCGTCCGTGTATATTGCAGAAGAAGCTCCTACCGAGAATGGACTCCAAACCACTCCGCTTTCAATATTGTCTCATGAGGTGGGGCACCTCCTGGGTCTGGAAAACGATTTCCATGATGTGATAGAACGAGATGAGATCATGTCGAGCCCTCAAGAATTCGGCACGAAGAAAATTCGCAGAGTCGACTGGAAAGGGATCCAACCGTAGGCGGAGGGTTTGTGATGAGGTTCACTTTGATCATTTGTATATGGGCGCTGAGTTCGCTGGTTTCCAGGAGTGCAGATTCCTTGGAGGTTCTCCGAGCACAATTCCACACCGCGAAAAGCGGTGGTTTTAACTCGGCGAAAAGGATGATTCTAAAAGTTGGGAGGACTGGGGATCAAAACGCAGTCCCTTTCCTGTTGGATCTTTATAATAGTGAACCTCGGTACAAGGTGGTACTACAGATCGAACATCCACATATCAAGTCTTCTCTTACATATCCTGGTATTGCACAGATTGCTCTGGCTGAGCTTGGTGTGGAAGAGAAGGTACAGGAGTTGCTCAATCAGGCGTCACATGAAGATATTGCAGTAAGGGACGACGCATTGAGAAAATTGATCCTTTTCAGGTCAGATATTGCAATTGAACCAATTTCTAGCTTTATCGGAGACGGGTCTTCTTATAGTGACGTCATTGATCCCCCGGAGTGGAAAGCAGTTCTCGAGCTTACGAAAAGGGTCAAAGATCCACCATTTCCAATGAGAGACATGAGTGATCTTTCTGCTTACAATGACGATGGTGGTCGTGAGAAATGGCTGAAGTGGCGTTACGACAATTTTGGGTCCGTTCCCCGTCTTGAAAATCTATACGTTCAGTTTACAGATCGTAACCTAAGTCAAGTTGCAGTCACCGATGAAGTCGGAAATGAATTGAACGCAGATGCTAAAGCAGTCGACCAAACACTGGGAACTGAAACAATCGAGCGGATGCATGAAGGCGAGATTGTTGGTGAGGAACTTGGCCCTGAGTTCAAAGAGTTCATTTTCTACATCCTAGGTGCCGTAGTAGTGATTGTAGTTTTATTTTTCGTTTTGAAAAGGCGGTCGGTAGGTATGTGAGACGATTCAATGGGGTCAGGGGCGATCCAATGGAGGCGATCCAATGGGGTCAGGCCGTGTAGTTTGTAGTTGACGCTCCTCCGGTGAAGCTGGATGGTGTATTGCAATGGCTCGACCGCTGCGCCTGGAGTATGAGGCGGATCCAATGGGGTCAGGCCGTGTAGTTTGTAGTTGACGCTCCTTCGGTGAAGCTGGAAGGTTTATCGCAATGGCTCGACCGCTGCGTCTGGAGTATGAGGGAGGGATCTACCACGTTTTGAACCGTGGCAACTACCGATCGGC
>Ga0164313_10005877_pt1 | contig 10834 bp, 10 predicted proteins | sample GuaBasSedimGuay4_FD_113735 | JGI IMG/M metagenome (GOLD analysis project Ga0164313, IMG submission 113735) | Subseafloor sediment microbial communities from Guaymas Basin, Gulf of California, Mexico - Guay4, Core 4569-4, 0-3 cm | ecosystem: Environmental > Aquatic > Marine > Hydrothermal vents...
ACCCTTGCTTCTGGCGGATTAGGAACTTCGGGTGTAAAACCCACTTATTTAATTACCGAAAAAATGTTATATCAAATTTTAGAATAATATAGTTTTAATGAATAAAATACTAGTTACAGGTGGTGCCGGTTTTATAGGATCAAATTTTGTAGAATTACTCTCTAAAAACCCAAAGGATCAAATTTTTGTATTGGATAATTTGACCTATGCTGGGAATTTAAAAAACCTAGAAGCTGTTTCAGACTTACCAAATTACACGTTTATCAAAGGAGATATTTGTGATGATCCTTTAATAGATCGCCTTTTTAAAGAACATCAATTTAATCAAGTAATACATTTTGCAGCTGAATCTCACGTAGATAACTCTATTACAGGTCCTGCAGCGTTTATTCAAACCAATATTGTTGGGACATTTAATTTGTTACACAGTGCTTATAGACTGTGGATGAATGGTCCAAATAAATTTAATAAAGAATTTAAAGAGTCACGTTTTTTACACGTTTCTACCGATGAAGTTTATGGAACTTTAGGAGAAACAGGTTTGTTTTTAGAAACAACACCTTATGCGCCAAATAGCCCGTATAGTGCTTCAAAAGCATCCTCAGATTTTATTGTAAGAAGCTATTTTCATACCTATGGTATGCCTGTGGTAACAACCAATTGTTCTAATAACTATGGAAAACATCAACATAAAGAGAAACTAATTCCGACGATTATTAGAAAGGCAATTTCAGGAGAAGAAATTCCAATTTATGGCAACGGAAAAAACATTCGAGATTGGATTTATGTTACCGATCACTGCAAAGGAATCAGGTTAGTTTTAGATGAAGGAAGGCTAGGAGAAACCTATAATATTGGAGGCAGAAACGAACGAGAAAACCTTTATATTGCACATACCATTTGCGATTTGTTAGATACGTTAGTCCCTAACGAAACACCGTATAGAGATCAAATGGCATTTGTACAAGATCGTGCGGGTCATGATTTTAGGTATGCAATTGATGCCGATAAAATTGAAAGCGAATTGGGTTGGGAAGCAGAAGAAAATTTTGAAAGCGGTATCTTAAAAACTATTGAATGGTATTTAAATAATAAAGACCAATTATGAAGGGAATAATATTAGCAGGAGGTTCTGGCACACGGTTGCATCCAATTACTTTAGCAGTTAGCAAACAGCTAATGCCAGTGTATGATAAGCCGATGATTTATTATCCGTTATCCACATTAATGTCGGCGGGGATTAGAGAAATATTAATAATTTCGACTCCGCAAGACTTACCGTTATTTAAAAAATTATTAGGGGACGGTAAAAGGTTGGGTTGTGCGTTTTCTTATGCCGTACAAGACCAGCCAAATGGTTTAGCAGAAGCCTTCATAATAGGAAAAGAGTTTATAGGCAATGATAAAGTAGCTCTTATTTTAGGAGATAATATTTTTTATGGCTCCGGATTAAAAGAACTTTTACAAGCTAATAATGACCCTAATGGAGGGATTATTTATGCCTATCACGTTCAAGATCCAGAACGTTATGGAGTGGTGGAGTTTAATGAAAACGGAAAGGCAATATCAATTGAAGAAAAACCCATAAATCCAAAATCTAATTACGCAGTTCCTGGAATATATTTTTATGATAATTCGGTTGTTGAAATCGCTTCCAAAATGAAACCAAGTGATCGTGGAGAATTAGAAATAACCGATGTAAACAACGCATATCTTCAGCAAGGAAATTTAAATGTAAGCATACTAGACAAAGGAACCGCTTGGTTAGATACAGGGACTTTTGCCTCCTTAATGCAAGCATCACAATTTGTTGAGGTAATAGAAGAGCGTCAAGGCCTTAAAATTGGAGCCATTGAACAAGTTGCTTACGATATGGGTTATATTACCAAAGAACAATTAAATAAATTAGTAGAGCCGTTATTAAAAAGCGGCTACGGAAAACATATATAGTTACGTGAAAATACTTCAGACCCACTTGAAAGATTGCTTTGTTTTAACCCCAACTATTTTTAGTGATGAGCGAGGAACTTTTTACGAAACATTTAATAAAAACGTTTTTGAAAAGGTTTCTGGGCAAAGAGTAAATTTTGTACAAGACAACCAATCTACTTCTACTTTTGGTGTTTTAAGAGGGTTACATTATCAAATTGGTGAAATGGCTCAAGCAAAATTAGTGCGAGTAATACAAGGAAAAGTATTGGATATTGTAGTAGATATAAGAGAAGATTCTGAAACTTTTGGAAAGCATTTCTCCATTGTATTGGATGATAAAAAACAAGAACAACTTTTTGTTCCCCAAGGTTTTGCACATGGGTTTATTACTCTTTCTGAAACGTCAAAATTTGCTTACAAGTGCGATAATTTTTATGATAAAGCTTCAGAAAAAGGAATCATCTATAATGACGCAACCCTTGGGTTGGATTGGCATCTTTCTGAAGAAGATTTTATAATTTCTGAAAAAGACAAATTACTTCCAACATTTTTGGAGGCAACAAAAAGACCTCCACTTTCGTGAAGGGAAAATATGAAGAAAATTTTAATAACAGGAGCTAACGGACAATTAGGGAAATGTATTAAAGATGCTTCAGAAAACTATCCTGAGTTATCTTTTTTATTTGCTTCTCGAGAGGATTTAAATATCGTAAACGAAGGAGCTACCTTAAAATTATTCACTGAAAATAATTTTGATTACTGTATCAATGCAGCTGCTTATACCAATGTAGAAAAAGCAGAAAGTGAGCAAGAAAAAGCTTTTCAGATAAATGCAGAAGGGGTTAAAAATTTAGCATTAATTTGTAACCAATTTGGCACAACACTAATTCAAATTTCCACCGACTACGTTTTTGATGGAGAGAAAACAACTCCTTATACCGAAGAAGACGAAACCAACCCAATTAATGTGTATGGAGCTTCAAAATTAAAAGGAGAGCAATATCTACAGGAAATTTGCGAAAAGCACTTTATAATAAGGACATCATGGTTGTATTCACAATACGGGCACAATTTTTATAACTCCATTTTAAAGTTTGCTAAAGAGGGCAGGGAATTAAAAATAACAACAGAGCAAACAGGAACACCTACCAACGCTAATGATTTAGCTGATGCCCTGTTAAATATTGTAACAAATAATAGCAAAGAGTACGGAATATATAACTTTAGCAATACAGGTGAAGCTAATTGGTATGATTTTGCAAAAGCTATTTTGCAGCACACCAAACAATTTGACCCTAGAAAACTTGCCAAAACCGACCATTACCGTACTTTTGCAAAAAGACCAAAAAACAGTGTTTTAGACACATTAAAATATAAAAACATATTTGGTAAGGGATTGACAAACTGGAAAGAGAGTTTGTCAACACTTATTAAATAGTAATTATAACATAAATATTATGAAACAGAATAATTCAGAAGAGATAGATTTAATGCAAATATTGAATTCCTATAAAAAAGTATTAATAAGGATTCTTATTTTGTTCTTTAATGCATGGAATTTTATTTTAGGAAAATGGAAAATAATTATTTCATTATTGATTATTGGTGTGTTACTGGGTTATTTTCTTCAATCAAGCTATATTCCTAATAAAAAAGCTGACATTCTTTTAAAAGTTAATTTTGAAGCTACAGATTACTTATACAAAGAAGTTGATTTAATAAACGCTAAAATTGGACAAAAGGATTCTGTATTTCTTACAAAATTAGGATTATCTATAAATCGATTAGAAATTAAATCCTTAGAGGTAAAACCAGTTGTAAATTTAAACGATGTTGTAAAGAAATATGGAGGAAACGAGAGAGCATTAGAAAGTTTACTAAAAAATATTGAATTCAAAGAAGAAGAATTAATTCTAACGGAAACTTTCATATCAGATTATAAATACCATACTATAAACTTTAAACTATCTAATAATGCAACTTTAAAATCGGTATCAAGTGTAATTGAATATTTTAATAGTAATGAATTATTAGAAAAATTAAGAATTAAAAAAACTGAAAACTTAAAGAATAGAATAATTTATAATAATAAAACTATAACACAAATAGATGCTTTAATAGAAACCTATAATAGCAATAAGTCAATTACATCTTCACCGAATGAAATATTTGTTGTTGATAAAAATTTTAATATGGACCTGATTCTTACAAATAAGATGACTCTTCAAAGGGAAAATGAATACCTAAGTCAAGAGCTAATTTATTTGGAGGACATCTTTGTTGTTATTAATAAACCTCAATTAATTAATGTAGATAATAAATTAAATAAAAATAAAATGATTTATTATCCAATTTTACTAATAGGGATATTTTTATTTCTAGCTACTTTAAAACACTTATTTTATTATTTAAAAGAAATAGCTGAAAATGCTTAGTGATATTAATAATAATTAATTCACCTTCCTTTTGAAGATTAATATTATACATGAAAAATAATTTAATAGTATTTGGCACTCGCCCTGAAGCCATAAAAATGGCTCCTTTAGTAAAAGCATTTCTAAACGACCCCTCTTTTAATACAAAAGTTTGTGTAACTGCTCAACATAGAGAAATGTTAGATCAGGTACTTGAGTTTTTTGAGATTACTCCTGATTATGATTTAAACGTCATGAAGCCCAACCAAAACCTTTATAGTCTGACAGCTACTATTATAGAAGGGATGAAATCAGTTTTAGAGGAGGTAAAACCCGATTTTGTGTACGTTCATGGAGATACTACTACATCGATGGCAGTTGGAATAGCAGCCTTTTATAGTGGAGCGAAAGTTTGTCATGTAGAAGCAGGTCTGCGCACTTTTGATAGAAAGTATCCTTTTCCTGAAGAATTTAATAGACAACTTTCGGGAAAAATTGCCGATTATCACTTTGCACCCACAAAATTATCTCAAGCTAATTTATTACAAGAAAATACCCAAAAGGAATCTGTTATTGTAACAGGAAATACTGTAATCGATGCACTCTTATTTGGAATTAAAAAAGTAAATACCACTAATTTTAAGGATCCAGAAATTGATAAACTAAAAGAAATCCTAGATTTTCAAAAACGAATTATATTAGTAACTGGACATCGCCGTGAAAATCATGGGCAAGGATTATTAAACATTTGTTCCGCTTTAAAAACAATTGCAGAATATAATCCAGAGGTTCAAATAATTTATCCTGTTCATTTAAATCCAAATGTAGAAAAGCCTGTACATGAATTACTTTCAGGAATTACAAACATAATTTTAGTAAAACCTTTAGCCTATGCAGCCTTTATTTGGTTGATGGAAAAATCTTATCTAATTATCACGGATAGTGGGGGAATTCAAGAAGAGGCACCAAGTTTAGGAAAACCAGTTTTAGTAACTCGAGACACCACTGAACGTCCAGAAGCTGTAGAAGAAGGAACGGTACTTTTAGTAGGTACAAATACCCAGAAAATAATAGAAGAAACACAAAAACTTATAAGCGATACTAAATATTATAATAGTATGAGTATGCTACATAATCCTTATGGAGATGGAAAAGCAACTTCTAGGATTGTAAATTTTATTAATAAATTATAATATGGAAAATAAACCCAGTGTAGTCATGATGGGTCTTGGCTATATAGGTCTACCAACTGCAGCGTTAATTGCAAGTAAAGGATTAAAAGTAACAGGAATAGACATTCGTCAAAGTGTAGTTAATACCATCAACAAAGGTGAAATTCATATTGTTGAGCCAGATTTAGATGGACTAGTCCATAAAGTAGTTAAAGAAGGGTATCTAAAAGCATCCACAAGGCCTATTGCTTCTGATGTATACTTAATTGCTGTACCAACACCTTTTAAGGGTAATTATGAACCAGATCTTTCGTATGTAGCTTCTGCCGTTACAAGTATAACTCCAACCCTTAAGAAGGGAGCATTAGTGATTTTAGAATCAACAAGTCCTGTAGGTACAACTCGTAAAATGGAAAAACTAATATATGAAGAAAGACCTGAGCTAAAAGGAAATATTTCTTTAGCCTATTGTCCAGAGCGAGTTTTGCCAGGTAATATTTTACACGAATTGAAACAAAATGATAGAGCTATTGGCGGCATTGATGAAGCATCAACACAAAAAGCAATTTCATTTTATAAACATTTTGTTGTAGGTACCTTACACCCAACTAATGCAAAAACTGCCGAAATGGTAAAATTGGTGGAAAATGCATCAAGAGATAATCAAATTGCATTTGCAAACGAACTCTCTATTATTTGCGATAAGGCAGGAATAAATGTTTGGGACATGATCGCGTTAGCTAACAAGCATCCTAGAGTTAATATTTTAAACCCTGGAACAGGAGTTGGGGGGCATTGTATTGCTGTTGATCCTTGGTTTATTGTTTCTGAATTTCCTGAGGAGAGTCATTTAATTAGAAAATCTAGAGAAACCAATACGTTTAAAACAGAATGGGTTATAGAAAAAATAAAAAACAAGGCACTTTCATTTAAAATTGAAAATGATAGAGATCCAATCATTGCTTGTATGGGATTGGCTTTTAAGCCAGATATAGATGACTTAAGAGAGTCACCAGCATTATTGGTAACAAAAACACTAATTAATGATGATTTTGAAGTATTAGCAGTAGAACCTAATGTTAAAGAATACATTGAATTTGATATTATTTCAGCAAACGATGCTATCAAAAAAGCAGATATAGTGGTTTTTTTAGTAAAACATAATGAGTTTATTAATATAGATATTAAAGACAAAATAGTTTTAGATTTTGTGAATAGTTTAGATTAAAATTAATGTTTTCATATACTAAATTCATGGTAGAACCAATTTAATAGTAAGATTTTATAGGTTAAATGAAAAATAAAATTAAAATAATAGCTATATCATCACCAGGAGGACATTGGATACAGTTACAAAAGATTTGTAAACCTTTAGAAGAAATTTTCAATATTGTGTATGTCAATCCTAATAATCAATTTACAAAAAGCGATGATGATTCTTCAAGTAACATTTCGATAATAGATGCAAGTGCTAAGACAAAATTTAAACTAATTATTCTTTCTTTTCAATTAATTAAAATACTCATTTTTGAGAGACCTAAGTATGTTATTTCTACAGGAGCAGCTCCTGGAGCAATTGCTGTATTATTAGCAAAATTACTACCTTGTAAAACAATTTGGATAGATAGTATTGCTAATACTAAGGAACTATCTTTTTCGGGGAAATTAGTTAAAAATCATGTGACTATCTTTCTTACGCAATGGGAAAATTTAGTTGATAAAAAAATAATGTTTAAAGGCGCTTTATTATGATATTTGTTGCAGTAGGAACTCAATTGGCTTTTGATCGTTTGATCAAATACATGGATGAATGGGCAAAGATCAATTCAGAAAAAGTAATAGCTCAAATTGCCGAAGGTTCCTATTTACCAAAACATATAGAATACAAAAAGTATTTTAAAAATGAGGAATATATTGCTATGGTTAAAGAATCTTCCATATTTGTTTCACACGCTGGAATGGGTAATATATTTACGGCTAAAGAATTAATGACTCCTATTATTGTAGTCAACAGGCAATTCAAATTAAATGAGCATAGAAACGATCATCAAGCCGATGGTCTAAAATGGATGGCAAAACTAAAAGGAGTTTATACTGCAACTACAAAAGATGAACTTTTTGATTGTTTAAAGCATAAAAATTTAGAAATAGATGAATCAATAAGTTCTAATAATTCAAATGCTATATCAAATTTTATTAAACAAACAATAATGAATTCTTAAAAACATAAATAATGGCTTTTAAAAACTCGTTACTATTACTTATTTTAATGTTCAATGTGAATACGTATGCGCAAATTGATTTTGAGGAACATGTTGTTCTAGACCTAAATAGTGCTGTGCTTTGGCCATTACAGGTACACTCAGTTGATATAGATAATGATGGAGATATGGATTTGTTATCCGCATCTGCCTATGATAATAAAATTGCTTGGTACGAAAATACAAATGGACTAGGTAGCTTTGGACCACAAAAAATTATTTCAACTAGTTTAGATTATGCAGGATCTGTATATGCAGCCGACTTAGATGATGATGGTGATATGGATGTGCTATCCTCCTCTTGGGGAGATGATAAAATTGCATGGTATGAAAACACAGATGGGGAAGGAACTTTTGGTGCACAACAAGTTATATCAACTAATGCAGGTACTGCCTATTCGGTTTATGCTAGTGACATTGATGGTGATGGAGATATAGATGTACTCTCTGCTTCTAGAGGGGATAATAAAATTGCTTGGTATGAAAATATCGATGGACTAGGTAGTTTCAGTAATGAGCGAATTATTGCTATAACTCCAAATATGGCAAATTCAGTTTATGCCTCTGATCTAGACGGGGATGGCGATATGGACGTGCTTTCGGGCTCATCTTGGGGAGAAATTGCTTGGTATAGAAACACAGATGGGGAAGGAGCTTTTGATAATGCGCAAGTTATTACAGCTGATATAGAAGGAAGTCCTTCTGTTATAACCTCAGATCTAGATGGAGATGGTGATTTGGACGTCCTCATAACATCTGAACACGAATCAAAAATTGCATGGTTTGAGAATACTAACGGTCTTGGAACTTTTGGAACACAACAAGTAATAACAACTAATCAAAGTGGGATTCTGTCAATTTTTTCAACTGATTTAGATAATGATGGCGATATGGATGTGCTCGGTGCTTCTAATGTTGATGATAAACTAGCTTGGTACGAAAACACTGATGGAGAAGGAACTTTTGGAGCTCAGCAAATAATCAACAGTAGTACAGATGGTGCATGTTCAATTTATGCTTCAGATATAGATGGCGATGGTGATATGGATGCCATATCAGCATCTCGAGTTGATGATAAAATATCTTGGTATGAAAATACGGATGGAGAGGGGACTTTTGGAATCCAACAAAACATTTTAACTTCTGCAAATGGCGCTTGTTCAGTATATGCAGCTGACCTTGATGGTGATAGTGATTTAGATATGCTTTCTGCTTCATGGAAAGACGATAAAATAGCCTGGTATGAAAACACTGATGGAGAAGGAACTTTTGGAACACAACAAATTATTAGCCCTAGTGCAGAAGAAGCAAAGTCAGTTTTTGCAGCTGATTTAGATGGAGATGGTGATATGGACGTGCTTTCTGCATCAGAAAATGATGATAAAATAGCTTGGTATGAAAACACTAATGGTCTAGGCATATTTGGATTACATCACATTATCTCCACAAATGCTGATGCCGCGACTTCAGTTTATAGTGCTGATCTAGATAATGATGGCGATATGGATGTGCTTTCTGCATCTATAATTGATGATAAAATTGCTTGGTATGAAAATTTGGATGGAGAAGGGAATTTTAGCACTCAGAATATTATTACCACAATTGCAGATAAGGCAAACTCGGTGTATGCGGCTGATATAGACAGTGATGGTAATTTGGATGTTTTGTCTGCATCAATAGCAGATGGTAAAATTGCTTGGTATAAAAATATGGATGGAGAAGGGAACTTTGGTGCACAACAATTAATTTCACAGGAAGCAGGAGCATTTTGTGTTTATGCTTCCGATATAGATGGCGATGGCGATATGGATGTGCTTTCATCCTCTGTTTTTAATGTTGTTTGGTATGAAAATCTAGATGGACTTGGGACCTTTTATCGACATTTAATAACAGATGACATTAATGAGGCACAATCAGTTTACGCAAGCGATATTGATGGTGATGGCACAATGGATGTACTTTTCACTACTTTATATGCTAATGAGATAGTTGTGTATAGAAATATTGATGGACAAGGTACTTTTATACATGAAGTTATATCCTCAAATGCTATGGGTGCAAAAGCTGTTTTTGCAGGTGATATAAACGGTGATGGAGCAATGGATGTGCTTTCTGCATCAGAAGATGATGATAAAATAGCATGGTACGAAAACCTAGGACCCTTAGGTATTGATGAGAATACGGTTTCTTTTTTTTCTATTTACCCCAATCCAATAGTAGATGTTTTCAAGGTGGAATCACAATCTAGAATTACTAAAATAGAAATCTACAACCCAATAGGGCAACTAATCAAAGCGGTATATGATAAAAATAGTGTTGATACTTCAAGAATTAGTCCAGGCTTATATATTATTAAAATAATTGACGAGAATGGACATACAGAAACTAAAAAAGGAATAATAAATTAAATATAAACTTGATTTTTTACTATGAAGACAAAACAGCTTGTATATTTAATGCTTATATTCTTGACATTTAGTTGTGAGAAAGAAGAAGCAATGGTCACTCCAACCATCAATACTTCAGAAATAACTGACATCACACAAACATCTGCGAGTTGTGGTGGATATGATTTATCAGATAACGGCACAACTATTACTAGTAAGGGAGTATGTTGGAGTACGTCTATCAATCCTACATTAGATGATGAATTTACAAATGAAGGTACAGATGAAGAGGATTTTACGAGTTTATTGATTGACTTGTTACCAAATGTGACTTATTATGTTAGAGCCTATGCTACAAATGCAGAAGGAACAGCTTATGGTGAGCAAAAGAGTTTTACCACAGCGACTGGGCCTCCAACCATCAATACTTCAGAAATAACTGACATCACCCAAACATCTGCGAGTTGTGGTGGATATGATTTATCAGATTACGGCACAACTATTACCAGTAAGGGAGTATGTTGGAGTACGTCTATCAATCCCACATTAGATGATGAATTTACAAATGAAGGTACAGGTGATGAGGATTTTACGAGTTTATTGATTGACTTGTTACCAAATGTGACCTATTATGTTAGGGCCTATGCTACAAATGCAGAAGGAACAGC
>Ga0164313_10005878_pt1 | contig 10834 bp, 9 predicted proteins | sample GuaBasSedimGuay4_FD_113735 | JGI IMG/M metagenome (GOLD analysis project Ga0164313, IMG submission 113735) | Subseafloor sediment microbial communities from Guaymas Basin, Gulf of California, Mexico - Guay4, Core 4569-4, 0-3 cm | ecosystem: Environmental > Aquatic > Marine > Hydrothermal vents >...
TGGGAGATGGTTGGCAAGCAATTCAGCAAAATTTACCTGGGGGGACTGTATATATTCACCATAAACCATCAGGTGCATATACTTATCAAGCTGATCTTTTACTGCCTGGACCACAGAGGGATGCCGATGTCCAATATTACTTACTGAAACACCTGATATTAGGTCGGTATATTTTTTTCCATCAACACTATACAAATAGATTCCTTCTGCTCTTTCTATTTCCAGTAATAGTGGGAAATTTGAAGTTTGTGCAATATGATCCAGAAATAGCTGACGTTGGGAAATCATCATACAAAAAAAATGAAAATTAACAGAAGCCTACTTAACAATAAGATTGATGTCTTTCAAAAGGCCTTCTTTAAATGACTTACCAATGGGAATGGTTTCAAGGTGACGACCATATTTAATTTCCAAAGCATTTTCTCTTATTATTGAAATACTTTTGGTGTTTACAATATAAGAACGGTGTACCCTGGAAAAATGAGGACTTGGAAACTTTGCCTCAATGGCTTTCATAGTAAAATGCACAGTTATTTTAGAATTATGCGTATTAAAAACAACATAATTTTCAAGTGCTTCAATCCACAAAATCTCAGAGAATTTTAGTCGTATAAGATTTGCCCCTTTTTTCACAAAAATATCCCCTGAATCGTTTGTATCAACCTTCTCAAGGTTAAAATGCTTTTGGGCCCTGCTGATTGCCCTATAAAATTTTGTATAATCTACAGGTTTTAACAGATAATCAGTAATTTCAAAATCAAATGCATCAATTGCATATTCTTGTTTCCCTGAAGTAATAATTACTTGTGGCAATTCTATTAAGCTCCCCAGAAAATCAAAACCTGACATTTCAGGCATTTCAATATCCAAAAAGATCAAATCAATCATTGAATTTTTTGACAAATAATTTCTTGCCTCAATAGCATCCAGAAAAGACGCCTTTAATGTCAATCCATCGGTCTTATTAATAAATTCCTCTAAAACCTTAACAGATAATTGATCATCATCAATGATTATACAATCCATAATTTATCAAATTTCATCTATTCATATGCTTAGGCAGTTTATTCATCATCAAAAAACCTAAGTTCGTCAAAAGTAAGGAATATTTTCAAGCTTACCAATCTTAAAAATCCAAAATTGTATGATTCAATCTAATTATTAAATTCAAATTTTATTATTCCAGGGATTTATTCACTTTCAATTGGTGTATCACCAAAATATTTTCGAATATACAATTCCGGTTGTTTTAAGGTTTTAAGAAGCCAACTTTCCAATAATTCAAGTTGTTCCTCCTCTGTAAGCTCCCAATTTACCCCTAGTTGCCGGAGTTTACAACTGAGGTTATTTAAAATAACCGCCGCTGATACGGAGATGTTTAAACTTTCTGAAAATCCAACCATTGGTATATAAAGAAACTCATCCGCATTATTTAGGGCCTCCTCCGATAAGCCTTTGAGTTCAGATCCAAAAACAAGTGCTACCTTAGCTTCACCCAAATCAAACTCCTGAAGATTGGAAGATCTAAAATGTGGTGTTGTAGCTACAATTCTATATCCCTGTTCGCGAAGCCTGTTAAAAGTTTCAATTGTATTCTGTTCACTTTCATTATACTTATTGATACTAAGCCACTTGTCTGAGCCAATGGTAACATTAGTACTTAGCTCAAACTGATTCCTATTTTCAATTATATGAACATCCTGAACCCCAAAGGCATCGCAAGTCCGAAGGACTGCGCTGGCATTATGCGATTTATAAATATCTTCGAGTACAACAGAAATATAGCGGGTCCTCATTGATAAAATTTCTTTAAACAAGGTCAGCCTTCTCTCTGAAATAAAACCAGATAGGTATTCTATAAATGATAAATCCAAAATACTTCTAATTTATATATTTGAATTTGGTAGAAAAGTCTTTATAAATCCCAAACCACCCTGAAAAATCAAGGCCTGAAAAACAAAAAAGGGGAGCGTTGAAAAACACTCCCCTCCAAGATACAAAGTTTTTTTACTGCACTGTGTCAGCTAAATCGCTACCAGCCTTAAATTTTACAACTTTTTTTGCTGCAATTTTAATTGGGGCACCTGTTTGAGGATTCCTTCCGGTTCTTTCACTCCTACTTGAAACGGACCATGAACCAAATCCAACTAAAGCAACACGGTCACCACTCTTTAGAGCACCAGTTGTTGCGTTTACAAATGCATCCAATGCTTTCTTAGCATCAGCTTTAGATAATTCTGCCTGGTTAGCAATTTGATCAATTAATTCAGCTTTGTTCATAATAGTACGACATTTTTTGGGTTAGTAAATAATTATTTTGTCTTGTCAAACCGTTACAAATATAGGCTAATTGAGATATTCCGCAAATTTTTACGACAAAAAAATATTAAAATATTTCAGCAAATGTACTGTTTATAGCTATTTCATGACATCTCAAATTGCAACACCTTCAGTATCTGTATATTACAAAACGGATAATTATGCAAAATAATTATTAACAATCTGGATAAAATCTGTTGAAAATAGATTTGTAATGAGGAATAAAGGGGAATATCTGCATGCCTACTTCTTAAAAGGGTGCATTTAGATAAAAAATTTACACAAACTTTTTATCCCTTAGGCACAATTGTAGGCTTAAAGACTTCCACGATCAATCATTGCTTCGTAAGGATTTTGTATTTCAGGATTGATGGGGAGTGAGCAAGCTCCGCAAACTTCAACTTTAATGCTTAAATCAGGGATTGCCTCCCTACGGTCGGCTTTCCCAGAGGGGGGCTGGCAACAATCAAAAAGTCATTGCTTCGCAAGGATTTTGTATTTCAGGATTGATGGGGAATGAGCAAGCTCCGCAGAATTCAACCTCAATACTTCAATCAGGGATTGCCTCCCTACGGTCGGCTTTCCCAGAGGGAGGCTGGCAACAATCAAAAAGTCATTGCTTCGCAAGGATTTTGTATTTCAGGATTGATGGGGAATGAGCAAGCTCCTCCCCACAAGGCCTGAAATACAAAAGCACCCACTTTCGTGGGTGCCTTTTTGAGTGTTGCGGAGAAAGAGGGATTCGAACCCCCGGTACCTTGCGGTACAACGGTTTTCAAGACCGCCGCATTCGACCACTCTGCCATTTCTCCAAAAATGAGCTGCAAAGTTAATATATTTTTCATTTAATCTGGTGCACTTACTAATTGAATTTTCGTATATTTAAGCTGATAAATCCAGGCATTGAAAATGAAATAAAAAACAATGTAAACAGATGATAATCAAATTTAATCCGTATTATAATTATTATGTTAAATTTAAAAAACATAAAAAATAGATTAATTTATTTATGGATATCCATTATCCTTACTTCTTCATACTGCACTGCCCAGGACTGGAAAAAGTATCCATATACTCCTGCCGGCAGTAAAATATCATTTCCTGCAGATGAAGGCTGGCATCAGGATGAACCTGTGGAGTGGTGGTATATTTCAGGTCATCTTATTGGAGATGTAACCGGCATTAACTACAGTTTTATGATCAGTTACTTTCATAGTCCAAAGTCCGGTTTTGATGGATTTCGGATATTTAATCTTAGCAATGATGATACCGGCCAGTTCTTAACAGATGTTATGCCATTAAATTACAATATATTAGCCAGGGATAGCTTGAATATTCAGGCACAGATCTTTATGGGAGAGATTGAAACCTGGTCTAATAAAACTGATTCAAACGGATATAGTATTCCTTTTGAATATGCCATTTCAGCAAAATCAAAAGACTATGCATTAAATGTTGATATTGCAAGCTTAAAACAACCATTAATTATTGCTGACAGTGGTTTTTTATACCAGGGAGATGGCAATTATACTTATTATTATTCCCAGACAAGAAATACAGTCAAGGGCACAATTACTATCGACAATACAACAGAAGCTGTAAGCGGCACATCATGGATAGACCGACAATATGGCAATTTCAACCCGTCATATGGTGAGGAATACGAGTGGTTTTGCGTTCAGCTCTCAAATGGAATGGACCTGAACATTTACAACCTTTTCACAAGTAACAATGAAACTCCTGATAACCTCCGGTATAAAATGATGGCTGTTTACAAGGACAGTTTAAATCAGTTTACCACTCATGATTATAAAATTGAACGACTTGCTTTTCATTATATGCCGGATAGTTCAAGATGTTACTCTCAAAAATGGAAACTAACATCTCCTGTTGAAAATATCGACCTGATTATCACTACCCTCTATAGCTACTCCGAAGTTCTCCTCCCGTTCCGGTTCTATGAAGGTGCAACTACAATTAGCGGAACAATAAATGGAATTCCGGTTACCGGGGAAGGGTTTTCAGAATTACTCCATTCTTACCAAAAACCGGATATTACATTAACAAATCCAACAGATGGGCACTGGGACATATCAACACCTCTTACCTGGCGACTTAATAACTATGATAATGGAAGGCCTTTAAAATATGACCTTGCATACAGCATTGACCAAAAACTATCTTTTACTCCAATCCAACATGCATTAACTGACACTTTCTATTACTGGAATGACCCCCCGGTTTCTATAGGTGATAGTTGCTGGTTCAGAATAACCGCCTATTCTATAGACACTACACTCATCAGCAATACAATAAGTACAAAAATATCAGTAGTTACCTCAGTGAATGAGCCTAATGGAGATGAGCTTATACTCTTATATCCGAACCCAACTGACCGAATACTTACTGTTGAATTAAATAAAAAAATTACTCTTTTAAATTACCAGATAATAGATATAAAAAGTCAGTTAATCCTTCAAAAACAGGTATATACAGATAATAAAATAGTGGTTGATGTTAGTAGCTTAAAGCCGGGAATGTATTATATACGAATATTTTCAACTGACATAGAAATGGTTAGAAAGTTTGTAGTTAAATAGGAATAGATTACTCATACACCTGTAACCGGTGTAGGTTATAATACTGTCCCTTCAGTTTGAGTAGTTCTTGATGACGGCCTCTTTCCACAATCCGGCCTTCCTGTATTACACATATCTGATCTGCATTCTTAATTGTTGAAAGCCGGTGGGCAATAACAATAGATGTACGATTCTGCATTAATTTAAAAATTGCATCCTGCACCAGCCTTTCCGATTCAGTATCCAGGGATGAAGTAGCCTCATCCAGGATCAAAACAGGAGGGTTTTTCAATAAGGCACGGGCAATACTGATCCTTTGTCGCTGACCACCGGAAAGCTTACCGCCACGATCACCAATATTCGCCTGATACCCACCTGGCGTATCAATAATAAAGCTATGGGCATTAGCAACTTTGGCGGCTTTAATCACAGCTTCCTCTTTTACATTTTCTAAGCCAAATGCGATATTATTATAAAATGTATCATTAAACAAAATAGGTTCCTGATTCACTATTCCCATCAGGTTTCGTAAATTCTTAATTTTATACTCATCAACCGGAATATCGTCCAGCAATACCTTGCCTGATATGGGTTCAATAAACCTGGGAATCAAGTCGGCCAATGTAGATTTGCCACCTCCCGACTGACCTACCAATGCAATTGTCTCGCCTTTCCTTATTTCCAGGTTAATATCCTGCAACACAGGTTCTGTATTATAACGAAAACTAACATTAACAAACTTCATTGATTCCCGAAACTCATTTACAGAACGAGCCCCCGGCTTATCCCTGATCTTTTCATCTGCATCCAGGATTTCATCTATCCTATCCACAGAAGCCATACCCTTCTGAATATTAAAATAAGCTGCAGATAAGGCTTTTGCCGGTACAATTATTTGAGAAAAAACAATAATAAATGCAATAAATTCTTCCGGTCTAAGACTTGCCTTTCCTCCTAATACAAGATTACCGCCATACCACATAAGCACCATCATCACAACTGTTCCCAGAAACTCACTCATAGGGCCTGCCAGGTATCTCCTCCTATATACCTGGCTCTGTAAACGGGCAAAAGTATTATTTTCTTTGTAAAACTTTTCAGTCGAGTAATCTTCTGCATTAAATGCCTTAATAATTCTTAATCCTGTCAATGTTTCCTCAATAATTGACAGGATAGAACCCATTTTTTTCTGTCCTTTAAATGAAGTAGTTTTCAGTTTCTTACCTAACCGACCGATAAAAAACCCACTTAAAGGTAATAAAACAGCAACAATCAGGGTAAGTTCAGCACTCATACTTATCATGTATATAAGAAAAATAATAATTGTTGCCGGATCCCTGAAAATCATTTCCAGGGAACTAACAATTGATATTTCTATTTCCTTAACATCTCCTGATATTTTTGCAAGAATATCCCCCTTTTTAGATTCAGTATAGTAAGAAAGAGGTAGTCTGAGAATTTTATCATAAACGTCATTACGAATATCCTTTTCCACTCCGGTACGGACTGGTGTTATGAAGTAGTTTGCCAAATATTTAAACAAATTTTTAAAAAATGTTACTATGACTACAGCAATACTAACTACCAAAAGCGCTGAGGCCTTCCCCTGAGTAATAATTAGCGTACTCATATAGTAATTAAAATTCCCCATAATGGATTTCATAGAAAATGGATCAAAAGGGATTTTCTCTGTTACAAACTGTTGGGTCTCAAATAAAATTCCCAGGAAGGGGATTGCCATAGTAAATGAAAAAAGGGCAAAAACAGCAGAAAGAATATTAAAAACAGCATTTAATATCGCCTCTTTCCAATATGGTTTAACATAAGAAAGTATAGAAAAAAACCTTTTCATATTATTTCCTTTTGTTTTCTGAAACAGCCTCTGAAATACCTGTATAATTCTGAGGAGATATATTCATAAGTTCTTTTCTAAGTTTTACTGAAACATCTAATTGATCAATAAAAACCTTTATAGACTCTCTATCAATCCGTTTATTCCTCCTGGTCAGGTCCTTTAACAACTCATATGGATTTGCAAACCCTTCCCGCCTGAGAATTGTTTGTATTGCTTCGGCAACTACCATCCAGTTATCATCAAGATCCTTGTTTATTTTATCCTGGTTTAGAATAAGTTTATCCAGGCCTTTAAGTGTTGATTTAAATGCAATTAAACTATGTGCCAAAGGAACACCAATATTCCTTAAAACTGTTGAGTCAGTCAGGTCCCTTTGCAAGCGTGAGATGGGCAATTTTTCAGACATAAAACTATAAAATGCATTTGCAACACCAAGGTTTCCTTCAGAATTCTCAAAATCGATAGGATTTACTTTATGAGGCATAGCCGAAGATCCAATTTCCCCCTTTTTAATCTGCTGCTTGAAATAATCCATAGAGATATATGTCCAAATGTCTCTATTCATGTCAATTAATATAGTATTGATCCTGCGAAGGTTATCAAATATAGCTGCAAAAAAATCGTAATGCTCAATTTGGGTAGTGACATGTGAACGATTAAGGCCTAAAATATTATTCACTAAGTTATCAGCAAAGTCCGGCCAGTCAATTTCCGGATATGCAACCACGTGTGCGTTAAAATTACCAGTTGCCCCGCCAAATTTAGCAGCCCTAGGAATTGTTCGTAATGAATTATTTTGCATTCTTAATCTTTCAACAAACACACCAATCTCCTTACCTAAAGTAGTAGGCGATGCCGGCTGTCCATGCGTCCTTGCCAGCATTGGAACAATACTCCATTCTAAGGATAAATCATCCAGTTTCCCAATAAGTTCTTCGAGTAAAGGATAAAACACTTCATCTATTGCATCAAAAAATGATTTGGGAACAGCTGTATTATTAATATCCTGAGAAGTCAGGCCAAAGTGAATAAATTCCTTATAATCAGAGATATTCAGCTTATCAAACACCTCTTTCAGAAAGTACTCAATAGCTTTCACATCATGATTGGTCACCTTTTCAATTTCTTTTATTCTTTGCGCTGCATCCGGACCAAAATTATTATAAACATTCCTTAAGTCATCAAAACGGTTTTCTGGAAAATCTTTTAACTGTGGCAATGGTATCCTGCATAAAGCAATAAAATACTCCACCTCAGTTATCAAACGATATTTAAATAAAGCAGCTTCTGAAAAATAGTTTGCCAGCTCCTTTACTTTATCTTTATACCTTCCATCAACCGGAGATATTGCATATAAATCATTTGTATTCATAAAACTTCATTATTACTGGTTAAAATTTGTCTATTAAGTCGATAATTTTAATATTTCGCCATTACTGTAAAGCAAGACAGGGCTTTTGTAACTGGTTTATTTCTAGCAAATATTTTTCTCTACCGGACTTCATTGACAAACTCTAGCTTGCAAAGGTAATATTTTAAGCCAAAAATTTAAGAACTGTTTTGAAACGAGCTATGTTTTTCCAATGTTTTTTGTAATTTCACCCTCCTAATATTTATTCCGGTTTTATTACTGGAAATAGGTACCGTCATGTCAGAAACAATCTTTTCAAAGCAGGAGCAGGCAAAGAATTAAAGAAGTATTAAAACGAACCTACACTAATGTATCCATATAAAGTTTCAGGCATTTCTTATCTAAATACACTTCCATTTCTATATGGCTTAAAGAACCATAAAATTCACGAAAAAATTGAACTCTCTCTGGATACCCCCTCTGTATGTGCAGAAAAGCTGATCTCAAATAAAACAGATATTGGGTTAATCCCTGTTGCTGCAATCCCTCAAATGAACCAGTCAAGGATTATATCAGATTATTGTATAGGTGCAGCAGGTCCGGTAAAATCGGTAATTCTTTATAGTAATGTTCCCATAAACCATATAAAGACAATCTGGCTGGACTACCAGTCAAGAACATCTGTAATACTTATTAAGATTTTAGCAAAGAGATTCTGGAAAATTAATGTAAGCTGGAAAAATACTAAACCAGGTTTTGAAAAAAACTTTTTAAGCAATAAAGAGGGTGGTGTCGTTATTGGAGACCGGGCATTTCCAATAATAAAAAGGTATCCTTATATTTATGACCTGGCGGAGGAATGGCAAAAATACACCAATCTGCCATTTGTTTTTGCTGCCTGGGTTGCCAATAAAAATATTGAAGAAGATTTCATATTGGAATTTAACCAGGCTTTGCACTATGGTATTGAGCACCTGGAGGAAACTGTAAATTCTTTTTCTAAAACTTCCTTTTTAAGTAAAGCAGACATGTTAAGTTATTTACAAAATAATATTAGTTATCCACTTGACCAACAAAAGCAAAAAGGACTTAAGCGCTTTTTTGATGAAATTAATACTTTAAAATCCTAAAAAAATGAACAATAAATTTCTCAACATTCTCTTATTTTTTTCCCTGATTGTATCACCAAAAACAGCTAACGCAACAAATAATGATAGCATTAACAAAAAAATACTGGTCTATAAGTTTGATATAAAGAAAGAGATCTCTGAGCCAATGTGGAGAGTTACACAAGAAAGCTTTGAAGAAGCTGAGGAGCTTAAAGCAGACTACATCCTGATACACATGAATACATATGGAGGTATGGTTACTACCGCTGATTCAATCCGGACTAAAATCCTAAATAGCCAAATACCCACAATAGTATTTATTGATAATAATGCTGCATCTGCAGGAGCGTTGATATCCATTGCCTGTGACAGCATATATATGCGTCCGGGTGCAAGTATTGGTGCTGCCACGGTTGTAAATCAATCCGGCCAGGCGGTACCGGATAAATACCAGTCATTCATGCGCTCCACTATGCGTGCTACAGCCGAAGCCCATGGAAAAGATACGGTAATACAAGGCACTGATACGCTAATCAGCTGGCATCGTGACCCACAAATTGCTGAAGCCATGGTAGATCCATCTGTTTATGTAAAAGAGATCAGTGACACTGGAAAAGTATTGACCCTAACTGCAGAAGAGGCCATAAAAGTAGGTTTTTGTGAAGGAGAAGCCGAGAATATTACGGAAGTACTTAAGCTGGCTGGTATTAGTAATTATGAACTCAGGGAATATAAAGCTACCACACTGGATAAGATTATTCATTTTCTTGTCAACCCGATAGTCTCCGGATTGTTGATTATGTTAATCATGGGGGGAATCTATTTTGAGTTACAATCACCCGGCATTGGTTTCCCTTTGGGAGCAGCTGTTTTAGCCGCAATAATATATTTTGCCCCACTATATATTGAAGGCCTTGCTGAAAATTGGGAATTCCTCATTTTCATTTTGGGCATCTTATTAATCATTGTTGAAGTTTTTGTAATCCCTGGATTTGGCATCGCTGGTATTTCAGGGGTCATTTTAGTACTTACGGGACTCACCCTTAGCATGGTTGATAATATTGTTTTTCAGCTTGATATAAAACTGGCCCTGGAAGCAGTAGTTAAATCTTTTTTCACCGTTCTTGTTGCAATATTTCTTTCACTTTTACTTTCTCTTTACCTTTCTAAACAACTTTTTTCTTCTAAAAGGCTGAAATTTGCACTTCATTCAACTCAGGAAAAAGAGCTAGGCTTTGTTGGGGTAGATGCAAAAACACAAAAAATGAATATTGGAAAAACCGGAATTGCAGTCACTTTATTGCGCCCGGCAGGAAAAGTTGAAATTAATGGAGAAATGTTTGATGCCCTTTCCCAGGTTGGATACATTGAGAAAGGAGAAAAGATCAAGGTGGTAAGTGATGAAGCCGGCCAACTATTTGTTGTTAAGGGGACTTCTAAAAATTAGTTTAAATCAAGATTTTCATAAAATTTCATAGTCAAATCAAATTTATGAAAAAATATCGGGATATTGTGAATAAATATGATGAAGGATATGGGATTTTATGAAAACCCTATGGGAACAAGGATAGCAAACGATATACTTCGTTAAAATTTTCTTCAATAGCTAAGGCTATTCAAA
>Ga0164313_10005879_pt1 | contig 10833 bp, 6 predicted proteins | sample GuaBasSedimGuay4_FD_113735 | JGI IMG/M metagenome (GOLD analysis project Ga0164313, IMG submission 113735) | Subseafloor sediment microbial communities from Guaymas Basin, Gulf of California, Mexico - Guay4, Core 4569-4, 0-3 cm | ecosystem: Environmental > Aquatic > Marine > Hydrothermal vents >...
GCTGAAAGCGGTTCCGGATGCCTCGGTGTATAATACGCCGATATAGCCAAGGATCAGTGGAAAACCGGCTGCCAGTCCCATACCAATCAAGATAAAAGCTGTTAATATGCCCGGTAAGGATGTAGATGTGGCTGCAATAAAATGTCCGGATCCAATCATTGCCATCGAAATGGTGATGATGACAGGGGAAGAAATTTTTTTGAATAACCAGGTTAAAATTATACGTCCGATAGTATAGCTGAACATAAAAACAGAAAGTACTGTTAGGGAAGTTTGCGGACTGAATCCCGCATGATGTGGTAGAAAGGTGGTTGTCCAGTTATTGGGTAGTGATTCCAATGCGCCCTGGAAAAAGGCAACCAGGCCGAACAAAATCAGTATGGGATTTCTAAGCATTTTTACAGATCTGCTTACAGAAAAGGATATTTTATTTTTTACTTCCGGGAATGATGTAAAAATAAATAAAATAACTGGCAGTAAAATTAAAAGGCCGGCTCCTCCAAAAATCTGTTCATGTGTAAATTTATCAAGTAAAATGCGTAACAGGATGGGGGTTCCCAAAGCTCCAATGCCATAAAATACACCCAGGATGCTAAAATTTGCAGATCGTTTTTTTTGATCACTACTGCTTAGTTCATTAATAATTACATTAGTAATGCCATTCATCATGCCACCTCCAAATCCAATAGTAATAAATGAAAATTGTAATAGAAACCAGGAATGTTCAAACACAAGTGTTTCCATTCCAATTGCTATGAAAAGGGCGGCTATAATCAATGGTATTTTAAAGGAATAGCGGTCGACCAATGGGCCGAAGATGATTGAGCCGCTTAATATGCCAAAAGCCAGCATAGATGCCACGAAGCCACCTTGTGTCTCTGACATGTTGTATTTTTCTGTCAGATATGGCAGGAGAGATCCAAGGGTGATAATAACGATGCCAAAGAGAAAAATACCGAGATATGCAGAAATAGCTGGCCATAATTTGTTTTGTCGGTTCATCTATCGAAAGTTAATTTCATACGTAGTAATAGCTATTTTTATAAAGATACATAATATACTTTCTTATATTTCAGAAAAATTAAAAATCAGAATATGATAATTTTTAACGAAGCAGAATTGTATGGATTATCCATTCATGGGGTGGGAAATAAATTGCAGGAAGAAGGCTTGTTGATCTCAGATGTGCCGGTCCATACAGATGCCATAATGTCTGAGCTGTTGTTGAAATATTATTCTCAACCATTTAAGAATGAGGTCTATTATCAGTTCCATCATGACACGGACTTAAAATTCAATGAAGTTTATTCATATGCAAGCTCGGTTTTCCAGGATTCGGAAAGTTTACACTTCCAATCCATTCATCTGGCAAAGCATCTCTATGAAAAATCTGATCATCCCAACATAAAATCCGGGGAACTGCATGTAACATATTTTAAGGATTGCCTTGTGGATGGTGAACTCACAGATGCCATAGGCATTTTTAAGTCCGAGACAAAAGAAACCTATCTGAAGATATATCCTCAGGGTAGAAAGTATTCGGTGGAGCGGGATGATGGGATCAACATCAACAAAATGGATAAGGGTTGTATAATATTCAATATTGAACAGGAGGAAGGATTTAGGGTTATGATCGTGGATAACACCAACAAAACCGGGGAGGCTCAGTATTGGAAAGATGAGTTTTTGCATTTGAAACCGAGGGAAGACACTTATTTTCACACCCATAATTATATGCAGATGTGTCGTTCGTTTGCTCTTGAAGCTCTGCCAGGAACTGATAAAATTGACCAGTTGGCTTTGATTGACGAATCAGCGAAATTTTTTAAGGATGCTGAAGTTTTTAATAAGATCAGTTATGAGGAGAAAGTACTTCAGGCTCCAGAGATCATCGATGCCTTTGATTCGTACAAGGATTCGTATAAGGAGCAAAGGGAAATACCGATTTTCGATGAATTTGATGTTAATCAATCTGCGGTCAAAAAACTGAAGCGTGTATTTAAAAGTGTGATCAAACTAGACAGGAATTTTCATATTTATGTCCATGGTAACCGCGAAATGATCCGGAAAGGATACGATGAAGAATCTAAATCGCATTATTATCAGTTGTTTTTTAATGAAGAGAGTTGATTGGTCTGTCTTCAGCTGGCAGAAGGCAGTCAACAGGAGGTCAAAAGGCAGTAGTTTTATTATATTGAATAACGAATGTCGATTAACGAATTAAGAATGTCGAAGTGAAGATAAAGAGCAGATGATATAAAAGGGGCAAAGCCCCGGGAGGTATCAGCACAGGGTGCAGCGAAGCGAAACCCTGTGTCATGGATGTTCATTTCTGAAAGCTCTGAAGGAGCGACAGATTGAAATACAATTTTGATTTGGATCGGGCAGTCAACAGCCGGCAGTCACAATCCTGTATATCTTGTAATCCGGAAATCCTGTTCAGACAATGGACAAAGTCAGAAGACAGAAAATTGTTGACTGAGGATTGAGAGTTTTAACCCTGAACTTTGAACCTCTGAACTCTGAACTGTAAATGAATGTTTCACCCTGAACAAATAATCTATTATCTTGAGAGAGAAAATAATTAACTAGTAGTAGCTATACCATAAAAATGGATCGAACAATTTCTGAAGAAAAAGTGAGCTTTATAGATGTTTATCAAAATCACGTGTCTCCCGGTAAGGTAGAATTTTACAAGAAATACAAAATGGATTTTGTGATGGGGAAGCGTGAGAGGTCCCGGGAGGCGACTGACCAATGGAGGGAGATGGTTCAAAATCTCCCGGGACGGCGCCACCCCACGTACATCTACAGAAGATATTGGGAACGACAAAATACCAGGGCAGGGATTAGAGTATTTTGATCTGAATCAGTCTTATACCATAGTAGATTTGTTATTTTTCCAATAGAATATTATCTTCGGCAATTCAATTAATATTCAGTAATATGAATCTGGACAGACGTAATTTTATCAAAGCGAGCACAACGGCAGTAGCAGGTACTATGATTATACCTGCAGTTTTGCAGTCGTGCGGCAACACACAAATATCTGCGAACGTGAAAAGTTATATGGACCATTTTGAGGTATCGGCCGAAGCGATGCAAAAAGTAATTTCTGAAGCCATGTCAAAAGGCGGCAATTATTCCGACCTCTTTTTTGAACATAAAATTTCAAATTCCCTTGGACTTGAAGATGGCAAAGTAAACAAGGCCTATTCCAATGTAGATTATGGCGTGGGTATACGTGTATTGAAAGGCGACCAGACCGGGTATGCATATTCAGAGACCATTGATGTCGAGTCGATGTTGAATGCAGCACGTATGGCTGCCAATATAGCAAATAGTCCACAGCAGTTTAAGTCGGATGCCATTATTGAAAAATTACCGGCAGACTATTACAGGATATCACGGGATTGGGAGGACGTATCGGTTAAAGAAAAGGTGCCTTTTGTTCAGAAAGTTAATGATAAGGTATTTGAGCTTGACGAAAAGGTGATTAAGGTCAACGCATTCCTAAACGATGAATCAAGTTATATGCTTTTCTATAATTCAGAAGGAAGGCTTACCTATGATTATCGTCCTCTTGTAAATTTTGGAGTTGTATGTATTATGCAGAGGGGTGATCAAATTGAGAACAGTTATAGTGCCCGTTCATACCGGAAAGGTTTCGAATGGCTTTCTGATGATCTTGTTGATATGCTGGCAAAGGAAGCGGTCGATAAAACAAATATACTTTTTGACGCCACCAAACCCAGGGCCGGGGAAATGCCGATAGTTCTTGGTGCCGGAGGTTCGGGAATACTCCTGCATGAAGCCATTGGGCATACCTTTGAAGCTGATTTTAACCGGAAGGGGGAATCAATTTTTAGTGATAAGATGGGGAAAAATGTGGCTGAGAGTTTTATAAATATTATTGATGATGGCACGCTTGAAAATAACAGGGGAGCTATTAATATTGATGATGAGGGTAATGATGTTCAGAAAACATATCTTGTGAAGGATGGGGTGCTGAATAGTTATATTCATGATCGTATCAGTGCTAATCATTATGGTGTTGAGCCGACAGGTAATGGCCGCAGGGAATCTTTCAGGTACATTCCTCTTCCCAGGATGCGATCAACTTACATGGAAGCAGGTCCGCACACTCGTGAGGAAATCATTGAAAGCGTAGATTATGGTGTTTTTGTGGATAATTTTAGTAATGGACAGGTGAAAATTGGAGCCGGTGATTTTACTTTCTTTGTGAAATCAGGTTATCTTATTGAAAAAGGCAAACTCACACAGCCAATAAAGGATATTAATATTATCGGGAACGGACCTCAGGCACTGGCTGATATATCAATGGCCGCTAACGATTATCTTGGGGACAATGGAACCTGGATGTGTGGTAAGGGTGGACAATCTGTGCCGGTAACCATGGGTTTGCCTACTGTATTGGTTAAAAAATTGACTGTTGGCGGGACAAGTGCATAAGGTTTGTCTGAATGAATAGTTGACACAAAATATGTAAATATAAAATTATGACTAAAGAGGAAAAATATGCATTAGCCAAATGGGCCATAAATCATGCCCTCGAAAATGGTGCTCAGGAAGCAAAAGTCAGTATATATGATAGTCAGAATAGCAGTGTTGAAGTCAGAGATGAAAAAATTGATAAGTTGGAGCAGTCAACACAGAGTGGTTTAAGCATATCATTATTTGTTGATAAAAAGTATTCGGCTCACTCCACAAATCGCCTGAACAATAAAGATGAACTGAGAAGATTTATTGAAGAGGCTATAGCCGGGACAAAGTTTCTTGCTGAAGATGAATATCGTACTTTACCTGATCCGGGTTTGTATTATAAAGGAGAAGGCAAAGATCTGGAGACTTTCGATGCTGATTTTTTATCTCTGGATCCTCAGGAAAAAATAGATGCTGCATTTAGTGTTGAGAAAGAAGTGCTAGGAAAAGATGAACGGATAATATCTGTAACAGCCAGTTATTACGACGGAATGAGTGGCAGTGTTATGGTTACGAGCAATGGGTTTGAAGGTGATACAGCACACACTTATTATGGTTTGAGTGTATCGGTTTCCGTAAAGGGAGGTGATGCCCGCCCTTCAGCCAGCTGGGGTGAGAGTGCCATCTTTCATGATAAGTTAAAAAAAGAAGGAATTGGTGAAATTGCCCTGAAACGAGCCTTAGAAAAAATCGGGCAAACCAAAATCGAATCAGGGAAGATGCCTATGATCATTGAAAACAGGTTGGCCGGACAGGCTCTTGGCCCACTTGTTTCAGCTTTGAGCGGACGGGCAATACAGCAGAAAAACTCTTTTCTGATTGATAAGCTTGGCGAGAAAATTGGCTCTGATAAATTAGTCCTTATGGACGATCCATTTATAATTTCAGGTAGGGGATCACGTTTGTTTGATGGTGAAGGTCTTGCTTTGGAAAAGCGGGTTATTTTTGAGAAGGGTGTTCTTAAAAGTTATTTTATTGATACCTATTACGGAAAAAAACTGAAGATGGATCCTACCTCCGGCAGTACTACAAATTTAGTATTGAAACCCGGTGAGAGAACAATGGAAGAAATGGTTGCTACTTTGGATAGAGGGATTCTTATAACAGGTTTTAATGGAGGCAATACCAATGGTACAACAGGCGATTTTTCCTATGGGATTGATGGTTTTCTGATTGAGAATGGTAAAATTGTTCAACCCGTTTCTGAAATGAATATAACTGGTAACATGAAACAGTTATGGAATAATCTGATTGAAACCGGGAGTGATGTATATGAAAAATCATCCTGGTTAATGCCTTCTCTGATGTTTAAGGATATCGATTTTAGCGGAAAATAATACTAGTGAAAACTTCCTCCTACAAGCGCAGGCATCCACTTGTGCTTATAGGAAAAATAAACAATCCATTTACTATTTCAAATCGAAATCGATAATCTCGTATCCACGCCGTTTATAATAATCATCCAATTCGGTCTTTTTAGCCTCGGCTTCTTCCAGTGTATTATACATATACACATATATGCCTTTGAATTGGTTGATAGATCCGGGATAGCTCTCTTTTATTAACGCCAGAAAGTCTCCTTTAATTTCTTCTTGTGCTTCGATTAACTCAATGGATCCCACAAAGTTTCTTTCAACAATAGTGGTTAGTATTCTCTTCCGTTTGGCCTCCGGCAGCAGTTCAAAACCTTTTTGGCAATCTGCATCTACGAAAACAAACCGCGTGTCGGTCGATTGGGCTTTTCCAAATGTGGCTGTCAATCCTACAACCAACCAAATTAATAATAAACGTTTCATGTCATTTGTATTTTATTCCTTCTAATATGTAATGTAAAATCTGTGTTTTTAGTTCACAGCTAAGGTAATTATTATTAGATTTTAAATAGTGACAATTGGTACGTTAATTCAGGTTTTAGGAGCAGTTTCAATATTAGGGTTTTCCTGTAGTTGATCAACGGTATGATATATAGAGGCAAACGATGCAGATATCCACATTGCGGAAAATATAATTCCTACTACTAATAGCAATAAGCCGGCTATGGCGATCGGGATGGCCAGCAGGCCCATGAAAAAGATGGTCCAACCGTGTCCCTTGGTCATTTGCCAGCTTTTTTCGAGAGCTTTTACCGCATCCATTTTTTTGTCCATTACCAGATAGGGCACGAACGCTAACCTGCATGCGACAATAATTCCGGGTACAATCAACATGACGATACCTATACCAATCAATAGGGTTGTGAGTAAATGGGCAAGGACAATATTCCAGAAATTGGATTTAAAACCATCAAACATCTGGACTACCTCAAAAGGTTCGTCCCGGACAGCCTTTAAATACATATATGCGCCTCCGTAATTGATCACTGAAAGCACCAAAAGCCAATAGATGCCGATCAATAACTGGCCAGTGGCCGGAACATGTTCTCCATCTTTACCTAATCCTGTGAGCGATTGAGCCACCATCATAATAATTGTAATGAGAAACAGGTATAAAAAGTATTTTTTCATTTGGTTCCATCCAAAACTGTAACTGTCGCTTACAGTAGGGTTTAGGCGAGATTGAGTATTTGTTGTTTCCATAAGTAAAAATGTTGTGGGTTTAGTATGTTAAATGTTAATAAGCTATAAAGAGTACGATTGCACGCATTATAAATGATTAATGCGTAAATATTTTACAAAATAAAGGTTTTACCGCAGATCACTTGGGTCTTTTCCTTAATGTTTTCGTACCATTCGGAGCATTTTTACATTGATGATCATAAAGCGGACAAATTGCCAAATTATGTTGCTTCTGAACCATTTTGTGCTCTTTGTGGGTACTGGAGGATAATAACTTTGTTCGTAAGGTTTTCTGATTTTCATATTTTTATTGCTATTCGGGTACAATTTTCCAAAATGGTTTTCCTTTGGCTTTGTAAATAAAAGCGTAGTGCAAAAGTTTTTTGATCCAGTGTCCAGCTAAACCAATTTCTCCTGTAGTATATTTTAAATCACGGCCGGTTTCCGGAAATCGTTCAAAATCCTGTATGATTGGGTACATCGTTAAGGAGACTGCTGAACCGGAAAGCAGACCTGTGCCGGCAGAAGCTATGCAAGCGGCACCCATGTTGGCCATGGATGCTTGACGAGTTGGCTTATCTGCTTTGCCTTTGATCATATCCACAATATTATAGGCTACTTGTCTTGCCATGACACCTGAAGGCATACCTGTGCGTGGTGGTGTCGGTGAAATTGGTGTTCCGTTGGGGCTTTTAGCAGGCTTGGATATTGCATGAGGGGGAGCAAATGCAATGCCGACAGCAAAAATATTTGAATAATTCGGATTTTGATAGGTAGAGGGCCAGTCGGCTGACCTCCACTCTTCGTAAGACTTTGGAGTGTAATTTGCATCTACCTTCATAAATCCGTTGGGCGCAAATATTTTAGATGTGATTTCGCTCCCTTTTTTATCAAAAGCTTGTAGCCCAACTCCTGAGAATGGTGGCAGCAACATGGCAAAGTCAAAAGCCTGCTCATGTATATTCCCATCCAGAGTTTCGTAATGTAGATTATTCTTATCAATTTCATTTACATGAGCCTCTGTAATCCATCCTATACCGCGTTCTGTGTATAACGATTCCGTGAAAGTCCTGCTGTGGGTAATATATCCACCGCGCTTAATGTGCATGCCTCCGATGCCGAAATCGCCCAGTTCTTGTTCATTGGAAATCCAGATTATTTTGGCTTTGTCGCGAACCCCGCGCTTGCGCAGCTCGTATTCCACATTAAAAAGATATTCAAACCCTGCACCCTGGCAGGTACATGTGCCATGACCTGTGCCAATCAAAAAAGTCTGCTTTTCTCCTTTTTTCATACGGGCTACGGCCTCATCGAGCATTTGAGAAGCTTGAACAGCATGGCCGAAGGTACATACCGATAACGTATTTTTATCTGGCCCCAGGCCTTTGGTGGCTTCAAATTTCAATTTTGGTCCAGTGGCATTGATCAGAAAGTCGTAAGATATTTTCTCTTCTTTACCTTGATCTTTTTCACTGGTATAAACCACGGTAACGTATGGAGTTGAAGTGTTTTCGTCCCCTTCCGGGTGTATGCTGACAGCTTTGGCCTGAACGTAGTTGATGCCCAATTTCTTATAAACAGGCGCCAGGTCGAAAGTGACATCTTCAGGCCCCATTACTCCCACACCTACCCAGATGTTGGATGGGAGCCAATTCCATTTACTATTGGGTGTTACCACTATGACCTCATGGTTTTTCCCTAACTTATTTTTAGTATGCATGGCAGCTGTCTGACCCGATATGCCACCGCCGAGAATTAATAGTTTTGCCATATTAGTGGAGCGTATGTTTAAAAGCTATCTGTTCAAGTCGAGGATTATTGTGATTATAATCTTTTTACAAATTTATTTCCACGTGATAAGTTATTTGTAATATAAAATTATTATCAATTTGTTTTATGCTAAAGACGGTTTAATTTTTGAATTCGTTCTATATATTTCATCATTTAGTTTCGTTTATTGTATTAGTTGCAGGTCGATAATTCTCCTGTTTATGTCGGTGCGAAGTATTTTTACACTCACATCATCTCCGAGCGTAATGACCCGGCCGGTATTATTGCCGATTATTCTGTAATTACCTTCATCGAATGAATAATAATCGCCTTTGATATCAGCAAGACGAACCATGCCCTCGCAATGTGTTTCTGTCATTTCTACATAAATACCCCATTCGGTAATACCTGAAACGATGCCTTCAAATGTATCTCCCACCATCGATTGGAGGTATTCAGCCTGTTTGTATTTTATTGAGGCCCGCTCAGAATCGCTGGATCTTTTTTCCATTTCAGAGGCATGTTCACACATTTTTTCATACTTTTCTTGTTCAGGCGAACTACCCTGATTGAGATAGTGAAACAGTAAACGGTGCACCATCATATCCGGGAAACGACGGATGGGTGATGTGAAGTGTGAATAGTGCCTGAAGGCAAGTCCGAAATGGCCTTTTGCTTCAGTAGTGTATCGTGCTTTGGCCATTGATCGTATAGCCAGGGTTTGCAGCACATTTTGTTCAGGTTGACCTTGAATGTCTTCGATCAGATTGTTGAGCGAATTGGAAATGGCACCTTCCGTAACTTGCAGTTCGTGACCAAATTTTTTGGCGAAGATGGAAAAGGCCTGTAGTTTTTCCGGATTGGGATAATCGTGGGTTCTGTAAACAAATGTATTTTTTACTTTTCCTTTTTTCATTCCGTACACAAACTCTGCAACGCGTTTGTTGGCCATCAACATAAATTCTTCGATCATACGGTGCGCATCTTTTCGCTCTTTAGGTACGAGTTCAATCGCCCTGCCATTTTCATCGAGTTTGAATTTGACTTCAGTTGTTTCAAAGTTGATAGCCCCCCGCATAAAGCGTTCTACCTTCAATTTGAGAGCCAGTTCATTGAGTTGAACCAATTCTTTGTTAAAGTCACCTGTTAATTGTTCGATTCTTTCCTGGGCTTCTTGGTAAGTAAACCTTCTGTCGGAATGTATAATAGTCTTGCCAAACCATTCTTTTATAATCTTCGCTTTATTATCGAGTTCGAATACAGCTGAAAAGGTCAGTTTATCCTCGTTAGGGCGGAGAGAGCAAAGTTCGTTAGAGAGGCGCTCAGGCAGCATGGGAATGGTTCGGTCAACAAGATAAACTGATGTTCCCCTTTCATATGCTTCTTCATCTAGTACTGTTTTTTCTTTTACGTAATGTGTCACATCTGCAATGTGAATACCTATCTCAAAGTTGCCACCTGGAAGCTTTTTGATTGATAGGGCATCATCAAAATCTTTTGCATCCTCAGGGTCAATTGTGAAGGTGGTAACATTTCTGAAATCGCGGCGCCGGGTTATTTCCTGGTCGCTTATTATATTTTCAATTTTTTCGGATGCTGTAAGCACCTTCTCAGGAAAGTCAAAAGGCAGACCGAATTCGGCCATAATCGAATGGATTTCCGCATTGTTTTCACCTGAAGCGCCTAGATTTTTAATTACCTCTCCTTCTGGATTTTTATCATGAGAAGGCCATTTGACGATTTTCACCAGAACCTTATCATCTTTTTTTGATTTGTTAAGGTTAGGGAGGGGGATGAAAATATCATAATGCATTTTTTTGAAATCAGGAACCACAAAAGCATGGTTTTGAGCCGTTTCCACCCGGCCCACAAATTCATCACGATATCGGGTAATGATTTCTACAACTCGTCCTTCTATCCTGGACCCTCTTCTGTTTTGTGGCAGCAAAACTACCTTTACCGTATCATCATCCAGGGCATATTTCAGATTTTCAGCTTTTATATA
>Ga0164313_10005880_pt1 | contig 10833 bp, 10 predicted proteins | sample GuaBasSedimGuay4_FD_113735 | JGI IMG/M metagenome (GOLD analysis project Ga0164313, IMG submission 113735) | Subseafloor sediment microbial communities from Guaymas Basin, Gulf of California, Mexico - Guay4, Core 4569-4, 0-3 cm | ecosystem: Environmental > Aquatic > Marine > Hydrothermal vents...
CAGCACTTCCTTAGATATCCACACTGCCAGGCAATCATTGTAGCTCATGCTACGCAAGATCCTTTTACCGACGATCCTGGCGGTGCTGGCCTATGGCTTCTGGCTCAGCCCTGATTTCAAGCAAATCTCTGCAGGTGTCGCGATTTTCCTGTTCGGCATGCTAAGCCTTGAACAGGGCTTTAAGGCGTTTACAGGCGGGAGGCTCGAAAACCTGCTCAGACACAGCACCAACAGCTACTTTAAAAGCCTTGGTTTTGGCGCACTCACGACCAGCATCATGCAATCGAGCTCGCTGGTATCGGTCATCACGATTTCTTTTATCTCCGCTGGACTGGTCTCGCTGACGGCAGGCGTCGGCATCATATTCGGGGCGAATCTGGGGACCACCACCGGGGCATGGCTGATTGCAGGCTTTGGCCTGAAAGTCAAAATATCAGCCTATGCCATGCCGATGATCGTGTTTGGCGTCATTCTGATCTTCCAGAAAAGCAAGAACCTCAAAGGGTTTGGTTATGTACTGACCGGCCTGGGCTTCCTGTTCCTGGGCATTCATTATATGAAAGAGGGATTTGAAGCCTTCAAAGACACCATCGACTTAAAAGACTATGCCGTCAGCGGTTATCCCGGGGTCTTTCTATTTGTACTGCTGGGACTGATTGCAACGGTCATCATGCAATCCAGCCACGCGACGCTGGTGCTCACCATCACCGCCCTTGCTGCCCACCAGATCACTTATGAGAATGGCCTGGCGCTGGCAATAGGAGCTAATATCGGTACCACAGTGACAGCCATTATCGGTTCTCTAAGTGCGAATGTCGACGGACGACGACTGGCCGGGGCACACCTGCTTTTTAATATGGTCACTGCTGCGATTGCGATTGCGCTGATCTATCCTCTGACCGATTTTGTTGATTCCATTAGCCGCTGGGTGGGAATTGCAGACGACAATTACACCCTCAAGCTGGCGGTATTTCACACTGTATTCAATGTTATTGGTGTACTGGTGATGTCGCCGTTTATCAATGCGATGGTCCGGTTCCTGGAGAATATCATGCCACCCCGCATACGAACCAGCGCCCAGGCCCAATACCTGCATGATGCATCGATTGAGTTCCCTGAAACCGCGATTGAAGCGGTTCGCAAGGAAACCCTGCATCTGTATGACAATGCATTTAAGATCATCACCGGCGGAATCCGGCTCCGTCCCGAGTGGATCACCCCGGCGCAGGATATTAAAAATCGCCTGAATCTGGACAACCGACCCGAACCCATCGACATCAATACCCAATATACTGAGACTGTCAAGGGTCTGTACAGCCAGATCATTGACTATATCAGCCGCACCCAGACCCATCTAACTGCAGAACAGACCGATGAGTTATTTGGGCTCAGATCCGCAGGGCAGGATATCGTTGAAGTCATTAAAGATATTTCACATCTGCGCAAGAATCTTGACAAATATCTGGTATCACCCAATCCTGCCATCAAACGGGAATACGCCGAAATACGTACCCAACTGGCCTCAATCTTACACACGCTCGCGGTGGTACGGGAACAGGGAAATGACTCAACCGCGATCCTTTCGCTGGATGAATTGCAACATGAAGCCCGGGAACGTCATCATCGGCTCACTGGTAAAATGGACAAGTTGATCCGTAACAACCAGATCACCGCAGAAATGGCGACCTCATTAATGAACGACAGCCACTATGCCTATGACGCAGCCATTAACTTAATTGAAATAGGAAGATTGTTATTTTCAACCGGTGACATTAATATTCGTAGCGCTGAACGCGCCCTGTCACTGGAAGAACACGAGATTGAAGAAGCTTTACTCACACCCCAGGAGAAACCATGAAACTGAAAAAACTAATCAGCAACACAGAAGAATTTCTCAACTCAGACAAGCGCAAGCGTAAAGAGAAAAAGAAATATCTGAAACAAGTGCTCAAGGAGCTACGTCAGTATGAAGAGGCGCTTTGTATTCGACTGGAAACAGAAACAGACCCTGAAACCATCGAGAAACTGAATCGCAAAAAGGCCCTGGCCCACCAGCAACGCAAAAAAGGGGTCTCCTTGCTGAAAGAACTTAAAAAAGAAACATAAATCGCCCGGACTAGCACTGCGATGGCGCATAAGATGGGCGCATAAAACAGCCAAAGCGCGTTGCCAGTCTGCTCACCCGTGATCATTATCCGGAGCGATCAGCCGCCCCATGCATTGATCTACGCATTTCTGCTCAGTTTAAAGCTGTTTCGGCATCGGACACTTGTTTAATTTCTTCATCACTCAGAGAAATCATTTCTTCAGCATTTCTCAGCGGAATATCGCTGGTTGAAAACAGGATCTTACCCACATCCAGCAAATCTTTCACCGCCTCCCGGGTAAAGGTTCGATCATTCAATATAGAGGTTGCCGTAAGCGAATCTATTTTTCCTTCTCTAATCAGTTTATCCAGACGCACAATCGTCTTTTTCCTGTATTTCTTTATCTGTACACGCAGGTCATCAAGGCCCAGCAATACGCTGACATCGTTATCTTTATCATCTTTAAGGCTGTTCAGCTCCTTGATCACAGTCGCGATATGGATGCGCATATTATTGTATTCATTTCGAATTACTTCATTATCGGATTTGAAATAAGTCGTCACATTGCCTCTCAAGCCATCAACAGCCTTGATACTTTCAGATAGCTTCAGGCATGCGAGGCGAAGTTCGAACAACTGGGATTGTTGTTCCGCGGGGACCACCCCCTGCCCTTTGCTAATAAACTCGATGATGTCGGCAAACAATGGTTTCACTTTTGTGTGGTAACGCTCGTCAAAATCATATTCGACGGTTGTTTGATCTTCGCGAATGATTTTAGGCAGGTTCTTACCTTCCTCCAGCATCGATTCTTCCATATGCAGGCCGTTGATGAACAGCAAGGCCGTGTTGTTATACAGATGAATGATTTCGTTGCGAACACTTTTTATCATCGTCTCCGGAAATTCAAGCGCAGCATTATTCAGGAAATAAGGTTCGGTCACTTCCCGTTGGCGAGGCTTAATCGTATTTTCCAGAAAGATCACTAGCTTGCCGACAAAGGGCGTCATGACTGCCACGCCGATTAGATTAAAAACGGTATGAAACATCGCTAATTTTAGAGTGTAGTCTTCTGCGCCAATTCCGACCAAAGCACTCAGGTAGTCAACGACTACAATGATAAATTTGATCCCTATAATCGCGATTGCACCCGTCACAAAATTGAAGATCAAATGGGCGCCCGCGAGCTGCTTGCCCTGATAATTTGAACTTAGGGACCCAATAATAGCCGTAATGGTAGTGCCAACATTGGCGCCAATAGCTAGCGCAAGCGCATTTTCGTAGGTCACGTGCTGCATGGACAACGCGGTGATAATTAGCACCATCGTCGCATGGCTCGATTGCATGATCACCGTCGCGGCCATACCAATCAAAGTATAGATCAGTAAACCCTTGATGCCTGGAATTGCAAATTCAGCCAGATTAATCTGATCTTTGAAAGCCTCAAAGCCTTCTTTCATATAGTGAATTCCCAAAAACAGAAATCCCAGACCGGCGAGAATATAGCCGAAGCCTCGTAAGTGTTTTGATTTTTGAAAAGTTAAAATCAGGCCAACCACGAGCATGGGCATGGCATAAGCCGATATCTTGACTTTGAGTCCAAACCCGGCAATCAACCATGCACCTGTAGTAGTGCCCAGATTTGCACCGAAAATAATGCCGATCCCCGCTGCAAGACTGATCAAACCAGCACTGATAAATGAAATCGAAATAACCGATACCAATGAACTGGACTGCATGATTGTCGTAGAAACAACGCCAAAGCCGATACTTTTCCATAGCTTGTCGGTAGTCTTCTGCAGCAGTTTCTCCAGCATCCCGCCGGTAAAAGCATTAAAACCTCGCTCCAGAAAATACATTCCAAAAAGGAAAATCGAAACGCCCGCTGCAATTGTTTGAAAATCCGGGCTAAGCCAGAAGCCAATAAGCAAAAGCAGGATGATTGAAGGTAGAAATACTGTTTTGAACATTCTCATGGTGCATGTTTTACCATAGAAATACTATGGAATGAAACAGCATTATGAGTAAATTCTAATATTCTCGAAAAAACAGGGTAAATCGTCCGTCATACCGGCGAAGGTCGGCATCCATCTCGATCAGCAACCCTATATTAGCGCTATCGCTATAACGACAATGGATTCCAGCCTGAATCAGAATAATGGAAGCTCTGTCAAAGTGGGTGTATTAGACTCAAATGTAAGTGAAACACATAAAAAAACCAGACCTGTAACAGATCTGGTTTTATATGGATCACCGTTCAGGTTTACATATTCGTTGCTTCGATCAGTTTTCCATGGTCTTCATTTTCATCTTGCTGTGGTCCATTTTTTTGTGATCCATGTCGCCATCCATCTTCATACCACCCATCACGCTTTTAACTTCAGCCTCTATCTCCGCGCTACTTCCATCATCAAAATTAAATTTGATATCCACCATTTGGCCCAATTCGAGCGGCCCTTTTAAGTCAATCAACATAACGTGAAATCCGCCCGGCTTAAGTTCCGTCATTCCGCTAGCCGGCACGTCAATTTTATCTACCTGTCGCATACGCATTACGCCACCATCATGGATGTGCGTATGCAATTCCACCGCACCCGCGACACTGCTTTGTGCGCTCACCGCAGCCCGGTCAGCATCAGAAGTGTTCACCAGCTTCATAAATGCACCGGTCACAGACTGGGTAGGCGGCATATGACGAACATAGGCATCTTTAATTTCTATAGATCCTGCCCATGCACTGCCCCACGCACTGGAAGCCAAAAACACTAATGTCGCTAGAATAAGTCTTTTCATGATAAATCAAACTAATATAAGGAAGCGCGCAATGCTAAACCATGCTGCGACAATTGACCTGTGGCATTTTGCCGCAGTTGCCTGACTAAAACGTTTAGTCATTCCCTGTCGGCGCATGTTTTTTGAGCTTGCGCTGCAAGGTACGACGATGCATGCCAAGTTGCAGGGCAGTTCGGGATATATTCCCGTCGTTATCTTCCAACACACGGTTAATATGCTCCCATTCAAGGCTTTTGAGGGGTGGCGCCTGATCTGGAAGCGTCTCAATCACATTGGCCCTGTCTTCCTCAGCCTGCCCGAGGCTTTCCTGAATTATCCGCTGTATGCTCTTCACATCAACCGGCTTGGCAATATAATTATGCGCACCCTTCTTGACCGCGGTGACCGCCGTTGCCAGGCTGGCATAGCCGGTGACAATGATGATTTTTGAATCAGGGTATTTTTCCAGCAGCGGCTCTACCAGGCTGAGGCCCGATTCCTCTCCCAGACGCATATCCAGTAGTACCACATCGGGCCGGTCTGATGCCTCCAATGCCTGAACCTGGCTGTGAGCAGTCTGTGTCTGGTACCCCAACCGCCCCAAACCCTTTTTCAGCAACTGACAAAACACCTTGTCATCATCAATAATGAGCACATTTATATGGTCTGACATTTTCTGATTTGGCATTTAACCGGCCTCAATAAGGGGAATATGAATTTCAGTGCGTACACCAACCGCACCCTCACCGGTGCGGTTAGACAAACTCAGGCGACCACCAATACGGCTGATATTTGCCTGTGATAGCAGCAGGCCGATACCCAGCCCGCTGTCTTTGGATGAAAAAGGCTGGCTGCCAGCCATGGCTTGCTGTTCTTCGCTGATGCCTGCGCCAAAATCATCAATCATCAGGCGTAAATACTGGTCACGGATTTCGTAGTTTACTTCAATATAATCACAATCATTGTCAAACGATGCATCGGCTGCATTGTTTAGCAAATTGAGCAACGTTTGAGATAGGGCCGGGTCAGCCGCCAACCGGCCACTAAGCTCACCATTCTGATGAATGGAAATTCTCATTTCAGAGCGCATCGCCTTGAAGCGATCGAGTACTGCCGGTATAAAGTTAGCCACTTCTGTTGCCATGGCAAGCGGGTTTTGTGCTGAATTTGCCTGATCACGCAGCAGTGCAATTTGCGAGTAACACAGATCGAGTTGCTGTTTTAGCGCATCGGAAAAACTGGCAATTTGCTCTGAATTATTCTCCGGATCAATCAACTCATCAGCCAGCATAGAAATATTTGACAAAGGAGTTCCAAGCTCATGTGCAGCACCTGCTGCCAACGCACCCAGCGCAACCATGTGCTGATCATTGAGGTTTTCCTGCTCTGCCTGCTTGAGTGCAATTTCCCGTTTACGCGCCAGCGTTGCAAGGCTCGAAACGAATGCAATCGTAATTGCGGCGCTCATCAGAAAATTGAGCCACATACCGAAGATATGCAAGGAAAAATCTCCGCCAAATCGCCCGTTCACAGGCGGTAAGGGCACATTCCAGACCATCAGAACAGAATACATCAGCACACTGAAGATACCGAGCATCAGGGCATGGCGAAACGAACCGAAGGTTGCGGCCAATGCGACCGGCACCAAATAGGCAGAAACAAAAGGGTTTACAGATCCACCCGTCCAGTATAGTAAATAAGTGAAAACCAGCATATCGAAAAATAGATGCAGGCTGATTTCCAGCTCGGACGCAGATCGACCGGCCTCCAGCCGCCAGTAAACCAGCAGATTGAATCCCAGCAAAAATAACGGCGCCAACCCCACCGGCCAGACCGGCAGGGGTATATCCATATACGAGACTGTAACGGCAATTGCCGTGAGTTGTACCAATACCATGGTATTGCGCAACCAGAACAGCCATTCCATAATTTTAAATTCCGAGAGCTCGCGCCACGTCTGGCTTTTCGGAGGGCTGGAAGGGTGTGAATTCATGAAGTGATGGTATCTGAAAAGGCCTGACAAAACAGCCCGGCGAGCCGCGACATTATGCCACACCGCGCACACGCCAGGTGCGTAGCCATCATGCTAAGCTCCCGCCATAATCCTAAATTCCTCAGTTGACCGCTATATGCAGTCCTAACATGTTAAACCATTTAATACTATTAGCATGATCCATCATCACCCAGCGAGTGAACAGCGCTACACCGCGAATCGCGCGCCTGTGGTGGCACATGGCGGCGTTATAACGCCTTGCAATAGAATAACTATTGCGCGTCGTTATGCCTTGCCCTGCACCGCCACTGACACCCCTTTCACGATGTTCAACTGAGGATTTCAGGATGAAACGAAACTATTTAATTCTCGCTGCGGTGCTGCTTGTTGCGCTCATTGCGGGGTATTTGGCTGCCTCAAACAAAGGCACAATCAACCTTGATCAGTTCGCACCCAAAGTGCCCGGTGGTGAATTTGAGCTGCAATCTATCAACGGCCCGGTCAAGCTCAGCGATTACAAGGGTAAGCTGGTACTAATCTATTTTGGCTATACCTATTGCCCGGATGTATGCCCGACTGCGCTGTCATTAACCGGTACCGCACTGGCACAACTGGAGCCCGAAGAGCTGGCTCAGGTACAGATGCTGTTTGTCAGTGTTGACCCGGCGCGGGACTCAGTAGATCGCCTTGATGAATATTCACATTTCTTTCATCCGTCAATCATCGGCATTACCGGCAGTAAAGCCGAAATAGACGATATAACTAAACGCTACGGTGCCTATTATAAAATCGTCGATACCGGCTCCAAAACAGACTACCCGGTCGATCACAGCTCTCAAACCATGGTGGTCGGAAAAAATGGAGAAGTTGTTGCCACCATCGCACACGGCACTTCGCCTGATGAAGTAGTGAAGACCTTGCGAAAATATCTCTAGAACAGAGTCGTTAGGCTCGCGGCAGTCGGTCAGCCCCCCCCGTCTGACAACACCTCATACATCTTAACCGCGGCATTCATCTCCTTGAGTAGCGGCAGATTCAGCGCTGCGGCCTGTTTGACTTGTGCTTCTGAAAAGTCTGCTGCCTCAAGGAGCGGACGATAGTCATTCCAACGCGCCTGCACCAGCCCCAATTGAGCTCTAATATCCGCCTCAGGCGTGCCGGGCAGACGCTGTCCCGGATCACCATCGAGCAAACCCTTTAAGGTTCGATCAAACAGTGCCACCGTCCCGGCCAAATTGTCCTTGTTCTGATCTTCAGAAACATGCACTGCGATTAGTAAAAACTCCTTGGTCATCTTCTGTGAAAGCATGCGCTGACGGCCGGATAAATTCACCACCGGCGCCAGCGTTTTCAAATCAGCACCCGCAGCTTTTTCATACATATAAACCGCTTTATTCATTTCCGACAACAAGGGCAGATTTTCCTGCGCCATACGCTCAATGAAAGCCCGGTCAATATCACCGCCGAGCGTTGACAGCACATACTGTGAAAAGTGTTGCCAGAGGCCTCTGACCAGCTCCAGTTGTTTATAAATGGCTTTATCCGTCGTTGGCGGCAGATTAAGCTTCTTATCTCCATCCATCAAACCTTTGAGCGTATCGGAAAACATGATCGCGGAATTCCCCAGATTAATACGATTCTGCTTGGCATCCACGCCCAGATAAATGAGCAGCATCTCTTTGCTCATTTTTTGCGTCAGCATGCGCTGACGACCGGAAAGATTAATCACCACCCCCATTTGAGAATCGATTTCATTCATCTTACGCTTAACAAGTTGATCAATTAAGGCATTCAGTTCATCGGCGCTGGGGCCCGCTGCCTGAGCGGGCACAATAAAAACAAGCAAGCCTGTCAAGGCAAGGGCTCGCATTAAAATACGCATAGGTGTCATTCCGCTAGTTTTAGGCATAATCTTCTCTATTTTTTTGCTGCTGTAAATATATAGGGTGCCTTGATCAGCCCCTGCTGTTTGGTATCAAGCCAGACGACGGCCTGCCATTCCATCTGGTTTCTAATACACACGGGCAAAGTACCTTTGGCTTCAAAAACCCCGTCGCCGGCAGATTCAAACTCAAAACGATAGCTTCCCATATTCATTTCTGTGCCTGACAGATCAATGACCGCTTTTTGTATATCCAGGCCTTGTGCCGACTTAATGGTAAACACGAGCGGAGACACGCCGTATATTGGCCGCGGCTCAATCGAAAAAGAGAGCGTTCCATCCCCCTGAATATCCGTTTCACAGGCGGCCTGATTGAGTTCACAGTCGCGATCAACACTAAACTCAAGATCAGGATTAAGGTATTCCCGCTGTGGCCCGGTTTGCAAATAGTAACCCGCACCGAAGCCTAGCAGCAATAGCAATGCACCCAGAGAGATAAATTTAAGATCCATTTTCATAAGTTTAAGATAGAGCCATACTGGTTTTCAATCATTGATTTGCATCAAAATCATCGCAACTGCTTAATGTGAATGCATAAATATATCAAAGAGCAGCCAACCGGATAAATAAATCTACTTCCGGAACACTGCAAATAGACTTGAACAGCCTATTTAGGGTTAAGAACGCACGCAAGCTGCGCTATATTCAGCGATACCAAATCTTACTCTGAACCGCGCCAGACTGATCCCCTTATGAGCCATCAAACACCCGGGAAAAACCTTAAACGATCTATTATCAGCAGCCTGCTGCTCATTTTGTTGGGCATCCTGCTATGGGGAGGGTTCAATACAGCCATGGAAGCCACCAATAAGCTGGAGTTTTGTATCTCCTGCCATGAAATGGAAAGCACTGTGTATCAGGATTACAAACATTCCGTGCATGCTGCCAACCCTTCCGGTGTAAGAGCATCCTGCCCGGATTGTCATGTACCCAAAGAATGGTTCCCCAAAGTAATCCGAAAAATTCAGGCCTCCGCCGAAGTCTACCACTGGCTGGCTGGCACCATCGACACTACCGAGAAATTCGAAGCACGCCGCCCCTATCTGGCCAACCGCGTCTGGACCACCATGAAAAACACAGATTCCAGGGAATGCCGAAATTGCCATGAATTCAACAGCATGGATCTGGAAGGCCAGGCACGCTTCGCAGCCAGAATTCATCGTGATGGCATGGGTGAAGGGAAAACCTGCATTGACTGCCATAAAGGCATCGCACATCAACTGCCCGAGTCTGAAATAGCCCAAATTGAGACCATGACTCAGGCCCAACTCAAGGAAGCGATGGAATATGGCGAAGAAATCAATGAAACCTGTGCCGGTTGTCATGGCGAAAACGCACAGGGTAGTCCGGACGGCGAATACCCGCGCCTGGCAGGCATGAGCATCCAGTATCTCACCAAACAACTCCATCACTTTAAAACTCGCGAGCGCCTGAATATTCCGATGGTGCCGTATACCAACGATCGCGAGCTACCCACGGAAGATATCGAGGCCATCGTTAGCTACATCAATAGCATTGAACTGCCCACCAAATTAGCGGCAATTGAACCCGATAGCGTTGACGATGGCACATTTGATGCGCTAGGCCGGCTCAAAGCCAGCCGGGCTGTCATGAATATTCCCCGTTACCCCGGTAATTCTGAATCCGGGAAGCGGGCCTATAAAAAGGAATGCGCGACCTGTCATGGTAAACAGGGTCAGGGCAGCCAGGATGGGTTGATACCTGCTTTGACCGGACAATACAGTATCTATCTGAAACGCCAGATCAAATTTTTCCGTAAAGCCGAGCGAATTCACGATGCGCCAGGTGATGCACAAATCTTCCAGCAATTCGGTGACAGTGAAATTGATGATATTCTGGCTTTCCTGTCTTTACAGGATGATTGATTAGGCTTGATTGAGGCTGGGGATTTTAGGTTTCTGGCAAAAATGCCCCGCTTCTCGCCTCCTGCCTGAATAACACCTCGCAAGCATTCAGCTGGCCAGGTATTCCTCTTTAATATTGCGGTAATTGATCTTAGTCAATGTTAACAAACCGTAACC
>Ga0164313_10005881_pt1 | contig 10831 bp, 12 predicted proteins | sample GuaBasSedimGuay4_FD_113735 | JGI IMG/M metagenome (GOLD analysis project Ga0164313, IMG submission 113735) | Subseafloor sediment microbial communities from Guaymas Basin, Gulf of California, Mexico - Guay4, Core 4569-4, 0-3 cm | ecosystem: Environmental > Aquatic > Marine > Hydrothermal vents...
ACTATTATTAATAACTGGACAGTCCAAAGTTCTTCTAACTTGTTGAAATAATTAGAACCATATGAATTGTGGATGCCGGATCAAGTCCGGCATGACGTAAGAATTTTAGACTCTCAAGATACTAAAAACAGTTTACATTACCTTATAATACCATCGGATAGACAGCGTCATCCCCCAAAAAGGGTTAAAAATGGGGGATTAAAAAAAAATAATAATCTCAAGCGCTTTTCTGATCGCATGAAAAGTGCGGGTAAGACACGCCGTATTCGAAGCCATGTTGTGTATGGCGGCGATGAATCTCAGCAACGCTCTGATGCACAGGTGCTGTCCTGGCGCCACACTCGACGGGTGGTCGTGGATGAATCGCCTGGAAAAATGGAGTAATGGCGTGTTGGAGGGCCGGCTATTGTTTTTTCTTTACTTTTCTTGCAAAATTGAACATGGACTGCAATTTGCGGATAATCCCCTTCAAGCTTTGAAACAAATTGTTTTCCTCGCGGCCTAAAAAATGACTTTTCCGCAGAGTTTTGCAAAATAGTCTTGACTTTTCCGCAGAGTTTTGCAAAATAGTCTTATGTTGCGCGCTCAACAACCATTCATCACCCAAGATCTTGCCCAAAAAATGGTTTTTTTAACCGGTCCGCGGCAAGTGGGTAAAACGTATCTGGCGCAGGAAATCGCAAAAGGCTTTCAGAAATCCGTCTATCTGAATTATGATTACTTCGAAGATCGTGACATCATCAAAAATGCCGGATGGTTGCTCGATACCGAACTCCTCATTCTGGATGAACTGCACAAGATGGAAGGCTGGAAGAACTATCTGAAAGGCGTTTATGATACAAAACCCGGAAATCTAAAAATTATCGTGACCGGAAGTGCCCGCCTCGATATGTTACGCAGAAGCGGCGATTCAATGGCCGGCCGTTTTTTTAACCACAGACTCAACCCCTTTTCCCTTGTGGAACTCCCGGGAGATGCAGAAAAAAACCTTGAAAGGCTTATAACAAGGGGCGGATTTCCAGAACCCTATCTGGCAGAAACGGAGGATGAGGCAAACCGATGGCGCATGCAGTATGTTGATGGACTGATACGGAACGATATCCTTGACTTTGAAAAAATTCATGATTTCAAGGCTATTCAGCTTACCCTCGAGATGCTCCGTCATCGTGTCGGATCATCGTTGTCGTTCACCTCTATAGCAAGGGACATTCATTGCTCACCTAACACCATTAAGCGTTATGTTGAGATTCTCGAGACGCTTTTTATCATCTTCAGGATCACGCCCTATCATCGCAATATTGCACGATCACTTCTCAAGGAGCCAAAGATATACTTTTACGATACGGGTATGGTCAAGGGAGACCAAGGGGTCCGCTTTGAAAATCTGGTCGCATGCTGTTTACTAAAGCATTTGAATGCCATCGAGGACTACGAAGGAAAAAGAGCGGAACTCAAGTATCTGCGCACCAAAGAGAAAAAGGAAGTCGATTTTGCATTGGTCGTTGAAGACCGTCCCATTTCCTTGGTGGAAACCAAACTGTCCGATGCAACCGTCAGCCCGACACTTAAATATTTTAACCGGAAATACGGATTTTCCGCAGTCCAGGTAATCAAGAATCTGCGTCAGGAAAGGATATCTGATCTGGTTGAATTGCGTAAAGGGGTCAATTTCTTGAAAACACTCAAATTATGAAAACCCACCCCTTCTCCCATCATTCCAATCGCCGTCTTTCCTGCACGAAGTATCCGTACAGGATAAACCTGATTCGTGAACCTTCTCTTTTATCCCTGGGACCCTTAACCTATCAGAAATGTCGAGCATCTTAATGGCAAAATAGTCATATAATACCGCCTTGTTTTGTGATTTTTTATCATAATATATAAGGTTGAATGTAGTGCTCAGCGTATCTTGACGCGACGATGGAAGGGTGGAGGGCGGCTTTCAGTTACCTCGCTTCCTTTTTGCTTCAGACGGCATCTTCGACAGGTGTCAGTGCTTGTCAGCCCGCTTCAGGAAGAATAATTCGTTTCCATATGGAGAGATGGGGTGATGCGGTTACAGATTTTGTTATTGACAATATACCATAACCATGTAAAATATGATTATCATATTATACATGGAGGTGTATAAATGGAAAAGCGCATATCTGCCACCCGGGTTGTAAGAGATTTTTCTGAAGTGCTCAATACAATAAAATTCAAAGGGATTCATTATATTATTGAAAGAGGTGGGAAACCAGTGGCATCTATGAAACCGATCGATGAAAAAACAGACATTAAGACGCTGGGAGAACTAAAAGCCTTACTGAAAAAACTGCCAAGATTAGATGAAGAATTAAATGCCTTTTTGGAGGATATTGAAGATATCCGTAAAGATCAGCCTCTTATGGCAATGGGGGATTTATGGGAGTAATTCTCGACACAAGTGTTCTTATTGAAGCCGAAAGACAAGAATCTGAAATCCAGCAATTTGCAGAAAGTCGAGAAGAAGAGGTCTTTGGACTGAGTGTTATCTCAGTTGCTGAGCTCCTTCACGGTGTGCACCGAGCAGATTCGACTAAAAGACGCATTAAGAGAAGCGCTTACGTGGAGAAGGTCATCGAGCTGTTTCCAATCTATAATTTTGAAATCTCAATCGCCAGGATATACGCAGAGCTATGGTCTGATCTGAATAAGAGAGGTATTCAGATCGGTGCCCATGACCTCATCATCGGTTCTACCGCCCTCTCCCTCGGGTTTTCAGTGGCCACCTACAATGAAAGGCATTTTGAAAAGATCGAGGGGCTCAAAATCGAAATCTTGAATTTTTAAAAATACCCGTTTTCCATATGCCATTCTTTATAACGTTGAAGGCGATCATGCCCAGCCAGTTGCTCCCTTTGTCCTTACCGGTTATTTCAATCCGCATTCCCGTTTAATCTCTGCAATCTTGTCATCCAGCATCTTGTTGTATTCACCGGTTGCCACCTTTGCCTTGGTTCCTTCTGTACCCGTGGCAACACCTACAACGAGGCTGACCGGTACGATGGCAGTAACGCCGGCCGCAATCTGCTGGCTGGCATGGGTTTTTTCGCTTTGCAAGACCCTGATATCAGCCTCGGCAGTAGCGCAATTCACCGGTTTTTTCGCGTCTGCTTCCCCTTTCTTAATGGTGTCTGTAGATGCACATGCAATTAAAAGTGTGCATAAAAAAATGGCCGTAATTATCATGGTTACTTTTCTCATTTTTAACTCCTTTTTTGTTATTAATTCTTCGTAAACGCGGTTATTTCATCTCTCTAAACGTCTGAAACTAAGTAAATCAAATAAATAATAGATTTTCCCCATTTTGTTTACGATCAATTAGGGTATTAAATACAGGTCGCGGGTAGCTGAAGTATTCGGTCCGCGATCAGTTGGACATCATCACTATTGTTGATCACAATTCCCAAAGGAAGGTCGTTTTTATAGACAAAATTTTTCAATGTTTGTATCTGACGTTGTTTAATCATGCTGCCGAACTTTATTTCAATAGGCAGCGTCCCAAACGTTCCTTCCACAATCATATCTATCTCAGCGCCATTTCTTGTTCGAAAGTAATAATAGTTCCAGTTTACAATTTCGGTTGCTTGAATTCCTTTAATTATTTCTTCGGAAATAAAGGCCTCAAATGCGGCACCTACATTGGGATAATTCAGGAGCTTTTCCCTTTTGGTAATGCCTTGAATATAATTGGATAGTCCGCTGTCTCGAATGTTGCCTTTCGGCATTTTAACAACTGACTTGCTGATGCTTTTCTCATAACTGGGTATATTTCTCCAGATATAACTGCCTTCAGCAATCTGCAGATAATCCCGAATTGACTTTTCGGAAATATCCAGAGACCTTCCCACCTGTGAACGATTAATAATTGTCCCGGTAAGCATGGAAAGCATGGAAATAAAACGTTGGTATTTTACTAAGTCCAGCCTTGGAAAAAGCGTTCTGATATCTCTCTCAATATAGGTTTGTATGTAGTTTTCCATCCAGACATCATAAAAACGCTCATCTTTCTCTAACACGGGCTCAGGGTATCCTCCTTTTAAAAAGGCCTGCATCAATTGATCATGAGATATTTCGGGCTCAAGATCTTTTAGGAAGTCTACGGTGGCATGATTTAAATCCTTATAAAAGATCTTATAAAAATCAGGCAATCCTAATGTATATGTTTCATTGGCCTTAAATGTGCCCAGTTCAACCAGCCCCACACGGCCGGCCAGGCTCTCCGAGACCTTTTTTATCAAATCTAAAGAACTGGATCCGGTTAATAAAAAACGATTCTTATGTTTTCTGTCAAGATCAACAACACTGCGCAATTCTTGAAACAGGACGGGATATCTTTGTGCCTCATCAATGATGATTGAATGCGGGTGTTCTTTTATAAAAAACTCAAAATCACGGGTAACAAAATCAAAGTCCCTGCTGCGCTCAAGGTCAAAATATTGCCAGTCCGGCCTTAACATTTTAGCCAGGGTGGTCTTGCCGCACTGTCGAACCCCAAGGATGATGACAACCGGGAAATAGTCCAACAGTTCGTTGATTTTTTTTCCTAAATTTCGCCTTAGATCAGTCATATTCGTTTTATACAAACGAAATTTACTTATGTCAAGGATTATCTCCAAGCGTCAAATCTTGAAATACGAAAACCGGTGACCGGGTCAGGGATAACGGAAGCCGGAAAGCAAATGTCGAAGGCCTTGACCGATTTGTCAACCTTGGTGGTAACCACTTTCCCATCCGGCAATTTGAGGGCCACAGTGCGTTTCTTCTTTTTTTTAATTTTTCATTGTTCAGGTGTCAGGGCACATGTAGTGTTCAGGTGTCGGGTGTCGGGTGTCGGGAAATGCAAACTAAGTGCTCTAATTCATAAATACGATGACGTATTTTTGTATGGTCACTATTCCGTATAAGGTGAAGTCCAAAAGTTTGAAGTTTGAAGTGCCTAAAGTGAGCTAAAGTTGAGGAACGCGCTTTCAGCGCGATCAATTATAATTAAAAATGGATAGAATACCTTAACTTTAGGCACTTTAGTTCACTTTAGGCACTTTAAACTTTTGCATAAATAGAATGAATAAACCAAGGTATAAATACGTGACCGTATTTACGAATACATGTACTAAGATCTGACACCCGAACACTGACACCCAAAATCTTACTTTTTCTGAAACCTGAATCAGCCAGAGGCTGACAAGCACTGACACCCGAAACCTATATCCTCCTATTTCACCAACTCCAGCTCACTCGGGCGCAAGGTTTTGTCGAGCCACGGTTTAAGGGGACCGGAGGCCCGGAAGATGATGAACCAGCTCAATCCGATCAGCAACAACGGCATCGAGCTACTCAAGATATTCAGCAACAGGGCCGCAACCGGTTGCGGCCCTGTTGCCGGGTTTTTCTTTATGTGATTTGCCCAAAACGGGTTGAGTCAAGGGTAATTCCTTAAAGCTATTCAACCATTGTTATCTTCAAACCCTGGCCGGCAAGTGTCAGTTTGACGCCTTGCTGGGTGGATTTGAGCTGGAGCACAACACCATTTTCGTTCTTCATCGCAATTACTGAACCACCGCCAATCAGAGCAGCGCCTGCCTCTCCGGAAATGTAGACGCCGGCCAGGTCCTTGGCCTCCACAAGATGGAATACCTCTCCTGATGCCTTGATCTTTGTAATACCCAGATCCAGCAGCGATAAACCGTTGACCTTGAACTTGTGCGTCGAGCCGTCATCCATGGTTAGGGTTCCGTGGCCCCATTGGACGCCTATCCCGATCGCAATGGATTTGCTTTCGATCGATACGGTTCCCGACACCTTGGGCGCCGGCTCCACCGAAACGGCTAAAGATTGGACATAGACCGCAACAACCTCCTGGCCGACCTTGACCTGCGACAGATCGACGTCATCGGACACTCCAAGCACAACGGTCCTTTCGGCTCCTTTCAACGCCACCAAGTGTTCTTTTGGGCTTACAGCCACGACCATACCCAGAGCCTCGACAGTTTTGGTGATCTTGCCCGCCGGCTTCTCGCCGGACTTGGCCCGTTCAACCTCCAACTTATCCACTCGCTCCCTGATACCGGACCCTTTGGGTCCCAAGGCAATCGCCATACCTTCAAAGTATTCTATGATTACCCGGTCGCCGCGCTTGATCTGATCGAAATTGCGCACCTCGGGACCGGCAATAAACGTCCATTTTTCTTCATCCTCACCTTTGAGGGTGAGTGCACGAGTCTCTTTGTCAACCGCCACTATGGTTGCAACCGCGACAAAAGCTTTGTCTTTCAGTTCTCCGCCCATCTCTATCTGCTGGGCCGCAAAAACTCCATACGCAGGTGCAAACAGCATTGACAACACGATTGCTACGAACATAAAACGTTTCATCACATCTCCTTTCATTCTTGTTGCTTTGATAATTGGACGACTTGCCTATCGCCCTGTTTTTTTACTTCACCAGCTCAATCTCACCCGGTCGCCAGGTCTTGTCGAGCCATAGCTCCAGTGGTCCGTACATGGGCAGTCGGGTTCATTACATTTCTCCTTTTTGGCCCATGATGCTTTTCTCATGACAATACTACTTTTGATTGATAGTTAAAGGTTAAAAGCTCAGGGCTTATCTGCAGTTATATACGCCTACCGCGCAACGTCGCACCGTGCGCCGCGCTACCCCGGCAACGCTCACCGGGGTTAGCGGGCGCCCAATTCTGGCTTCGGCCGTCGGAACCAAATTCTGAGCCCCGGGGATCGAAAGCTGCTGTCCTATCTCAGAGCCGAACGTCATGATAATTCCGGCAATTAAAACGATACCCAATATCTTCAATATTTTCATTTTGCATCTCCTCTCTTGAAATGGTCTGGCAATTCAGCCGTACCTTTTAGATCCTTTAGCTCGACTTTATCTGCCTTGGTTGGGTTCTTGAAGCGAAAATCGGTTGCTGCCACCTCGCTGCCGGTCTTCCAGTCCCTGATCTGAATGGTGTATTGCGGTCCACCGCTAATGAGCTTGGAGGTGATGACATATCGGCAAGGATAGGGGCGCTTGCCTTGGGCAATCCAGATCTGCCAATCAACTTCGTTGGTTCGAAAAGCAAGGTAATCGCATTCAATGCCGCCGATCACACCGCTGCCAAGGTCCTTTACATCGATGACACCATACATCAGATCATTGTAGGAATTTGACAACAACAAATCCGCAGCAGGCAGCGGTCTTTTGTATGTATTTTTCAATTCGTCGACCAGGTGATCGATCGTGCCGGGCACATCAAGCTGCGTATAGAGATTGAGGTTCTTGCCCAGCAGGGTCAACTTTTTCCCGTCAAAGGACATCTCCACATCCGCAAACCCGCCGGAGCGAGTGACATGGATCTTGTCAGGCCGTTTGAGAGTCACGGTGCCTGAACTCGCCAGCGCGAGCTTCTGTTCATCTTTGGTGACGATCTCGAGGGTGGCATCGAATCCAAACGAGAGGGATTTCTGCGCCGCCATGTAATCGGACATGGACTTGAGGATCCTTTTGGCATCTGCCTCATCGGCTTTTGCCCCCGCGGACGTCCCGAATAGAATGATTAAGGACAGCACCACGGCGGACATACTGCGTACAAACATCTTCACTGATTTGGAACTTGTCTTTTTCATCTGATTGTACCTCCTTTAAAGGTTTCAGGTGTCGGGTGTCAGTGTTCAGGTATCATTGTTCGGGCGTCAGTGTTCCTCGCCTTCATTTCGTTTCAGACGGGATCCTCGACAGGTATCAGTTCATTTTTTGTATTTCCTGACACCTGACACCCGAAACCTTTATCCTGCCACCCATCAATGGAACCACGATGCTAACACATTCTTGACGACCGGTGTGACCGTCAACTTGACCAGCCAGTCCGGGCCGAACGTGTCGGGCTGTACCACGAACTTCTGCACCTGGAAAGAGAACTTCCAGGGATGGTTACCGATTTTGGTTGTCTTGGCCACTCCGAATCCGAGAGGCACGGTCCAAGCGTCATCGCTATCCGCTTTCCAGTCGTAGCTGAGAACCGGGCTGGACGCGATCTGCCAGCCACCGCCCAGGCCGTATGCATAAAAGTATTGCGCAGCAGTGGCACTGTAATTTTCGTCGTTGCTGCCGCCCGTGTCCCATTGATGAGAGACCAGCGCGCCCACAATGCCCCATTTTCTGATGATCCCGCCGAACAATTCCGGACCGGAGCGCCATTGGTCACCCCCCAAATCGTCGTCACTGGCGGTTGGCAATGTTCCCGCCATGCCCCACAAGAAACCATCGTGCTTGGAAGACATTGTTGTGCCGGCATAGACCAGATCAAAAGTAGTATCCAACAGGTTAGTATCCTCGCTGTCGAAGTCGCCTTTGGCAGCGTCAAAGACGGGCTGATCGAATGACATGCCAATCGCCGGCCGAAAGATGATTCTCCTGCCCTTGTCACCTACCGGGAACGGAAGCGTCGGCTGAAAGATCAGGGCCGTGCTCTCCTGGTCGTCAGACCTCGGGAGGTCACCCGTGTACTCCGTATATTGCAGGTTGAAGTTGAGACTCGCCAGAGACCCGGCCGGATTGGCCAACTCCTTTGCGATCTCATCGGCTGACTTTTTTTCGCCGGCAATAGCAGATCCCGAACCCACTATCAGTATCAGGGCGACAGCTACACATGTTAATAACATCTTGTTGTGCTTCATTTTCCTCCTTTTTACGTAAGGTTATAGGTTCAACGTTCCGGGTTCAACCCAAGTGGAGTATCCTAGTGCCACATCTTGGAGTAATGGAGTATTGGAGTATTGGAGTATTGGAGTATTGGGGTAAATACTTGAATGCTCTTTTTGTTCTTTTTACCCAACATTCCATCACTCCAATACTCCAACAGGCTGTGACACCTGAAACCTGCATTTTCCCTGACACCTGAACACTGACACCTGAAACCTTTTTGTCCGTTAACGCCATTATTCCTTGTTCAGAATTTCCAGCGACAAAAGTGGCAGATGTAATTCATAGAGACTATTCAACACTCCCAGAAGTTCGGCCTGATCCATGACATTGCCGCTTAAGATCGTTACCTTTATATCCCCTCGGGAGCTCGTTTTAATTTGCATACCGGCCAGACGGTCGGACCAGGTCTCATCCAAACGACCCTGGACTTTAATGCAGTAGGACGCAGACTTTCCGAGTGTGAGGCGTTTCAAATAGGGCGATTTATGCATAATTAAATATCCTTTCTCTTGTGAACATGGAGGTTGTCCCATAAAACCATGCACATTGAACATATTAGCTTCTGATAAGCTAAATATCCTCCGAAAATCGGTATCGGTCTCCGATGCATCCAGAAGTTGGCCGAACTTTGTACGTCCCTGAATCTCCTGCGCTTTCTGGCCTGACTGCTCATTTGGCAATCTCCATCTCCCGCTTGGTAGTGTAAAGCATACGGATCATGTCATACTCGAATGGGGAGCCGGTCTGGTAGTAGCGAAACGACTCCCGGTGACGTTTGTCGATCGCCGTTACCCCGTTAAAGATCAGGGTCACATCATTGTCATCCACCCAGTCCTGCGGACCGACATAACTGAAAGCCGCCACATCCGCCGCCAGTCCGGTGGTGTCACGCAGGTTGGACGGACCCAAGATCGGCAGGACGATAAACGGCCCATTGCCGACGCCGTAGTGCCCCAGGGTCTGGCCGAAGTCCTCGCTCTGTCTTGGCAGGTCCAAACCGGTGGCCGGATCCCACAGCCCGGCAATTCCGACCGTGGTATTGACCAAGAAGCGCGCCAGGGTTATCCCGGTCTGTTTGAATTTCAACTGTAGCAGGTTGTTGGTGAAATTGTTGAATTCAAAGACGTTGTCAACGAAGTTCGATATCCGTTTTTCGACGTAATCCGGCATGATGAATTCGTAGGTTTTGACCACCGGCAGGTAGAGGAACTTGTCGAAATAGTAGTTGAAGGTGTAAACCCGCCGGTTGAAGCCTTCCATCGGATCCCGGACATCCACCGGGTAGTCCACCGATTTCTTGATGATGTCTTCCGCCCTGTGCTGCGGCGGTTCCAAGTTAATTTGCTGCTTCGGGGTCATGCTGCACCCTGTAACGAACAGTATGCCCAACAGGGCCAGCGCCATCAAGATCAAGCGCATTGTCTTATTTCCTTTTGTTGTCATAATCATCTCCTCCTTCAATTCGTATGAAATGTCCGGAAAAACCCGATCATGGCCTCTACGTTGTCGGTATAGGCCATGTTACCGCAATGGCCGCCATGCGGAAAAATCCGCGCACGACTGCCGAAAACATCGCGCAGGTAATCTATTTCACCGGGAAGCAGGATGACGTCATCTTCATTATGAATCAGGCCTAACTTGGGTGAAGTCCGCAGGTAGTCCTCGATATATTTCAGGCTCATCTGGCTGATCAGGCCGGCTTCTGTCAGATCTGGATTCTGGACCTGGAAGTGCGGCAGGAAGATGCCTTTGAAGTAATCGAGGAATGAGAGACGTCCGAGGACCTTGACGTAATCGGTCGTCCGGTCATGCCGTTTGAGTTCGAGCCCTTTAGGAACGACATAACCGGCTCGGGTCAGAACATCGCTGGCAAAGACCATGTTCTCGGAAGAGATCCTAAAGGAGACACCGATCAGGGCCGCAAGATTTTCATCACTCTTCGGCTTGTGGTATTTATACGCCTGGTAGAGGAACTGGTCATTAAACTCAACGCAGTTACCATGCGCATAGACATCGGTAAATGCCCTGATGGCCCTGCGATAGAACGCGTTGAAGTTATCGAGACCGCCGGGGATATTCTGCTCCAGCATTTTATCAAGAATCAGGACC
>Ga0164313_10005883_pt1 | contig 10830 bp, 8 predicted proteins | sample GuaBasSedimGuay4_FD_113735 | JGI IMG/M metagenome (GOLD analysis project Ga0164313, IMG submission 113735) | Subseafloor sediment microbial communities from Guaymas Basin, Gulf of California, Mexico - Guay4, Core 4569-4, 0-3 cm | ecosystem: Environmental > Aquatic > Marine > Hydrothermal vents >...
AGCACGTGCACATTTCTTGCAGTAATAGTTAGGATTATTAACTATAGAAAATAGTAGTTTTTTATTTTTACTAATATCGGATTTGTTCCAATCACAAAGCTTTTTGTCTTTCATCTATTTAATATTTTCATTCTTTCAATTAACGTATCAATTATGCTTTTAACTGGGTTGGTAAAGTAAAATGAAACTTGCTTCCTTTTCCTAACTCACTTTCTACCCATATTCTTCCATTATTTTTCTCTACAAGTTCCTTACAAAAAATTAATCCTACTCCAGTACCAGGTTCATCGTTTGTACCTACAGATGTATGATAGGTATCAATTCTAAAAAGTTTTTGCTGATCATTTTCACTTATTCCAACACCATTGTCAGACACAGAAATTGTTACTTCATCATCATTAACTTTTGAATTAAGCTCTATTTTGCCACCTTTGTTTGTAAATTTTATTGAATTTGAGATAAGATTGCGGATAATCAAGTTTATCATATTCTCATCACCATATACCATTGTGCTATTTGATATATTATTTAATAATTCAATCTCTTTGCTATTGGCATTATATTCTAAAAGATCAAATACCTCGTTGCCGATACGAGAGAGAATTGTGCTTTTGGGCTGATATCGCATATTACCCATTTTTGCTCTTGCCCAATCCAACAAATCTTCTAACAGATCATAAATTCTTCTAGAACTATTTTTGATAACAGAAATCAATTCTTTTCTTTCCTTATCAGAAAAATCATCATATTCTAGATCTAAAAAGTCCGTTGTACTCATAATTACACCTATTGGATTTTTTAGATCGTGAGAAATAATTGAAAAGAACTTATCTTTATTAGCGTTCTCTTCTTCTAATCTTGCCTTGGTGATCTCTAATTCTCTTTCCACTGATGCTTTATCTAAAGCCATTTCAACCATTGCATAGAGTTCTGCTCTGTTGAAAGGTTTTAATAGGAATCCAAAAGAGCCTGTTTTTTTTGCTCTCTCAATTAATTGTGACTGGGAGAAAGCTGTAACAAAAATTACTGGAATTCTAAATTCAGCGTATATCACTCCAGCAGCGTCAATGCCATCCATTTTAGATTTTAAATTTATATCCATTAAAACTAAATCTGGTCTCTCATTTTCCGCATGTTCAATTGCATCTTCTCCAGTATCAACTATAGATGTTACAGCAAACCCTAACTTTTCTAATGACAATTCATAATCGAGTGCTATTAAACGATCATCCTCAACAATTAATATTTTCCTTGCATCCATATCCATCACCACTATTAATAAATTGGTTTTTTCTTTTAATTTAGATAACTCTTTTTATTAAATGTAATATTATAGCTTGTACCATCATTACTTTCCAATTCAACTTCGCCTTTAAGTTGACCCTCGACTAAATCATAAATTAATTGCATCCCAAGGGTGTCTAATTCATGAGGAATTATTTCATCCATAATACCAACTCCATTATCTGAGAAATTTAGAACTATAATCTCATTCTCTATCTCTTTTAACTTAATTGTTATTTTCCCAACGGTTTCATTTGGGAAGGCATGTTTATACACATTAGTTAACAGTTCATTAATGACAAGGGCCATTGGAATTGCTTCATCCATTGAAAGTTCTATTTGATCTATTTCGAGTTCATGTTCAATTTGTTTATCAATAGAACCAAATGTAAATGCCATACTGCGAATTAATTTTTCTATATATTTTTCTGGATTAATTTTTGAAAAGTCATCAGACTCATACAGAGATTCATGAATTAAAGCCATAGCATGAATTCTATCATTACTCTTTGCAAAGGCTTCACGTATAAATTTATCTTCAATTGAATTTGCCTGAAGATTCAAAAGACTCATAACAACCTGCATATTATTTTTTACTCGGTGATGAATCTCTTTTAATAAAATTTTCTTTTCTTTAAGGGAGTTTTTAATTTGCTCTTCTTCTTTTTTGCGTACTGAGATATCTTGGTTGGAACATCTAAAGCCTTGAAACACTTCATCTTTATCAATGAGTTTTTGACGTACATGTTCAATCCAAACAATTTTACCATCTTTCTGTTTTATTCTAAATTGAACTTCGTGCATCTCATCGATTTGTTTGGCCAACGTATTGTATTCTTTCCAAATCGATATATCTTTTTCAAGAATGATGCTATCAAATAATTTCGGATTATCTATAAATTCTTTTGCCAGGTATCCTGTAATTCTTTCACATGCAGGGGAAACGTTAATTATATGCCCGTTAACATCTTGCCAATACTGCATATCAAGTGAAATATCGTAATCAAAGTTAAGAATTTTAACTGCGTCTTTTAGCTTCTGTCTGTAGACTTTATTATTAGACCACATAATTTTCTCAATTTGATAGTAATAGTTTTTGACTTATTTTCACTAATAAGCTAGATGTGAAGTTCAATTCAAATAAATTGTAATAATTTATAAATCTAATTATTGTGAAAAATCCCCCTTTTCACTGAATTATATAATTATATATTTTAAATCTTTTGTTGGTATAAAGATACTATTTATCTCTAAAAAATTGGAAAATTTTTAGTAATATTAAGTTATACGCTGTTATTCAAAAACTATTGTTTTTCCTTTATGAACTAAAACTCGATGTTCTAAAAAACAACGAAGTGCACTTGCAAGAACCAATCTTTCTAAATCCCGACCTTTTCGAACCAGGTCTTTCACTGAATCTTTGTGGCTTATCCTAACAATATCTTGTGCAATAATTGGTCCTTCGTCTAAATCGTTAGTTACAAAATGGCTTGTTGCTCCAATCATTTTAACCCCTCGTTCAAAGGCTTGTTTGTAGGGATTTCCACCAATAAATGCCGGGAGGAAGGAATGGTGAATATTAATAATTTTGTTTGAAAATTTAGAGACAAATTCTGAAGAAAGTATTTGCATATATCGAGCGAGAACAATCAAATCAACATCCAGCTTTATTAGAAGGTCAATCTCTTGCATCTCTTGTTTAATTTTATTCTCTTTATCAATTGGAAAGTGATAGAATGGAATATTGTAATTTTCAGCAAGAGTTGTTAAATCTTCATGGTTAGAAATTATTGCTATAATTTCAACTTCAAATTCACCAAGTTTGTATCGCCATAAGATCTCTTGAAGAACATGGTCATATTTAGATGCAAATATTGCTAGCTTTGGTTTTTTTTCTATGAACTCAATCTTCCACTCTGCATTAAACTGTTCTGCAAGAGGTTCAAACTTTGAATGGAGTTCATCTTTCCCAAACTTTAATCCACCTATCTCCCACTCAACACGAATAAAGAACATCTTTTCATCCGAATCAACATGTTCATCCAAGTTTACAATATTGCCACCATTATCAGAAATGAAATTTGATATCGTTGCGACCAATCCTTTTTGGTCTGAACACGAAAGTAAAAGTATTGCTCTCATAATAAAATTTAAATTGTTATAAAAAATTCAAATAGGTTTAAAGATTATTCTTCTGATTTAAAAACCCAAAATTCACCGAGAAGAAAATTTGAAACCATTCCTAAAAATATACCAGCCAAATTTGCTAACAAATAGTGGATATCTAAATAGTTTGTAAGTGATAAAAGTGTTACATAATTTATTAAAGCTCCTAGAGACGCTGAAAAATAATAGCGCCATAAACGATGGAGGAACGTGTGTTTACGACTCCTCTTATTTTCGTTCCAAGTCCAATAATTGTTTAACATAAAATTAGAAAAGACAGCTGTTCCAATTGCAAATATTGGAGCAATAGCAAGTGGAATGCCAAGCAAACCTTTTAACAACCATAGCACGCCAGTGTTTACAGCTATTCCGCTGGTTCCCACAATTCCGAATTTGATAAAACGAATTATGAGGTTCCTATCTATTTTGTCCTTTATAGTTTTTAGCATAATAACAAATTATTTTTCTTGCGGATTTTCCATTAAAAAATTTATAATCTAACGTTTCTATTTCAACTACTTCATCAAAATACTTTTTAATTACATCTAAATCACTTTTATATTCTGTTCTGTCGCTTCGCACATAAAGGGCATCTTTCCCTTTTAGGTTATCAGGAACTCCCCAGTAATCAAACTGTAATGCACGTTGCCCATATATATTTTCTGCATATGTATTTTGTTGATCTGGCAAATAAAATTTTATCAAAGATGCAGCCTTATATCCATTACTAAAAATAAAGACTTTCTCATTTCCACCATTTTGCTGCTGAATTTCATAAACCCTTTCTGCTGCATCTTCCCAACCACTCCAAGTATTTCCGTTGCCAAGTGGAATGTTTGGAACAACCAATATTAAATGTCCAACAAGGATTATAAGTATCGAGCACCAGGCCCCAACTCTAACTAATTTTTTCGGATTGATAAATGATTCGGGATATTGTATAACAATAATTGCAATCAGAGGGAGAAATCCCGGCAGAAGCCAATTCATTTTAACAAGTGACGTTAAACTCACAAGTGTAAAGCCACCAATAATAACAATTGAACTCCAAAAGTAGAGATGAAGATTTAAGGTGGTTTTCCAGTTTTTAATTGTTGAAGAAAATCCTTTAAAAAGATAAACAAAAATGAGTGGTGAAAGAATAAATAGCTGACTTGCAAATAGCTGGAGAATATATGTAATACGTAACGACCTCACAGTATCTGCTCTTTCAGCGGATTGAAAAAGAAATGAAGCCCAGCCACGTTCATAATTCCAATAAATTACCGGAGCAAATATTAGAAAGCCAATTATAATTGCCAAGTAAGGATATGGAGAAAGCAATTCTTTTCTATACTTGGATGAGAAAAGGAAGAAGAAGAATATTGCTCCAATTATTACAACAGCCGTATATTTACTCACCAATCCAAAGCCAAGACCAACTCCTGCAAGATACCACCAATTTTGGTTCCCTGTAATTAGTCTTTCTTGGACAGAGTAAACTACGAGTAACCAAAAGAAAATTAGTGGAGTATCCGGCACTATTGTAATTGCATAAATATGTGCAAACAAAGTAAGGTTTAATAAAATAACAGAAAGAAAGGCCAATACATTTTTGTTATGATCCGGCAAGTAATTTTCAGCGAAACGCAAAACCGCTTTGTAAAGTAGAAGATTTGTAAGCAAATACCATATGGCTGCCATAAACTTGACACCAAAAATATTGTCACCAAATATGTTTGTTCCAAGCCATATTGAGTAGGCAGCCATTGGTGGATGATCAAAATATGACCAATCTATATTTTGCGAGTAAAACCAATAGTATGCTTCTTGCGGTGTTATGGGAATGAAAAAGAGATAGATTAATTTGAGAACAAATAAAATTCCAATAAATTTAAAAAAATTTGATCGAGATGAAAGAAATGTTTCGTTGAAAATCAAAGTTTATCCTTTAACTATTCTTTAGAAATAGAAGTAAATTAAAACTGCTGTCATTTCGAATCCCGCAAGGCGGGATGAGAAATCTTTTGAAGATTGCCACGTCGTCCTTAAAAGAATAGACTCCTCGCAATGACAAATAATAAAAGGGGCTGGACAAATTTAATTGCCCCAGCCCCGTTCGAACTAATATTATTCTAATCTGAGAAATTAATTGCTGCAAGTCCTGGATAAAAACCAGTTACATCAAGTTCTTCTTCAATACGAAGTAGTTGATTATATTTTGCAATTCTGTCAGTTCTACTAGCAGAACCCGTTTTAATTTGTCCAGCATTAGTTGCAACTGCAATATCAGCAATTGTTGTATCTTCTGTTTCTCCAGATCTGTGAGAAATTACAGAAGTATAGCTTGCTCTTTTAGCCATTTCAATTGCATCAAGAGTTTCAGTTAAAGTACCAATTTGGTTTACTTTAATTAAAATTGAATTTGCAATCCCTTCATTTATTCCACGAGAAAGTTTTTCAGTATTTGTAACGAATAAATCATCACCAACAAGTTGAATTTTCTCTCCAAGTTTATCTGTCATTAATTTCCAACCATCCCAATCATTTTCATCAAGTCCATCTTCAATTGAAATAATAGGATATTTTGAAATTAAGTTGGAATAGATATCAACCATTTCCTCAGCTGTTTTTTCTGACTTATCAGATTTGAAGAAACTATAAATACCTTTGTCTTTAATGAACATTTCACTTGAAGCCACATCCAATGCAAAAGAAATATCTTCGCCTGGTTTGTATCCAGCCTTTTCGATTGCTTCAAGAATTGTTTCTAAAACTTCTTCGTTAGTTTTTAAGTTTGGTGCAAAACCACCCTCATCACCAACAGCAGTATTTAAGCCTTTTGATTTTAATACTGATTTCAAAGCATGGAATGTTTCTGTTCCCATTCTAAGAGCTTCTGCAAAAGTGTCTGCTCCATGTGGTACAACCATAAACTCTTGGAAATCAACAGTGTTGTCTGCATGACTTCCACCATTGATGATGTTCATCATAGGTACAGGGAGTGTTTTGGCATTTGTTCCGCCAATATATTTGTATAATGGAAGATCGAATGTTTGAGCTGCAGCTTTTGCGCATGCAAGTGAAACTCCAAGCATTGCGTTTGCACCAAGCTTCGATTTGTTCTCTGTTCCATCAAGTTGAATTAAAAAGTTATCAATACCAACCTGATCGGCTGCATCAAAATCTACTAATTCATCAGCTATTACTTCGTTTACATTATCAACAGCTTTTAAAGTGCCTTTTCCAAGATATCTTTCACTATCGCCATCACGTAATTCAACTGCTTCGTGCTCACCTGTAGATGCTCCACTAGGTACAGCTGCTCTTCCAATTTCTCCAGATTCTAAAAGTACTTCCACTTCTACTGTTGGATTTCCTCTTGAATCTAATATTTCTCTTCCGAGAACATCAATTATTGTTGTCATTTTTTCTCCATTATTTTGAAAATTTCAATTTTTAAAGATACGAAAATTGGCAAGCAATCTCAATTTAGGGTGCTAAGTTTAGGTTAAATTATCGATTAAAGATTTACAAAATTGCATTTTGAATATTCTGAGATTGGGAGATTAAGAAGATGTGAGAAAGCATTTTTTCAAATTCTCTCAAATTGTTTATATTTGCTTCAACTAAAATTAAATGGAAATTGGATCGTGAAAAGTGAGAACAAAAAAGAAATTAAAACTATATATCGGTTGACTGGATTATTTTTATTTGTTGTATTTATTGGATTTAACTATAGTTGCAATAGCAACGATAGCGTTAACGAGAAAGAAGATCCACCGGTTGAAAGAGTCCCAGAATTTTGGTTGAGTGATAATATCCAGAACATCAAATTTACGAAACACACAAATTCAATTGAATCTGGAGTTTTATCTGGCTACACCACAATAACAATAAATTCAGCACAAACTTATCAGGAAATAGATGGCTTTGGATTTTCATTAACAGGGGGAAGTGCTTTACACATTCACAATATGTCAGCCAATGCTCGCACAGAACTTTTAACAGAACTATTTGATCATTCAGAAAACAATATTGGTGTAAGTTACCTAAGAGTTAGTATTGGGGCTTCAGATTTAGATGCGGAAGTTTTCTCTTACAACGACTTACCATCTGGACAAACCGACCCAAACATGGAACATTTCTCATTAAGTAAAGATTACGACCATTTAATTCCAGTATTGAAAGAGATATTACAAATTTATCCGGATTTGAAAATAATGGGTTCTCCATGGTCGGCTCCTACATGGATGAAGACAAACAACCAGAGTGTTGGAGGAAGTTTAAAATCGGAATATTATGAAACCTATGCAAAGTACTTTGTGAAATATATTCAAGAAATGGCAAATGAGGGAATTATTATAGATGCAATTACAATACAGAATGAGCCTTTGCATGATGGAAATAATCCCAGTATGTATATGTCCGCTGCAGATCAGGGAAAATTTGTTAAAAATAATTTAGGTCCGGCTTTTGCAAGTGCAGCGATAAACACAAAAATTATTATATACGATCATAATGCAGATCGCACTGACTATCCAATATCGATATTAAACGATACTGATGCAGCGCAATATATTGATGGTTCTGCATTTCATCTTTACGGTGGCTCTATAAATGATTTAAGTACATTGCACAATGCACATCCAGATAAAAACATTTACTTCACTGAACAGTGGATTGGTGCTCCAGGAAATTTTCCAGAGGATTTAAAATGGCATGTTAGGGAATTAATTGTTGGTGCAACCAGAAATTGGTGCAGAAATGTCATTGAATGGAATCTTGCAGCTGATGAGAATCAAGATCCACATACACCTGGCGGATGTTCAATGTGCTTAGGAGCTCTAACTATTATTGGAGATAATGTTGTGCGAAATCCAGCGTATTACGTTATTGCGCATGCTTCAAAATTTGTGCGACCCGGTTCAGTACGAATAAACTCTACATCATCTTCTGAATTGCCAAATGTTGCATTTAAAAATATTGATGGAAGTATTGTTATAGTCGTGCTTAATGATAGTGGTTCAGAGAAAATATTTAACGCGGCTGTTGATGAGTTTGGCTTCCATTCAAAACTTTCTGCAGGTGCAGTCCGAACTTATATTTATGAAGCTAACTAATATTTGATCTACTTATTTAGACTAGACTCTTAAAAAAATTTAGGAGTACAAATAAATTATAGTTAGTATTATTAATGATTCTTAACTAATACATCATTCCAATACTGAGTGTAATATAAAATGCCCCAATCTCATTTTTTACTTGGCTTTTTAAGTGTTCAACCCCTTCAGTAATGAATTTTGCATAGTAGTATCTCATATTTAAACCTAAGAGATTGTTCTTACTTAATCCAAAATCAGCACCAAAGCCTATATAACCTCCAACTGCAAGATGATACTTAGCGCTACTAAAAGATGAGAAAAATTCATCCTTATATGGTGTTGATACACCTAGAGTTGGTCCAATCCCAGCTGCAAAGTAAGGGCGAAGATTATCTGTTAAATCTTTTTCGAAAATTCTATATTGAATGCCTACATTCAATGGAATTAAATAGACTCTGTGTTCTTTACCAACTACAATTGATCTTCCATAATAATCAAAATACTCGAACTCACGTGCATTTTTTGATTCTGAAAAAGAGATGTCAATAAATCCAGTAACTTTGGTAGAAAATGATTTTCTGAAAAACGTTCCAAGCCCAAATCCACCATCGCTAAAGAGCAGATCAGCGCCCCATGCATTTGCGGGAAATTCTGCCGGTGGTTTTTCAGGTGCTAACTCCCCTATCTTTTGTCCATAAAGAAAAAATAGTGGGAGAAAAAACAATATGACAAGTAAACGTTTCATTTATTAATTATTTAATATCTTTCTAAATATTTATGACTTAATATATTAAATTTCAATGTTAAAATAAGTATACTTTTTCATCACCTAAAATTTAATGATTTTAACAAAAGATAACATAGAATCGATTAGCATAGACGAAATTCTTAATGAAAAGATCAAGAATAATCAGTTTGATAAATTTCTACTGATCGTTCCTACCAATAGAAAGTTGCGAACTTTAAAAAAAGAAATCATCTCACTTGCTCCAGATCAAGTAGTTACTAACCTTAACTTAGAAACACTTAGTACTATTGCAAACAAATTGCTCGAAGCATCAAATCAATATCACGAATTGAGTAATGAAGCGGCGACGATTTTTATCGAGCAAAGTGTTAAAGATGTTGAATTACAATATTTCAATAACTACAGTGGTAATATACCCTCGGGAACTCTTGATAGAATCAAAAATGTTATTTCAAAATATAAGGAAGAAGGCATAACTCCGGCTTTAGTTCTAGAGGAATCAAAAAACTTAGAACGTTCCGAGAGAAAGAAAGCAATTGATATTGCCAAGATTTATAAAATATTTTTGGATAAGTGTAAAGAACTAAACGCTTTTGAATTAGGGGATATTTATTCTGAACTATTAGAATTAGGGCAATCAAAAATTGAAAATAATTTCAATCAATTATTTCGGGATGTTGAATTAGTCGTGTTAACAGGGTTTGATGCTTTTTCAGCCCTAGAGATTTCAATTATAAATAAACTTGCTAGCTTAAAAAACAAAAAGCTTTTTTTAAGTTTTGACTATTACGCTTATAACTCAACGATATTTTCACATTTAGATGAAACATATTCTCGATTTCAAAAATATGGATTTAAAAAAATTGAAGAGAAATATCCTGTCAATCCAAATTCTTTTATCGAGCTTGTTAGAAAAAGACTCTTTTTAAGATCAGAAGAAAACATTTGTGATAAATTCCAAAATGAAACAATTAAAATAAGTGCACCTAGCAAAGAAAAAGAAGTCGAGTTGATTGCAAAAGAAATTAAAACTTTACTTCTCTTAAAGAAAGCGGAGCCGCATGAGATCTCAGTTACATTTAATTTGATAAATAATTATTCGCCAATTGTAAGAGATGTTTTTGTGCAATATGGAATTCCATTTAATTTAACAGATAGATTAAAACTTGATAGTTCTTTATCGGTGATTGCAATTACTAGTTTCCTAGATATCTTAGAATCTGATTATTATTATAAGAATATTATAAGAGCATTCAGTAATTCTTTACTAGATGTGAATGACATAAATATTAATTCAATTATTTACACCGCATCAAAATTAAACATTGTGGTTGGTAAAAATGGATGGCGGCAATCAATAAAAAATGGAGTTCAATTCGAGAATGAAGCAAAGGGATTAAGAAAAAGCGAGAAAGCTCTTTCTCATTATAACGCTGCAATGAAAAGCCTTGATATCATTGACGAATTGCTTGCTCCCTTTATAAAGGACTTGAGACCGTTAGAGTTTTACGATGCGTTAAATAGTTTAATTCACAAATTAAATATTCC
>Ga0164313_10005884_pt1 | contig 10828 bp, 8 predicted proteins | sample GuaBasSedimGuay4_FD_113735 | JGI IMG/M metagenome (GOLD analysis project Ga0164313, IMG submission 113735) | Subseafloor sediment microbial communities from Guaymas Basin, Gulf of California, Mexico - Guay4, Core 4569-4, 0-3 cm | ecosystem: Environmental > Aquatic > Marine > Hydrothermal vents >...
AGCCGTACGAGGGGGGCAGCCAAAAGGCTAGCAATGATCAGCGCAAAGTTCTGGAACCGCCGGGTCATCCTGACCTGTTTACACATCCGTTTGGGTGGTTGAACGTATCAGCAGGAGATCAGCATGGTGAAAAAATCCTACAATTATCGATCGGCCTGCGGGAGCGAATAGATGAGTTGCGGATTAACCTGTCCGGACTCCAGGAAGTGCGGCGCAAATCCCTTACCGACAGCAGGACGGTTATAGTTGGTTATCTATCGGTAACAATCCGGTAAAGCCGGAGATAAAACGTTGCCACCAGCTGCTTTCTGGTTCTTTGTCAAAAACCACCTCCTGGCCATTTTCTAATGTGCGCCACCTTAGCTTGCCCTGGTCATTCAAAAAAACTTTATAGGCCTGTGTTGGGGCTACCCGGAACAGCCGGTCGACCAGCGGTTCAGCTAGCTCGGGCGATTCGATGACTACTCCTAGTTCAGTGTTGATATAGGCAGAGCGGGGATCATAATTAAACGAGCCGATAAATAAGTTGCGACGATCAACGATAAAGGCTTTGGTGTGCAGGGTTGCCGTGGCTGATTTAGCTCCGATAATGTGGGCGCCTTTTACTTTTGCATCCGGTCTCAGCTCATAAATTTCGACCCCGTCTTCCAGCAGGGGTTTGCGTGATGACGCGTAAGCACCATGAACCAGCAACTGATTATTGGCGGCCAATGAATTGGTGACTATGATGACATTGACGCCGCGTTTTTCCATTTCACCGAACCACTCTATGCTTTTTTTGTTGGGCACAAAGTAGGGGGAGACGATGATTATTTCGTGTTCAGCATTGATCAGGTAATCCCGTAACGGAGTTGTGATCGACGCGGCATTTTCCGCCAGTTCTTTTCGCACCTTATCGGGCGAATCATAGGCCAGAGTATACGGTGCCCAGGTGTAAAGTGCCTCGTTAGACCCAATGTAGTCGAGCACATCTCTGTTGACCGCCGCCGCATAGGGTGTGCCCTGAATTTCTTCGCGGGATTGCTCAATTGTGGTGCGTAATTCCGCCAACGCCGCGGCAGGATCTTTGGGCATCTTGGCGAATGCAGGGAGGGGTGCTGCAGCTTCGTGGTTCCAGTAATCGTCAAACATATCAGAGACTTCTGCCACGATCGGGCCAAGGGCCATTACATCGAGATCGCCAAATTTTTTGTCGGGGTTTACACCAAAATACTCATTGGCAATATTGCGGCCGCCGATCACGGTGATTTGATTGTCCACCGTGAAAGATTTGTTATGCATGCGGCGGTTAATGCGTGAAAAGCTGGTCGCGGCATCCATAAACCTTGCTGAGCGCCGGGCAAAGGGGTTAAAAATGCGGACCTCAAAGTTTGGGTGAGAATCGAGGGCAGCTAAACCCGGGTCGTAACCCTGGGTAAACATGTCGTCTAACAGCAGGCGCACCCGTACGCCGCGGTCAGCGGCGCGAAGTAGTGAATTTAAAAAGGCGAAGCCGACGATGTCATCGGTGAGTAAATAATATTGGGCATCGATGGTCCGTTCAGCCCACTCGGCCAATAACAGGCGCGCGGCCAGCGCATCAATGCCGTCTCCCTGCGGATAAAAAGCAGCCTCTCCCGGGTGTTGTTCAACCAGGCCCACGATCTGTCTGCCAAGATGAGTGTCTTCGGTATCGGTGGGCGCCGTGGATACGGTTTTTGGATAATCAAAATCGACCGATGCACAGCCAGATAAAACGGCAAGCAATACGCTTAGGCAGAATAGCTTTAGTGAGTTAGTCATTATTGCCATTAGTTAGAATTATCCGCGTCGTTGCTCTTTGTGGCCTGGTTCCCTAATGTGAAAAGCATTGTGCCGTGCTTTCTCTCTGATTGCCACGAGAGTGCCAGCTTGCCCATCATAAACCCGTAGCGGTTGACGCCTGCAAGCAACTTGAGATACTTCTGCTCAAGCGGCATCAGTGGATCGGGGCAGGCCATCCTCGTAGTACCCGATTGACCAATTTTGATTTCGCCAGGGCCATTGCCGGCTTCAACCCCTGCGAAATATCGATTGCATGGCCCCTGCCCAGCCAGACGGTCGCCGTAGATCTGCAGGGTGACCTGCACCGATTCTGGTAGAGGCCCGTTGCGATCGAGCTGAACAAGCTGCCACTCCTTTTCGTCTATATCGGCAAGGGTCAATTGTCCCTCTAGCTGTGCCTGCCCTTCGATTAATGTATCTTTGCTCAACGACCAGTGGCGGGTGGCTTTTTGGGATGGGCAGCAGGCCGCATCGCCCGGGCCCTGTTGTATGACATCGAGGATGATCTGCTCGTCATCAATTCGAGCCGAGCGTACCTGCACGCGATCACCAATGGGCGCGACCCCGGTATTGACGATTTCGCCATTACGCCATACGAATGTTGCCAGATGGCTAAAAACCCCGGAGCCGCCGGAACTTTGCCATAGCATCACCACGGCTTCCGCGGCATCATCGCCATCGAGATCGCCAATTAGATAGGAGTCGGGAATCAACCCGACAGATGGGCGCGAAGCCCCACCCGCAGCATAGGGCTCACCTTCCCAACGGCCGTCAGTGAGCGTAATGGGGTGCTGATAGAGGCCGGAAAAAGTCGCATTGACGATTTGATCCAGTTCTGGTGCGCCCGGGTTTTGAATCTGGGCCGTAGCAGCCGAGTTATCTGTTGGCGAGGGTGTCGATTGTGAATCGGGTTCTGGTGAGCAGCCGGTAAGCAGGGTGAGTACTATCAGCGCGAGCCCGGTTTTTGATTGATGACTTGTCAATTTACGCCTCTCTATTTGGGGTTTTTTATCAGCCCCTACTAATTTCGCAGGCTGTTAGCTGGGTAAGTTACATCTCATTTTCGATAGGTAAATGAGCAAAAAACCAGTCTTCGATTCTCTGCATAAATGATTGTGCTGGTTGATGTTTCAGAGTGCGGTCATCTGAAATCCACTCTATCTGCCCTGCGTCGGTGAGCCGAAGGTGCCATGCGTTACGCGGTAGAAAGTCGGGCGCGGTAGCTTGTCGCAGCTGCTGGTTGAGTGCTTCGCTATCGACGATCAGCCCCATTTCGGTATTGATTTTCAGTGAACGAGGGTCGAAATTTGCGCTACCGATGAAAACTTTGTTTTGATCAACAATCATAATTTTAGCGTGCAATGCCAGGCTTTTACTTTCTAGCGGTGTTTGCATATAGATGTCGCGATCTTTGGCATCGCTGCGCACCTCATATAAATCAGCCCCATGTTCGAGCAATCTACGGATGTGTTTTCGGTAAGCGCTGTGGGCGCTGACATGATTGTTGGAACGAATCGAGTTGGTCAGGATATGGACATTGACTCCGCGCTTTTCCACACGCTCAATGGTTTGTTCAAACTCAGCTGTGGGGATCAGGTAAGCTGAAATTATCCAGATATCTTCTTCTGCGCTATCCATCAACGCATTGATTTCCAGACCGAGCTGAACGGGTGCTTCAGCCCGGTTGGCAGGATTGTTTACCGGGGGTTTGTCCAGCAGCAGGCGGGATTTGCCGGGAATGCCCCGTTCGGCCAGGCTCAACCACCGTGCGGTTCTTACCTGCTGGCTTTCTTCCTGGTGGATGTGGCTGATTGCCGATGGCGGTCTGTCAGTGACGCTTAAAGCGGGATCAAGGTCACGCTGCTGGATAAGCGTGTGAGCGGGGATAGACCAGTCGTCGTTCCAGTATTGGTCGAAGCCTGCGCTGAGATCGCTCACGCCCGGGCCGCTGACTACCAGTTCCATATCGCGGAAGTTGGCGGTGTCGTGCAAGCCGAAATATTGGTCGGCTATGTTCCGCCCGCCGATTAGGGCCACATGGCTATCGACAATCATGACTTTGTTGTGCATGCGGTGATTAAGTCGGTGAAAAGCGCCCAGATTAAGAATTTCGCGGGTCACAACACTGTCTGACCGACGCTTGTAGGGATTAAAAATACGAAACTCGATATTGGCGTGGGCATCAATCTTTGCAACGCTGGCATCGGCCCCATACAGGAATGAGTCATCGATCAAAATACGGATACGCACGCCGCGTTCTGCCGCTGCCAGCAGGTGACTTGATACCGCTTCGCCGACCCGGTCGAATTCCCAGAGGAAAGATTGCAGGTCAATACTTTGGGTGGCGCTATCAATGGCGCGCAGTCGCCAGTCCAATGCCGACGCGCCGTCGTTCAGTAAAAAATGCCAGTCATCACTACGCAAAGATTCGAGATCCGTCCACAGTTGGCTTTTAGACGGTGTAGCGGCGGCTTCCGGCATCTGGTGTACGGGCTCAAGCGTGCCTGCGCAGCCGGCCAGTATAGAAAGGCTAAAACTGAGGAAGGCGATGTGACGCATAACTGACAGTATCAAAAGGTGTTGCCTCTGTGCTGGGGGGCTGTCTAACGCAGCCGTAATGGTCATCTGCGGGGTAACTATCTATAATTTAGTGCGCATTTTATCTTCATTTACATTATGGAAAATTAACCAGCTTATGAGGAACCGATATCGAGATCTGCTGACCGGCAAACACTGGCTGCTTTTAGTCATCTTGATCAGCGGCTGTGCCGCTGTTGGTACCCGAGAGTTTGGCAAGCTGTACGGTCCTGCTGAACCCCATGAGCGGGCCGTCGCAGTGCTGCCGGCTGGCGACACTGATTATTGGACCGAAGTAAAGCCGATACTGGAAAATCGGTGTGTGGTCTGCCACGGCTGTTACGACGCACCTTGCCAGTTAAAACTAAGCTCGATTGAAGGTATTGAACGCGGTGGGAGTAAAGCCGAAGTTTACGCCACGCGGATTAGGGAAGCGCAGCCCACACGCATCTTTGAAGATGCGCACTCGGTCGCCGGGTGGCGGGAGAAAGGTTTTTATCCGGTCCTCAACGAGCGGGCAGATACCCCAGATGCCAATCGGGAAGCCAGTGTTATGTATCGCATGCTGGCGCTAAAAGACCAGAACCCCTTGCCAGATGTGAAGCAATTGCCAGACAGTTTTGATCTGTCACTGGAGCGCGACCAGTCCTGCGCTGCGGACGATACCTTTGATAAATTTACCAAAGAGCACCCGTTGTGGGGCATGCCCTATGCGTTGCCTGGACTGCCGGATGCTGAGCAGGACGTGCTGAAGCGCTGGATCGAGCAGGGTGCGGTGTATACGAAGAGACCGCCGTTAGCGCTAGAATATGTCGAACATATTAAGCAGTGGGAGGCCTTTATTAATGGTGATTCACTCAAAGAGCAGCTGGTCGCTCGCTACCTTTTTGAACACCTCTATTTTGCCCATCTCTATTTCCCCGACCTGGATAACCAAGCGTTTTTCACTGTGGTCCGCTCGGCTACGCCGCCAGGCGAGCCTATCGAGTTAATTGTGACTCGTCGGCCTTACGATGACCCGGGAGTCGAGCGTGTTTATTACCGGATTCAGCCGGTTCTCAGTACCATCGTTACCAAAACCCACATGCCCTACCGGCTTGATGAACAGCGCATGCAACGCTGGCAATCACTGTTTGTCGACGAACCCTATGAGGTCACTCAATTACCGTCCTATGTGGCGGAGTATGCGTCTAATCCTTTTATCACTTTTGATGAGATGCCAACTCATTCTCGCTATCAGTTTCTGCTCGATGAAGCCCAGTTCACCATCATGGCGTTTATTAAAGGAACAGTGTGCCGAGGCCAGGTAGCGCTAAGCGTAATTCAGGATGATTTTTGGGTGTTTTTCACGAACCCTGACAGCCCTTCACTGGGGCTTATGGAAGACTTCATGGCACAACGGAATGAGTCTCTGCAGATGCCGGCGGCAATCGGCAGTGTTTTTCGGCCACTAACCCGCTGGAGGCAATATAAAAAGCAACAGCAGTCTATGTTGAGTGATCGTGATCAGTATATTGCAGCCCACGTACCGCCGGATGCGATCAGTCTGGATTTGGTCTGGGATGGCGATGGCGTTAATGATAATGCTGCGCTGACCGTATTCAGGCATTTCGACAGCGCGACGGTCGAAAAAGGGCTGCTTGGGCAAACACCGAAGACGGCGTGGGTAATTGGTTACGGCATATTGGAGCGTATTCACTATCTGCTGGTGGCGGGTTATGACGTGTTTGGTAATGTCGGGCATCAGTTAATGACGCGCCTTTATATGGATTTTCTGCGTATGGAAGCCGAGACTAACTTTTTGCAGATGTTGCCGGCCGCCGCTCGGGCTCGGGAGCGGGATCTCTGGTATCAGGGTATTGACGCGGAAGAGATTAAAACCCATTTGACGTTGCCAGTTTTCGAGAAAAATTCGGTACCGAACATTGACTATAAAACCGATGATCAAAAACAGGAGCTATTTGCTATGTTGGAACAGCGGCTGAAGGCCGTGTTACCGACGAAGCATGAGTTATCCGCGATTAGTTCACCGGAAATACGTAACGAATTAGAGCGTCTTCACCCGCTTAAAGGCAGGCCAGTCAACCTTATGCCCGAGGTCGCCTTTGTGCAAATCCACAGTGCGACGGGCGATGAGTATGTAAGCCTGGTGGCTAATCGTGCTTATTCGAGCATGACATCGATGCTCAAAGAGCAGAAGAATCGCCTGCCTGCGGATGACACCCTGTCGGTGATTCCCGGTTTCATTGGTGCCTACCCCAACACGTTTTATCGGGTGGATGCGAGCGAGCTGGGCGATTTTGTCGATGCAATAAGTAGCCTCGAAGTCGAAAGCGATTACGCTGATCTGCTTGATGATTACGGAGTAAGGCGAACGGATCCAGATTTCTGGCCGAATAGCGATACCTTCCATCAGGCCTATTGGCAGCTCAATCCTCTGACATCAGGCATGCTCGACTTTAATCGTCTGGAAAATCGCTGAGGTTGGTTTTTGAACTATTAGCAGTGGATCGAACTCTTAACCTGCCGGTTTACGGGCGCTAGCAAGTGTTCGAAAGGGATTTTTAACGGTTTTTTTATCTGCATAGACCAGGGGTGCGCGCAGGGTATGAGCCTTCGAATAAAAATTGTTGTGACGGTGATTTTGCTGGTGCAGATTTCTGGCTGCGCCAGTTTTTCTGCCTCGCGGGATGATAATAGTCAGGAGAGCTTTGCTGCTCATGACCGCGACATCGCGGTAGACGTTGCCAGTTGCGGCGGTCGTCTGGGCACCATGCCAGAGAATGTGGAGGCGGAGCTTGATGCTGCCAGCATTGGGTTTATGAACTGGAACATGAAGAAAGGGGAGCTGGCCAACTGGCGCAGCGATTTTGGCGAGCTAGGGCAAGGTAAAGACCTCGTGTTAATTCAGGAGGCCGTGCTCAGTTCCGACTTTACTGACGCAATCGACGGTTTGGAGCATTGGTCTTTTAGTCCTGGGTATCGGAGTTCGGGCCAGTTGACTGGTGTGATGACCTTGAGCCGTAGCGAACCATTGGTTCAGTGCAACCTGAGTACTTTGGAGCCCTGGTTAGGGACACCCAAGGCAACGATTATCACCGAGTATGGGCTGACCGGTACCGGCGAAACTCTGGTAGTTGTGAATGACCACGGCGTGAATTTCACCCTGGGGGTTACCGAATTCCAGACACAGATCGAACAGATCAGACAGATTTTGAGTGATCACCAGGGGCCGGTGATTTTGTCTGGAGATTTCAACACCTGGCGGAAAAAACGGTTAACCGTTTTAAACGAGCTCGCCGAGGACCTTGATCTTGAGCCACTCCAGTTTGAGGAGGACCATCGTAAAACCGTATTTGGTTTTCGCCTCGATCATAGTTATGTTCGTGGCCTGAACGTGGGCTCTACTGGCACACGTAGCGTGCAAAGCTCTGATCACAACCCGATGTCGGCATGGTTTGGGATATGAGTCGGCTAGCGCGTATTTCGGCTGGTTTGTTTTTACTGGTTTGTTCTGGAGTGCTTGTGGCAGGTGACAATAGGGTTAATGAGGAAATCGAATACCTGCTGCAGTCGGTAGGCCAAAGCGGTTGTATTTTTGTCCGCAACGGGTCTGAGCATTCGTCGGAAAATGCGGAAAGCCACCTGCGTCTGAAGTATCGAAAAGGTAAAAAATACGCGAAAAGTGCCGAGCAGTTTATTAATCGTCTGGCCACGAAAAGCTCATGGACTGGCAACGTTTATTATTTAAGTTGCGAGGGTGAGGAGCGTCGCTCAGTTGGCGAATGGTTAACCGAGAGGCTGGCTGCGTACAAACAATCAGATTGAGTGGTTTAACCCGCCTGGTAAGCACAGAGCCAGAGGAAATTAGCGACCGGGGAATCACCATGTCACCTTTTTGGGCTGGGTCTACTCATCAATTCCGGTGGGTTACTAGCCTGGCTAATATAGTCCGAGGTGTTGCCGTCCAAAAAAAAGGGCCGGCATAAAAGCCAGCCCTTTTCTGTAATTACCAGACTCGTTACCGAGGCAGTGCGGCAATCCAGCTTTTGTCCACGAACCATTTAGCATTTAGTTTTTCCAGCAGACCCATGTTGCTGTAGGTCTCCAGATAGTTATCAATCAGGTTAAGGAACTGCGGATCTTTTTTGCTGATAGCAATTCCGATCGGCTCAATGGTTACCGGGCTGCTTAGTGTGGCCAGGCCTGCATCGGGGTGGCGCAAAATGGACAGCATGCAAGCTGGCATATCGGCAACCATTGCATCGGCCGTGCCGTTGATAACCATGGCAACACCTTCTTCATAGTCAGCCACTTCGATTAACGTTGCATCAGGGGCGACGGCGGAGATAAAAGAAGAGCTGGTGGAGTTCTTCAAAGCAACCAGTTTGAGGTCTTTGCGGTTGAACTCTTCGCTAGACTCTATTTTGGCTAATACTGAGTTTTTGGTCAGAATGGATTTGCCGGACATGATGTAAGGGCCGACAAAAGAGACCTTCAGGGAGCGTTCTGGTGTGATAGCCATACCGGAGGCAACCATATCGATTTTGCCTTTTTCCAGGGCGGTCATCAGGTCGCCAAAAGGCATCTTGACAATTTCAAGTTTAACTTGCATTGCGCCGGCTAGTGCGTTGGCCAGGTCGACGTCATAACCCATGTACTGTCCGGAACTGCTAACGGCGTTCATCGGTGGCTGATCGGCCGTCATCCCGACTTTAAGTACCTTGGAGTCGATAACCCGTTTCAGCGTGTCGCCGGCCATCGCGGTGCTGGAAACCATAAAGGTGATAGCCAGCAAGCTGCCGACCACCAGACGTTTTAACATAGACATAAAGCGATACTCCCTATTTTTATCAAAGACTAATACAGTGAAAAGATTATCCCGGAACAGTAAGTTCCATCAAACTAACGGCTGTTGTTAGCGTTAGCGGGGCTAAGTGTATGTCTGTTTGGGGGATTAGCAAGCGACCCGGCGTGATTTATTTGCTATATCAGCCGGTGGCTATTCGTTGTCTGAGACTGCTCAGGCAGATCGGTCGGTTGCTATCTTAGAGTCACATTTAGGCCTTTGGAATTCGTTGGGTAGTGGTTAAAGTTTCCCGGTAGCGACAGGCTTTCCCAGTCATTTTAGGGAAGCTCTGAATCCGTATCTGCTTCCTCAGCTTGCCCCCTGGCGACTGTTGACTAGTTGTCCGCCGGTGTCGTCAGTAACGCCTGGCGCAGCTTTCTTAACCAGCGTTTTAGCGCCGCAGTATTTTCAGGCCCCATTCTCAGCATCTGCTTTTGGGCGCTGGGCAGCGCTTCGATGGCAGGATCAGCATACTGATACAAAACAGATTCATGTTTTAAGGCAACGGGGGTCTCGATAGTCGGGGTCGCAAGCAGAATGTCGATGGTGGAAATCAGTGCGTTACCCAGTTTTTCTGGCGGGTAACCGAGCTCGCTGTAGGCGGTTTCCAGCAATGGCCGGGTCCAGTGGAAAAATGCTGCAGCTTCAGTGGTGTCAATCGCGATGATGTTGTGAGTGAACCGGTCGTAACGCTGGAAGCTCGCGTTGCCCATCGATAATGCTTCGTCTTGTTTGTCGGCGACAAATGCTGTGTTCGGGCGGCGAAACGGTACTAATTTGTTTAGCACTGTGCCTCTTGAAAGCCCATCCAGAAAAGCAGTGTTGCGTTGTAGGAAATGGTTACTGTTGATCCCGGACAGGGTTTTTTTGTTCAGATTTAGCGCCTGCCACTGTTCTGACTCTAACTGCTCTTTGATAAAAGTATTGGCTTCACTGTATGGCGGGAGAGGGGGGGCAGCAGGTTGCTCAGGTGTCGCCGAGTTATCTACCGGGGTTTTCTGGTCTTTTCGTGGAATAGACGGGGGCTCTGGATCCGGCAGTGCCGGCGCAGAAGGTGGTGAGGTGGCTTCTGTAGATTGCGGTGCAGCTGGGGTAACAACGGGGTCCTGTTGATCGGCATAAAAGAGATAGCCAGCCACTGCGAGTAACAACAAAAAGGGGATCAGCCATCCCGCTTTAGACCTGGGTTCTTTGCTGGGTCGGGTAACGGTATCGGGTGAATGGTCTGGCGTAGTTGGCATGAACTGGATCCTGTCTGTTTCGCTGACTCCCGTTAGCTTGGCCAGGAGACTGCCAAAAATGGGTTGCTCTGATCCACACGGGGTTATTGTTGATGGTGACAGATTTTGATGCCGTTGAGTAAGTTTTGTCGTTGCGCCATGTTGTGTACTGTCCGGTTTTTAACGCTTAGTTAACCGAGTTAAATTGACGGGGTCGTCACTCTAACGCGCGTTGGGTAGTGGAAAAGAAGGGCTTCTCGACGTTTGCAGTGGAATTCCCCAAACTAGGTGATCTCAAGAAACCGGGAATATTGTGGAGTGGGCGAATGGATCAGGACGAGATCATGTTGCTGGGTTTGGGGCTACAGGCGCCCTGGAA